>Ga0214919_10012367_pt1 | contig 10496 bp, 14 predicted proteins | sample LL1503_MetaG_FD_177994 | JGI IMG/M metagenome (GOLD analysis project Ga0214919, IMG submission 177994) | Freshwater microbial communities from Lake Lanier, Atlanta, Georgia, United States - LL-1503 | ecosystem: Environmental > Aquatic > Freshwater > Lake | place: USA: Georgia | collected... | reverse complement strand
CTAAAGAGTCTGGGACACCTGAGACGAAAACCTTCACAGTTCCACCGGGACACCTGGTGATATTTCCGCAACACATACTTCACGAGGTTCTGGGAACCAAGTCTCCCGAACAGTTTCGGCTCTTTTTCGGGTGGAGACTCACCAAGGGAACCAAGGTGCTCTTTCCGAACAAGGAGGAGACAATCGATACACTCGGTGTCCCGATGCTTCCGAGCGGACAAATTCCCCCAATGTTTTCGAGCAATCATCAATCGTGCTTCAAGAATAAACCATTCTCGTGGACTGGGACTCCGGGACCGTCGGGGACTCCGGGACCGTCAGGGACCCTGATGGACTGGTGGAACGCGACACTTAAGGTTCCATTTGCACGGAGACTTCCGTCACTCAAAGAGCTTGGAATCGAGTACCCTGGGTACACATCTCGTGAAAAGAAGGTGATGATGACGCTTCACACGCTGTTCTAGAGGTTGATTCAGGGAGTGACGAAGTCACTCAGTATCAGAATAGAACCGGGTCCGGTGACGAAGTCACCCCGTGGACCCACCACTCGATAAAAACACTCCTCACCTACAAACGTGTCTGGTACCTCCTCACGGTGAGAAAGATTCCGAACGCAACATCTACAAGCAACGGGTACTTGACGAGGTCCATCTTGCCTTGAAATCCGTACAGAGCTGCCGTGAGATACAAGAGTCCGATGATGATTCTGTACTGAGCCCACCACGTCTTGCCACCAGCCTCTGGCGCTGAGAGTCGCCCGTTGGTGAAATAGAGGTACACAAACGAGAGACCAATGAGAAGAAAGACGACGGGTGGTATCCTGTCAGAGTACAAGGCGAGCAAGAGTCTGGTTGGAATACACACGAGTGAAAAGAGAAGAACCGGAGAGACCATACTGTACCACACTTAAAGAATTTGACTGTCACTTTTTCTTGTGAAGGTACTCGAGTCCAGTGACGATACACACATTGAACACACAGAGTCCAGCAAGCTTTACGTACTCTTTCACCATATCAATTGCTGTTTGGTTTCTCTTTAAGATACTCCTCGAGCTGGTCGTATCCTTGTCCGTCTCCGCATTCAAACCGCAAGCACGGTCCGTGTACCATGACGACAGTGTATGTGGGGTAATCGTGCGCAATCCACTGAATGTTGTCGGTGACTACCGAGTTGGAGAAAGACCATGGTTCTAACGTGAGTCTTTTTTCTAAGGCACCAAAAACGTGTGCGAAAACCCCACACATTGCTTGGTGACAGATAGAAAGGAGGGGGAAAAGGGTACTAGGCGAGCAAAGCGAGTACCATGAGCGAGTGCAACGTGTGTTGCGAAGTTGGGGAGTTGATTACCTGTCCGTTTTGTCAGTATGGGGCGTGCTTGGGGTGTCAGAGGCACTTTCTTCTCGACACAACCAAGAATCCGCACTGCATGAGTTGCAGTCGCGAATGGGACAGAATCATTCTGTTTCAGATTTTTCCGAGGCCGTTTGTCACTGGTCCGCTCAAAGACCACAGGGAAAATGTGCTCTTTGAGCGAGAAAAGGGGATGCTTCCAGCCACTCAGCGAGAGGCTCTCTTTATGAAGACGTCTCGGGAAGCAATTGCACTCAGAAGAGGCTTCATCAATGAAGCTAAAGATGCAGCGCGCGCCGCGGGCAAGTTTCGTATTCGTGTTCCAAATGAAGTGCATCAAATTGATGATTTCATGCGAGACTTTCGAAATAAGTACTCTGACACCATTGTCGAGAGACCCAAGAAGAATCTGTTTGTGCGCAAGTGTCCTCTCGGGAATTGCAAGGGGTTTCTGAATGGCAGATTTCACTGTGAACTCTGTCAGAAGAACACATGCAAGGCGTGCAATGAGGAAAAGGGTCCTGGACACGAATGTGACCCAGAGGCTGTTGAAACAATGAAGCTTCTCGCTGCGGATACGAAACCGTGCCCCAAGTGCGGGTGTATGATTTACCGCTCATCTGGGTGTCTCCAAATGTGGTGCATCGAGTGTCACACAGCCTTTGACTGGAACACGGGTGAAATTGAAACCAAAGTGATTCATAATCCACACTATTACGAGTACCAGCGAAGGAACGGAACACTTCAGAGAAATCCAGGTGACGTTCCTCAGTGTGATGCAGCGGACTTGCCCATGATTTGGCAGGTACTCAACGTTCGTACAACCCTGGATGCACCCATTCTCGATGTTCATCGAACAGCGGGTGAACTCATTCAGTACAGAAGAAACATCCAGTACCGTGAACGACGCGACCAGGAAAACAAACCAAATCGCATCGAGTACATGCTCGGGAACATCACCGAAGACCAATTCAAGTTTCGGATTCAGAAGCGTGAAAAGGCAAAGGTAAGTAGGTTTTGGGGCCCATGGCCCCACTAGTTGAATAGTTAGTTCATTCGCTGACGCTCATGAACTGCACTCAGGAAAAGGAACGCAGTATAACTCAGATTCTCGACATGGTGATTACTGTTATAACCGGACTGTTTCACGAGCTGATGACTGGTCTCGGATTTACAGAATTTCTTAGCCGCATCGATTGGCTCGTCGGGTACGCCAATGAAGAACTGGACAAGATTCGGAACATGTACCAGAGTATGGTTCCGAGGTTCGAAGGACACCAGTTCAACCCGAAATTTGGAAGCGTAAAGGTAAAGGCGACAGAAGTGGACCTTTACAAAGGTACGTTTTAGGTAGAGTGTAAAAAACACCTTCTTCCCAAAAACATGTCTCACCTTTCCTTACAAAGGGACCCGTTCTATTTAACAAAATTAGAACACTAGTATATGAACATCGTGCTCCTCAGTCTCGCAGAAATAGTCGGTGATTTCGGGTTCAAGGGTGTTGCGCGACAGGGTGGTCTCGCCAATTGGACAGCTGGAATCACCGGGTACTTGGGTGTCGTCTACTTTCTCATCAGAAACTTGCGTCTCGCAAACGTCACCTACGTGAATGGAATGTGGGACGGCGTGTCCGCGGTTCTCGAAACGCTCGCAGCCTATTTCATCTTTGGCGAACGGATGAATACACCGACGCAGTACCTCGGTCTCGCGCTCGTCATTGGCGGCATTTACTTTTTGAAATCGGGTGGTGTTCCGTACTAACTCACTTAAAAACATCATTCTCTCTTTTCTCAGAGATGAACCTCAAGAATAAAAATGTTCTCATCGTTGGAAAGCGTAAGACTGGTAAAACGACACTCATGCAAACATTGGCTCACAATAATCCGAGACACTTTTTGTACGAAGATGACTTTTTCATTGACCCAGATGCAAAAGAGAATCTTCAAGAGCCATTCGTAGCAGCTGTTCAGTACCCACAAAAGCTTCCACATGGTCTCGATTACATCCTTTTATTAAGAGACTCACAAGAAGCAAGTATACAACGTATGTATTCCTTGTACGCGAAGAATTACATGACGTGTTTTCCAACATTCGAATCTTTTAAGAGCGCCTTTGAAACAGCAACGAGTGAACCGTATGATGCACTTGTTTTGAGACCAAAGGAAGATGATTACATTAAACTTCAACTCGTCCTCGGATGTGTTTTCTTTCCGAAATCGGGCCCTTGAAACTCGCGCGCCCCTTGGTTCGTTTGAGTCTCTTTGCTCTTTGCAATTGTACTGCAGTGAGTTCTGAAAAAGTCACGGGTGTCTTCTTCGTCACCCGTCGCGTCGGGCGATACACGGACGACTTGCTCGTGTATCGTGTCTTTCCCGTATTCGAGGTCCACTTTTCCAGAAACCACCGGTGAATGCCCGTGTGTGTTGGCTTCTTTCCAGCGTACCGACCCCCGAGGCGCTTGTACGTCTGCACTATGTGACCGCTCCGATACGCGGTCGACGGCCCGGGGTACATCTTGAGCACAGACGCATACAGCTTCTTATTTAAAGGGACTGGTTTCATTTATGCTTGGATAGATAAAAGGTGGGTCCCTTCGCTCCCCAATTGTATTCTGAGATGGGGGCTTCGCTCCCCATTCAACCTTGCCCCAAACCATTCTTTCCTATTGTATATGACCAACGTCACGAAAAGTCCCAACGGATACTATTACAAGAAAATCAATGGCGTCAACACCAGAGTTCCAGCGCCGGTGAAGGAGCTCGTGCAGGGGTCTCTGAAAGAGATTTTCCGGTACGTTCGACAGGCACTCATCATCGACGGGTCACCTGACCAAGAGGCGTGCGGAATCCTCGAAAAGGGGTCGGGGATGTACACGTGCCTCATGACAAACAAGGGAACGACAAACAAGAACGGGCGGCCGATGTGTCTTCAGCCCAAGGCGGACTACTTGTGGCACACGCACCCTCGAAACAGCAAGATATTTCCGAGCAAGGAGGACGTGGTGATGCTTCTTCGCCGCGTCGTGAAAAAGTCTGTGATATTCACCCTTCACGGGTTCTGGGTCATGGACAAGAATGTGGAGAAACACGTCATCATCGACAAGGGGGACTATTACCACAAATTGATGATGCGTCTTGAAAAGGAGAATGGAAAGTTGTACTACGCACCCGTGACGAACAGAGGTAAAGAGTACAATGAGAGTGTATTTCGACAATATTCAGAAGGTGTTCACCGCGCAATGGATGGCAAGGTGACGATAAAGTTTTATGCATTCTGAACAAAATGGATGGCGTACTGACGATTGCCGGGATGTATCGTGTACTTTTCTTTGATGACTTCTGCGACGAGTTTGTACACGTCGTTTTGCTTGACAATAGTATCAAATCCATTTTTATACTTTTTTGGAACTAATGCCGTACCAACATGGCCCCATTCATTGCGGTATTCAACCATTGTGCACTCGTCAAGTTGTGTTCTTGGTTCGAGGATTACCACAGGACCGTGATTTTCCAGTACCTTTACAAGGTCTTCTCTGAGTTCTGCGAGACGTTCTTGTTTAATAACTTCCACCTGTTCGGGTGGACACACGTCAGTCGGTGTAAACCGGCGTATAGTTTCATCGTATGAAAACAGCTGCTTACTTGATGATGACCCCATCTAGCTCATCATCAAGTCAAATCTTTAACAGGTTGAAATGGGGCCTACAGGCCTCATTTCAGAATTTGTCCGGAACTGAGTGAGGTCCCCTCACTCGATTTGAGACACGTTTTTGGACATGGGTCCTTTTTAAAAGGTGGGGTGCATTCTGAGCAAGGGACTCTGTCCCCGATTCAACCTTTAGTGCCCTTTCCAAAACTTGACTGGGCACGTCTTCAAGATGCACTGCTTGAGATTCTTGCGAAACTCTGACAACTGAAATTCTTCTGGCTCGTACGTAATGTCCGCGAGACACCTGTAGAGGCACTGCATCACCCTGATTAAATCACCGTGAAGTGTGGGACTGTCCATGAGGGACTGAGCACTCGCCAACATATTCAGTCGGTTTGTGTACAAGGAGGGTGTATGCTGAGACATGCGGAACAAGTACGAAATCATCTCGTCACAATCGTCTGTATGTGACACACGGGACTGAATCAAGTCCATTGTAGGCCACGGAGACTGCTGACCGATGATTGAACCTGAACGGAGATGCATACTCGCTGTGCTCGCCTAGCTGCGGTTCCTTTTATTGAATGGGTACTCGTCACGTAAACTGGTCCGAGACACGTTTTTGGAAGAGAGGTGTTTTTAAGGTTGAGTTGTGGGGAGAAGACCCACTCACTTTGTTTCGTCGAAGATTCTGAGAAGCCACTCAGTTTCGGACGAATTCTGACGAGCTAATTCGACAAGGTCAATGAGACTCCACGTCTTTAAAATGAGTGCGTCGATGCGAGCGAAATTCCGTTCAGAGTACTCTATACCAGACACTTCGCAAATATCACGACGAATCTCATCCAAATCAGAAAGGTCAAAGGAAGTCATTTTATAAGATGGGTCTATCAAGCATGAGTAGCACTGAAACATGTTTTTGGTCGAAGGTTATTTTTGGGATACTCACTCGGAAACCTCAAACTCACCCCGCGCGCGTTTCCTTTCGGGACAATTCGCCGTAATGACTGCTCGTTGTTGTAAACTCAAGAACCGAGACACACACTTGAGGAGGACCCAGCGACGACGAGCCATCTTCGGTATAAGAAACGCTTTAAGCTCCGTGCTCCCGTGGAGTATAACAGGATATCGAATACCTGGCTTTAAGATGAGCAACCCGTACCTGACAAGGAGATGAATTTCTTCGTGACTAGAATCCCAGATGATGCCTGGAATATCAAGTACATTTGGGTCTGCACCAGCTTGTAAAAGCACTTCACCCACGTCACAGTATTCGTAACGAAGTGCGTAATAGAGAGGTGTACACCCCTTTGTATTTTTGTTATTCACATTGGCACCCAACTTGATACACTCGCACTCGCAGATGCAAGAAGTGTATTATTGTACTCGTCAATTGGCTCATCGATACTCGATATTGTGACATCAGACCCCATGTAGTTCATTTTTTGCAAGAGTTTTTCAAGAGTCATTTATCAGTTGGGTTCCCAAGACACGAGGTTCCGTAAGACACGTTTTTGGTCACCGAGTGTTTTTTAATTAAGCTGAATGACACGCAATTTTAAAAAATCTGTACCTTTTCTTGTGTTGAAGCCTTCATATCTTTTATGATAATGTACCCATCACGCAATTCATCAGCTGCTATAATAACACACATGTCTTTACACGTGCTCAAAACCTTACCGAGTTTTTTGGGTTCCTGTGACAGTGAGTACATAATGGTTGCATCTGGGTACAACGATTCTAATTTTGCAATTATTGTAATCTTTTCGTCAAGTGTAACGTCACCAACTGTGGTGACGAAATATGTTTTTCCCTTTTGGGGTTCTTCACAGAACTTTAAAAGTGAAACCATTCTCGTAACCCCAAACGATATACCGACAGCTGGTACGCCGAGAAGAGTATCATATCGACCACCGGAAATTATAGAAGATTGTGACCTCGATGTCTTAATCTCCCATATAAACCCAGTATAATAATCCAACCCACGAACAAGTGAATTTGAAAATTTTATTTTATCCTCAAATCCAAAAGCCTTGGCGTACCTCTGAAATTTTTCAAAATTACACTTTGACTCTTTATTACATATTTCGGGTGATTCCAAGATTGCTCGAAGCTTGTCAATGTCGAGTTTTGAATCAACTGAAAGAAATTCTGGAATTAAATCAGTAAAGCTTTTTTTATCAAGCTTATCGATAATTGGGCAAAGTACTTTCCAGTTTTGGTACCCAAGTGTATCTTGAATCATAGTTTTTACATTGGATACGTCATTAATAAGAACTTGATATTCAATCTTGTAATCATCGAGAATTTTACAAGCCATTTTAAGTAAAAGCCCCTCTGCAATCATAGAGTCTTGGGTTTCGCCAACAATGTCAAAATCAGCTTGATAAAATTCGCGAAATCTACCTTGTGCAACTGTTGGTTGGTCACGACGGTACACCTTTCCAATCGAATACCTGCGCATATTTTTAATTTTATTTTCTTTAATATATCTCACAAATGGAATTGTTAAATCATAACGAAGAGCCAATGGTTCACTTCCATTTTCCTCGATTTTATAAATTAATTTAGTATCGGCTTCATCACCATACTTTCCCAGTAAAACATCGGTACGTTCAAATACTGGTGTATCAAGTGGTTGCCCACCATTTCGTTTAAACTCTTTTTCAATTTTATTTAAAAGGTTTTGTGTACAAGCATACACGTCACCCGTGAGGTCCATGGAACCCTTTGGAATTTTCCACATTTGCACTTTATAAGATGGTCATATGTGACACAAGGTACCGTGAGACACGTTTTTGGTCAACGAGTGTTTTTAAAAACGATTGGAGAGTACTCAGTTCCCTAGCCCCTGAAGGGTGTCTGGGGAGGTGTCTCTTGCTGGTCCTCGAGGTCTTCGTCCTCGTCAAAGTCCTCGTCGAGGTCTTCCTCTTCCGGTTCGTCACTGTGCTTCTTGAGCATCGCCTTGAGTCGGTCCTGTAGAGACATCGTCTCTTCTTCGTACTCATCCTCTTCGGGTTCGAGCACCTGTGTCTGTGGCACAATCTGAGTCTCCTCAACCAGTGGGGCCTTGGGTGGTTTCACCGTCTTCGGGGCCGAAGGAGCCTTCTGGGCCGAAGGAGCCTTGGCCTTCTCGGACTTGGTTTTCTCCGTCCTCACAGGTGCCATCTCCTCAATTTCCAGAGGTTTCGATTTCGGCTTGGATGGTGCTGGAAGCGCCTTGGTACCTCCAGTGGAAGCACCGGGAAGACCACCGGCATCCTTGATTCTCTGCCGGAGTGTCGGAACAGTCCCGTCAACCGAGAGACCCATCGTCTGACACACTGCAACGAGCTCCTCTTTTTTCATCTTGGAGAGGGATGTTGCCGGTGCACCAGCGACTGGTGCCTTGGGTTCTTTCGAACCGGACGTGGGCTTGGAAACCACACCGGTATTCTGCGGTGGGTCAATGTCGTGGTAATCGACACCAGTGTCTTCGAGGTACTCGGACTTGAGCGTCTTGTAATCAAACTCGTAATCGCGAGTGAGTTGCTTCAACGTGGCACGGATGGTAAACTGAATAATCTGGGTCAGTGTCATCTGTGACAGATTGGCGGAAAAGGAGGCAAAGATGGACTCGGGAAGGGAAGGCATCTTGTGTGTGTTTCTCTTTGCCACGCGTTTACATGAGGGACCCTGAGACACGTTTTTGGTCATGGGTTCAAAAAAGGTTGAGGGGAACACTAGGTGTTCCCACTCAGAATTCATCTGGGACTGAGCAAGGGGCAGGGCCCCCACTCAGAGACACGGTCCTCGAAACAAAACAGCCCAGAGTCGCTCCATAAAGTGTCCCTCTTCTGGCGCCCGTGAATGTGACACCGAGTCGAGGAGACTTTGCCAGACCGACTTGGGCCACTGAATGATTCTCTCTCGTCTCACCGCAAAACACGCTCCATAGTACGCCTCTGAAAAGAGTTCGGGAAATGGCTTGCTGGTGTGTTTAGTCCAAAACTGAGACAGATTCATCCCCGAATCGTGCGTTTCACCCCGCCAGTGAATAATTTTAAACGTTGGGAAAAAGCCCGAGATGTAATCGAGCGGTCGAGCACAATTCATAGAGCGACCAATGTGTTTCGCTTCTCCACCCCACCTTTGAATAGACTCGAGTGGGTTTCTACCGTCACAGTGGTCATCTATTCGACCCTGAATAAAGCAGGTGACGTCGGCTAGAGTATCATAGTTGTTCACAATGTGAGTGAGGTACGTGTGGGCTTCACGACCGACATTCGGAAGCTGAATCGTTCCTTCGAGAGCGGGTCCCTTGTTGTACACGGTGGCGTAGTGTCTCAATGGATTCAACCACGTGAGGTCCTCATTGTATCGGGCGACAACAATCTGGAACTCCATGGTACACGTCTCGGCAATAATCACGCGAGAATGACGCGCCTTGGGTGTCCGTGCCACTGCGCAATCGCCTCGAGCGCGTGCCACTTGCGTTCGCGGTTTCTCCACATTCGAAAGCACCGCTGAATCTTCACGGCGCTGTTTTGGAATGAGGACCAGATGAGTTCCTTGTACCCGAGACCCATACCCGTATTCGTTGTATAATCACGGTACACCTCGAGAAAGGCTGAACACCGGGTGAAAAACGAGAGAAGTGTACCCTTGTCATAGTCATAAAACCGTGATGAGCACCATCCTTCGGTGGACCAAGAGAGTGAAAAGACGAGATTTGCATATGGAGGTTCGCCGTTTCGACTCAGTACGCATTGTTCAAATGCAAACTGGGCACCTCTCCGTATATTACCCCTTTCATTAAAGGAAACGACAACATCATGTTTTTCTCCAAAGAGATGACACACAACCTGGTATAAATTCATTTTCTTTGAGAGATGATTTTGACGTGGGTAGACCCGGGACACAGTTTTGGTCAGTGTGGGTTTTGAGAGACTCACCCCATCGGTGGAGGTCGTCTCGATGCCGGTGGACTCGAGTGTGGATACGCAATCGCAAATGTTATTCCAGCTAAAAATGCGACAACGAAAAGAACACCTACGAGAACTTTCCATGGAAAACACCTCTGAATAATTGGAACGGGAGGGTGTTCGACGGTGACACCCTCCATTTGTCACCTAGGTAAAGACAATGTGAGAACTTGTGAGACGCGTTTTTGGATGAGGTGGGTTTTAAATCGTTCGAGGTGCTTGCACCTCAAAGAACGAGTGTCTCCTCACTCACTAGAACCCCGCAAGTTTCCTTCCAAGAGGACTCAACACCGGAGAAGGGAGTTCAGTCATTTCCTTGACTGGTGCGCCGTACGTTCGAGGCATCTTTGGAAAGAGACGAACCTTGTGTGGCCAGTGCGTCGTCATTCTCTTTTCGGTGAACGCCTTTTGTTTCTTCTCGAGCTCCTTTTTGTTTGAGAGACTCCGAGGTGTATAACACAGGTACACCACACACCGAATATTCGGATTCTCGCGTCCCTTGACGGGTTCGACTCCACAGTGAATTGTTCTGCT
>Ga0214919_10012366_pt1 | contig 10496 bp, 13 predicted proteins | sample LL1503_MetaG_FD_177994 | JGI IMG/M metagenome (GOLD analysis project Ga0214919, IMG submission 177994) | Freshwater microbial communities from Lake Lanier, Atlanta, Georgia, United States - LL-1503 | ecosystem: Environmental > Aquatic > Freshwater > Lake | place: USA: Georgia | collected... | reverse complement strand
CTGCCGTTGAAGGCGCCATGCTCAGCAAATACCGCAATGCTGGCCAGACCTGCGTCTGCTCAAACCGCTTTTATGTGCAGTCCGGCGTGTATGAAGAATTTGTTCAGAAATTCACTGCCAAGGTCAAAACCCTGAAGGCCGGGAACGGTTTTGAAGAGGGGGTGACGCAAGGACCGTTGATTGAGCCTGCTGCGTTGCAAAAAGTGCAATCGCATGTGGCAGATGCATTGGCAAAAGGTGGGCGTGTCCTGACCGGCGGCAAAGCTTTGCATGGGCAATTTTTTGAGCCTACCTTGGTGGCAGACGCCACCGCCGACATGCTGTGCGCCCGCGAAGAAACCTTCGGACCGTTTGCGCCAGTGTTCAAATTTGACACAGAGGAGCAAGCGATTGCCGCAGCCAACCACACAGAATTTGGCTTGGCCAGTTACTTTTATACCCGTGACATGGGCCGCATTTACCGCGTGGGTGAAGCCTTGGAATACGGCATGGTGGGTGTCAATGTGGGCATTTTGGCCACAGAACATGTGCCCTTTGGTGGGATGAAGCAATCTGGCTTGGGGCGGGAAGGCTCTCGCCACGGAATGACCGAGTATTTGGAGATGAAATACCTTTGCATCGGAGATGTCTTGAGATAGTATTCAAAAGATTAATTATTTTTATTTTGAAAACTATGCGATATCAGAAAATTTATCTCAGGTTTTTGAGCTTGGTCCAAGCGATCGAAGCCAAAGGTGAACTGCCTGCGCTTGATCCAGAGGCCAAACAACTGCTGGAAATGGTGGCAGTCAAGCATGGTGCAGGTCAGGACATGACCATCAGTGACGCCATGGGCCTCAAGCAGATCGCCTCACCTGCCACGCTGCATCGGAAGATCGATATATTGCGCGGGCTGGGATTGATTGAAACCCATTTTGAAGGGGACAATAAACGCACCAAATATTTGCGTCCCACCGACCAAGCCGCTCAATATTTCAGCACCTTGGGCAGCATCATAGAAAACGCCGGGGCAACCACCGTTTAATCCAGCAAGGGCACACCGGTTTTGCTTTGGATGAATTCACGGCTCACGCCGTCGGCCAATTCAACCAATTTCAGTCCGTGAGGGGTGACATCCATCACGCCCAAGTCGGTGATGATGCGATCAACCACACCAACCCCTGTCAAAGGCAACGTGCAAGCGGGCAATATTTTCAAATCCTCGCCGCCATCTTTTTTGCGGGCCACATGCTCCATCAAAATGATGACCCGTTTGACCCCCGCCACCAAATCCATGGCGCCACCCATGCCTTTGACCATCTTGCCGGGAATCATCCAATTGGCCAGATCGCCAGAGGCGCTGACTTGCATCGCGCCCAAAATCGACAAATTGATTTTGCCGCCACGAATCATGGCAAAGCTGTCGTGACTGCCAAAAATAGAGGTGCCCGCCAAAGTGGTGACCGTTTGTTTTCCAGCGTTGATCAAGTCTGCATCCACATGCTCTTCGGTGGGAAACGGACCAATACCCAGCATGCCGTTTTCTGACTGCAACCACACCTCTATGTTTGAAGGCACATGGTTGGCCACCAAAGTGGGAATGCCAATGCCCAAATTCACATAAAAACCGTCTTGCAATTCGTGGGCAGCACGCGCTGCCATTTGGTCTTGGGTCCAAGGCATGGTCAGACTCCTGCTTTCTCTGTGATGGTGCGTTTCTCGATCCGTTTTTCCGGGTGCGGGTTGTGCACGATACGGTGCACATAAATGCCCGGCAAGTGGATGCTGTCAGGTTGCAATTCGCCGACCTCAACCACATGCTCGACCTCGACGATGCACAACTTGCCCGCCATGGCGGCCGCGGGGTTGAAATTACGGGCAGTCAAACGAAATTGCAAATTACCGGCTTTGTCAGCGGTATGAGCTTTGACCAACGATACATCTGGCACCAAGGCGCGTTCCATGACGTAGGTTTCACCCTCAAACTCACGCAATTCCTTGCCCTCTGCCACCATGGTGCCGACGCCGGTTTTGGTGAAGAAAGCCGGTATGCCCGCGCCACCCGCGCGTAATTTTTCTGCCAAGGTGCCTTGCGGCGTGAAATCCAACTCAAGTTCACCGGCCAAATATTGGCGCTCAAATTCTTTGTTTTCACCCACATAGGAGGAAATCATTTTTTTGATTTGCCGGGTGGCCAATAACTTACCCAGTCCGAAATCATCGACACCGGCGTTGTTTGAAATCACGGTCAGGTGCTTGACACCGCTGTCGCGTAAGGCATCGATCAGCGCTTCTGGGATACCGCACAAGCCAAACCCTCCGACAGCCAACATTTGGTGGTCTTTCACCACATCTTTGAGTGCCGCAGCAGCACTAGGAAAAAGTTTGTTCAATCGTATCTCCCGCGAATCATTCAATTCATTCTACTGGGCAGGTTTTGCTGCCAAAGCATGCGGCTGGGCATAATCAACGCAACCAGGAGCCCGCATGAACCGTTATCCCACGCCTGAAATCAAAGACCTGCCCCAAGACATCGTCGACAAAATTCTGGAAGTCCAAGAAAAAGCGGGCTTTGTACCGAATGTGTTTTTAAGTTTGGCGCGACGCCCCGCAGAATGGCGTGCATTTTTCGCTTACCACGATGCGTTGATGTTGAAAGAGGACTCCAACCTCTCCAAGGGTGACAGAGAAATGATCGTCACCACCACGAGTGCGGCCAACCACTGTCTTTACTGTGTGATAGCCCACGGCGCCATTTTGCGCATTTACGAGAAAAAACCTTTGGTCGCAGACCAAGTCGCCATCAATTACCGCAAAGCGGATATTTCTGACAGGCAACGCGCCATGCTCGACTTTGCCATGAAGGTGTGTTTACACAGCCACACCATTGACGACAACGATTTCGCAGCGCTTCATGCGCATGGGTTCAACGATGAAGACATTTGGGACATTGCCAGCATCACGGCGTTTTTTGGCATGTCCAACCGGATTGCAAATTTCTCTGGCATGCTGCCAAACGCAGAGTTTTATGCCATGGGCAGAACGCCCAAAGAGAAGAAATAAAACGCTAATGAACCTCAGAGCGAATTTGTAACTGACCCAAGATCATTTCTACCAAGGCATCTTCATATTCTTGCGGGTCTTCGATGATCACCCGTTCCAAAGAGGTGCTGCGCAAACACCCCATCAACGACCTGTTCAATACAAAACAACGGGTCGCAGACATTCTGGACAAATAAGGGTTTTGTATATATTTCAAACACGCTCTTAAACGCTCAACCATGATGCGCATGGTTTCAATGGTTTCTTCGGGCGTTTCAACCAACCAGCACAGTCGGTTAAGGGATTGCGTTTGCTCATCCCCCAAAGCAAACCCTTTGATGCAAATGCGAATGTAGTGTCTGAAAAAAAATTCGGGATCAATTTCACCAGCATCGCATTTGGTCTCTACACGGTACAAAAAACTGCTGAGTTCTTGGTGAACCATTTCTCTGGAATGGTGCACCATCGCACGAAAAATGGCGTCTTTGCTGGCGAAATACTGGTAGAGCGTACCGACAGAGAAACCCGCTTTGGCTGCAATTTTGTTGGTGGTCAAATTCGCCATGCCATCGCGTTCAACCAATTTGGCAGTGGCTTGGAAAATGGCCTCAATGGTGAGCTGAGCTCGCTTTTGAACGGGTTGCTTGCGCATGTCGATGTCGCTGTCTGTCTGATGAGTGACCAACAAACATCTTAATCGAAAATTAAATATATTGAACTATTTAAATCAATATATTGATATCTTTAAAGCGCATTTATGTGTCTTTTGTGTTTTTTCAAGCAAAGGGTTTGTTAACTGACAATGTCTCTCAACCATGCCGGCATGGGCAGAGACTTTTGCGCCGGGAAATCTACCCACACGGTGGTGGCACCCCCTGCCGCATGAATGACGCCAGGCATGTCGGTGCGCTCCATGGTGGCCCATGACTCGAAACTGCTTCGCCCTGGGTCGCTCACATACATTTTGAGCAACACATCCCCGGGGTATTCAAATTGTTTGTAGAAATTGCAAAACGCATTGATGATCACCGGACCCTCACCTGTTGGCAATGGTGGGCAACCCAGTTGAGTCATCCAATCAATCCGGGCAGTCTCGAGGAATCGAAAATAACTCGTATTGTTCAAATGCCCCATTGCATCCATGTCACCCCAGCGAATGGAAATGGTTGTTTCAAACACCCATTTTTTCTGTTCGGGGATGTCTATCCTCATACACCGAATCCATCATCTGCAGCGATCACTGCACCATTGATGAACTCACTTTGCGGGCTGGCCAACATCACCAGCAGCGCGTCCAAATCCTTGGGTTGACCCAAGCGCTTGCGTGGCAGCATGTTGACCAGTTTTTGTCCTTGCTCGGTTTGCCAGTGGTGATGGTTAATTTCTGTGTCGATATAGCCCGGACAAATGGCATTCACATTGATACCGTGCTTGCCCCACTCGACAGCCATCGCTTTGGTCATTTGCACCATGGCGGCTTTGCTCATGCAATAAATGCCAATTTGCGGCAACACGCGCAAGGCGGCCATGGAAGCGATGTTGATGATGCGCCCACCCGCGAATGTGCCGGGTGCCAGCCCCTTGGACCTGGCCAACATCCGCGTACCCACGGCCTGCGCAACAAAAAATGCACCCCTCACATTGGTGTCAAAGACAAAGTCGAAATCTTCTTCTTTCACATCGACCAAGCGTTGCGTGGTGCTCACGCCAGAATTGTTCACCAAAATATCGATGGGGCCCACATCTTTTTCAGTGGCTGCGATGGCGTTGTCGATGCTTTTCCTGCTGGTCACATCCAAACTCACCACGTGCGCATCGCCGCCTTCGGCTTCGATGTCCGCGCGAAGTGTCTTGAGCATTTCAACCCGTCTGCTGGCAAGCACCACAGCTGCACCGGCCCCCGCCAGCGTGCGGGCGAACTGCGCGCCCAGCCCACTCGAAGCACCTGTGACCAAAGCCACGCGTCCTGATAAATCCAAGCTGTATGACATGTTGAACTCCTGTGAAAAATTAAATCGCTCGTTGTCAGCAAAATGCCGAGGGCACAGAGCCACTGCCCATGGCATTATCACCATGCCCACTGGCTCTCAACGCATAGAATCTGTCGCTCTATTGACATCTCCTTACAAACGCCATGACGCCCACTTCCCTGCTTGAACAATTTGGCCCACGCGAAGCCATGGAATACGACGTGGTGGTGGTCGGCGGTGGCCCTGCTGGTTTGGCAGCTGCCATTCATGTCAAACAGTTGGCTGCGCTTGCCTCTCAAGAGGTGTCTGTGGTGGTGATTGAAAAGGGCTCTGAGCCCGGTGCCCATATTTTGTCGGGTGCGGTCATGGACCCACGCGCCATGAATGAATTGTTTCCTGACTGGCCATCCATGGGGGCGCCCTTGAACCAAGCGGTCACCGCAGATGAACTGCTGGTGCTTTCAAAAACAGGTCACACCGCCACTCCCTCTTGGCTGATGCCGCGCAATTTTCACAATGACGGCTGCTATGTGGTGTCGTTGAGCAACGTGGTCAAGTGGATGGCACAAGAAGCAGAGAACTTAGGCGTCGAAATATTCCCCGGGTTCACAGCCGCTGAAGTGCTTTACGACGATAGCGGCGCGGTCAAAGGCGTGGCCACTGGGCATGTAGGCTTGGCCAAAGATGGCACCCCATCCGACCATTTTCAATTGGGCATGGAACTGCACGCCAAATACACCTTGTTTGCAGAAGGTGCACGCGGTCATTTGGGCAAGCAATTGATCGAGCGTTTTGGTTTGAATCAAGGCAAAGACACACAAACCTTTGCCATCGGCATCAAAGAACTGTGGGAAATTGACCCCGCATTGGCGAAACCAGGTTTGGTGGTTCACACGTCAGGCTGGCCGATCGAAGACAACAGTTTTGGCGGTGGTTTTCTCTACCACCTCGGTGACAACCAAGTCACGTTGGGGTTTGTCCTTGGGCTAGATTACCGCAACCCTTACATGAACCCCTTTGAAGAAATGCAACGGTGGAAAACCCATCCCTCCATCGCCAAGCACCTCAAAGGGGGCAAACGCATTGGTTACGGCGCGCGTGCCATCAACAATGGCACACCACAAGCGTTGCCTGAACTGGTGTTCAGCGGCGGGGCATTGCTCGGTTGCGACGCAGGGTTTTTGAATGCCGCGCGCATCAAAGGCAGCCATGCAGCCATCAAGTCGGGCATGTTGGCGGCGCAAGCTGCTGTGAATGCATTGCAAGCTGGCCGCTCGCACGACACACTCAGCGATTACCCGAAAGCGTTTCGCAACAGCTGGCTCTACACCGAATTGCACCAGGCCCGCAACTTCAAAAATTGGTTCAAAAAAGGCAAGCTCATGGGTACGCTGATGACTGGCATTGAACAATGGTTCTTGCCAAAAGTGGGTATCAGCACACCGCCATGGACATTGCACAACCACAAAGCGGATCACCAATCGTTGGACGCCGCTGCACACAGCCAGCGCATTTCATACCCCAAGCCCGATGGTGTTTTGTCGTTTGACAAGCTCTCCAGCGTCTTCATCAGCAACACCAACCATGAAGAAAACCAACCAGCCCACTTGACGTTGAAAGACGAGAGCGTGCCGGTGCGCATCAACTTGGCCAATTACGATGGACCCGAGGGCCGCTATTGCCCTGCCGGGGTTTATGAATATGTCAAAGCTGACAACGGTGAAGACCGGTTACAAATCAACGCACAAAATTGTGTGCATTGCAAAACATGCGACATCAAAGATCCGACACAAAACATTGTGTGGGTAACCCCAGAGGGTGGCGGTGGGCCAAATTACGCAGGAATGTGAACATGACCAAATACCATTCAGAACACACATGGGTACGCATTGAAGGTGGATCGGCTTTCGTTGGCATCACTGTCCATGCCCAAGACACCTTGGGCGACATCGTGTTTGTGGACTTTGCCCACACTGCCAAGTCTTACGACCAAGGCAGTGTGGCTGGTGTCGTGGAGTCGGTGAAAGCGGCTGCGGACGTTCACATGCCAGTGACCGCCACCGTGCTCGAAGTGAATGAAGCGTTGCGTGCGGACCCTTCGTTGGCAAACACCGATCCAGAGGGTGCAGGTTGGTTTTACAAAGTTCAACTCACCCACGCCACTGAATTGGAAGGCCTGATGGATGCCGCTGCCTACGCGGCCTTTGCAGGTACTTGATCAGTTTGACGTTGTTTCCCTGAGCGCGACACCCAATCGCTCAATACCTTCTGTAATTTTTGTTTCATCTGCAGTCGCAAAACTCAAGCGGATGGTGCTGTTGTCCGGATTGTTTGCAAAAAATGGCGCGCCAGGCACAAAAGCCACCCCTTTTTCAATGGCTCGTTTGGCCAGCAGATTGCCATCTGTGGTGTGACCTGTTTGACCGGTGAGCCGAGCCCAAACAAACAAACCGCCCAAGGGCGCATGAAACGATAAACCCGCGCCTAGGTGTTGATGCAAAGCCTTGGCCATCGCATCTGCGCGACTGGCATACACACGACGCACTTGTTGCAAAGTGGCAGGCATCCGATCAGCTTGCAAATACTTGGCCGCTGTGGCTTGGGCGAAGGTGGATGTGTGCGCATCGCTGAATTGCTTGCACATGGTTGCACGCGCCAACAACTCGGGTGGGGCCACCATCCAGCCAATGCGCAAACCGGGCGACAACACTTTGCTCAATGAACCGCAATGCACCAACCATTCGCGGCTGCCCGGCACTTGCGAGCTCAAAGCCAGCAATGAAGGCGGTGGCGCCTCGGTGAAATACAAATCCCCATAAGGGTCGTCTTCCACCACCACGGTTTTGTACTGAACGGCCAAATTCAAAATACGAAGTCGACGCGCCAAGTTGGTCAGTGCACCGCTGGGGTTGCCAAATGTCGGCACCAAATAAATCAGCTTGGGGCGATGTTGCTTGACCATGGCCTCGAGGGCATCCACATCCACACCGTCGGCATCCACAGGCACTCCCAGCACCGTTGGGCCGTACAAGCGGAAGCACTGGATGGTGGCCAAAAAGGTTGGTGACTCCACCAGCACGGTGTCTTGGGGATCCAACAAAGTTTTGCCAACCAAATCCAAGGCCTGCTGACTGCCCGTGGTGACGATCAATTCATCGGCCCGCAAACCTTCCACCCCTTTGGACTGCATGAAACCAGCCAATTGCTCGCGCAACGGGTTGTAGCCCTCGGTGGCGCCGTACTGCAATGCCGCGCCCGGTTCATCACGCAACGCACGTTCACTGGCTTCGCGTATGCCTTGCACATCGAACATGGCACTGTCAGGAAAGCCGCCTGCAAAACTGATGATGCCCGGTTTTCCGAGCAGCTTGAACAGTTCGCGAATGGCTGACGTTTCAACCTTGTCTAAGCGTTGGGCAAATTGCATATGAAGATAATTGGGCTCTGACCCCAATAAAGTGAATGATGAAAAAAGAGCACATCGAACCATTCTTTGCACGGCTCAAATCAGCCAATCCGCAACCGAATACCGAGTTGGAATATACCAGCGTGTTCGAATTGCTGACCGCTGTGCTGCTCAGTGCGCAAGCCACGGATGTGGGTGTCAACAAAGCCACTCGCCGATTGTTTGCCATCGCCAATACGCCACAAGCGATATGGGATTTGGGTCTGCCCGCATTAGAGCGCCACATTCAAACGATTGGTCTGTTTCGCAGCAAAGCCAAGCATTTGATGCAAACCTGTCAGATCCTGGTGGAACAACACCAATCACAAGTACCACGCACACGAGAAGCCTTAGAGGCTTTGCCTGGGGTCGGCCGCAAAACCGCCAACGTGGTGTTGAACGTGGCGTTTGGTGAACCCACCATGGCGGTGGACACCCATATTTTTCGGGTGGGCAACCGCACCGGTTTGGCCCGCGGAGACACCCCTTACGACGTTGAGATGGGGCTGCTCAAGCGGATTCCTAAAGACTACTTGGTGGACGCTCACCATTGGTTGATATTGTTGGGGCGGTATGTCTGCCAAGCCCGCAAGCCGCTGTGCTGGCAATGCCAAGTCTCAGAATGGTGCAGTTACAAGCCTAAAACTGTCAGAGACTGAACCCGCGACTGCACCCTGACTCACACGTCTTCCAATTGATCGCGGGCCGTGTGAATGGCTTGCTTCAATGTGTCCAAATGACCAATGTGGTTGGCCAACACCAAGATCAGGCGCGCATTGAGCAAATGGCTTTGCGACTCTGTCAATCCTTCGTGAGACTCCATCAAGGCTTCGTAAAACGCATCGCCTGGTTCAAAGTCACCGCGCACATCAGACTTGTTGACATGGAAATTCGGCTGGGTGATCAAAGAGGACATGGCAGCGCTTTCGAGTGAAACTGGCTTCAGCTTAGCAAATTTTGTCGTCAGACTGGTTCACGAAATCGTTGACGTTAAGCGGGGAGCACGACCCATCTGTCGGGCAAGCGGTGAAACACCAAACGATGCCCAAACACTTGCTGCAAACATTCGTGTAGCTGTGGATCATCGACTGGGGCCTGCATGACCACCCGTCCCTTGTCCATCACCACCAACTGCGTCGCACACATTGCCAAATTCAGGTCGTGCAATACGCTGACCACCGTATGCCCTTGCGCGGCATGGCGGCGAACCGTTGCCAACCAATCAGATTGGTGAGGTAAGTCGGCGTTGGCAACAGGCTCGTCCATCAGCAACACAGGGGCTGCCACGGCCAATGCACGGGCCAGCAACACGCGCTGCCTTTCTCCACCTGACAATGTCCCGAGACTGCGGTCTCTCCAAGCATCGATGCGTTGCGCTTGCATGCACGCGTCCACCACTTGGTGGTCTGTCACCGTCGCACCTTGCCACCAATGTTGGTGCGGCAGGCGACCCAGCATGACCACGTCTTGCACAGTCAGATCATCCAACGACACATCGTTTTGCGACAACCATGCCATGTGACGAGCACGCGCTCTACCTGAAAACCCAGACAGTGGTTGACCTTGCAACCACACTTGCCCCTCGCTGGGCAGCAAGCCTGCCAAGGCTTTGAGCAAGGTGGTCTTGCCAGCGCCATTGGGGCCCACCACGCAGGTCCAACAGCCCGACTCAAAATTGACATGGATGTCATTCAACACTTGACGCTGTCCACGCCAAACATTCAACCCCTGCGCGACCAACGTCTTCATGGCTTATCGCCCTGACTGCCATGCATGACACGCAGTCGCCACATCAAATAACCGCCGCCCAAAATTGCGGTCAAAACCCCGACTGGCAATTCTTGCGGTGCTAACACCACACGCGACAAGATGTCAGCCGTGCAAAGCAACACGCCACCGGCCATGGCGGACAACCATGCCCTTGTCACAAATCGCACGCGCAATGGCGAGCGAATCAACTGCGGTGCGACCAGTCCGACAAACGCAATCAAGCCTGTTTGAGCCACTGCGGTTGCTGTGGCCAACGCCATGGCCGCGAGCAACAACAAGCGCAATGGCAC
>Ga0214919_10012365_pt1 | contig 10497 bp, 8 predicted proteins | sample LL1503_MetaG_FD_177994 | JGI IMG/M metagenome (GOLD analysis project Ga0214919, IMG submission 177994) | Freshwater microbial communities from Lake Lanier, Atlanta, Georgia, United States - LL-1503 | ecosystem: Environmental > Aquatic > Freshwater > Lake | place: USA: Georgia | collected 2015-03-15 | reverse complement strand
TCGTGTCTGACGAAAAGGCCCTCTCGAGTCTCTCCTACGAATCGCGCTCCTTTCCGCCGCCAGCAGAGTTCGCTCATGCCGCAAACGGAAAGGCCTCTCTCTACGAGGAAGCGGAGGTAGATCGACTCGCATTTTGGGAGCGCCAAGCACGCGAGCTTGATTGGGCCAAGCCTTGGCACACCATCCTTGAGTGGGACCTGCCGTTTGCAAAGTGGTTCGTGGGTGGTGAAATCAATATCACCGTTAATTGCCTAGATCGCCATGTTGCCGCGGGTCGTGGAAATCGAGTGGCATTCCACTTTGAAGGCGAACCCGGCGATACTCGCACGATTACTTACGCCGAACTGCTCACCGACGTGAAGCAAGCAACTAATGCGCTGATCGAACTCGGCATCAAGAAGGGTGATCGCGTTGCGATTTACATGCCAATGATTCCCGAAGCTGCGATTGCGATGCTTGCGTGTGCTCGTCTCGGAGCTCTGCACTCGGTGGTCTTTGGTGGTTTCTCCTCCGATGCACTTCTTGCACGTATTCAAGATGCAGATGCCTCTTTGGTGATTACCGCCGATGGTGGTTTCCGCAAAGGCACCGCTGCTGCGCTCAAGCCTGCAGTCGATGAGGCACTCAAAGGAACGCATAACGTGAAGAACGTGCTCGTCGTGCGACGTACCGGCCAAGATGTGGCTTGGGATAGCGCTCGCGATGTCTGGTGGCACGAGATTGTTTCGCGCCAAAGCAAAGAGCATGTTCCAGAAGCGCACGATAGCGAGCATCCACTCTTCATTCTTTACACCTCTGGTACCACCGCTAAACCCAAAGGTATTTTGCATACCACCGGCGGATACATCACCCAGGTCGCCTACACCGCGAAGATGGTCTTTGATCTCAAACCAGAGAGCGATGTCTTCTGGTGCACTGCAGATGTCGGTTGGGTAACAGGCCACTCCTACGTGGTCTACGGGCCGCTCGCTAACTGCGCTACCCAGGTGATGTATGAAGGAACTCCTGATACTCCGAGCAAGCACCGCATGTGGGAGATCATTGAGAAGTACCGTGTCACGATTCTTTACACCGCACCCACGTTGATCCGTACCTGGATGAAGTGGGGCGATGACATTCCCAATTCACACGATCGCTCATCACTTCGGCTTCTTGGTTCCGTGGGTGAACCCATCAATCCAGAAGCGTGGATGTGGTACCGCGAAGTGATCGGTAAGAACAAGTGCCCGATCATCGATACGTGGTGGCAGACCGAAACTGGCGGCATGATGATTTCACCGCTCCCGGGAGTGACTGCCACGAAGCCCGGTTCGGCCATGGGCCCGCTACCCGGAATCAGCGCGAAGGTTGTTGATGACAACGCGGTGCCCGTGGAACGCGGCAACGGTGGTTATCTCATTCTCGATAAGCCATGGCCGTCGATGCTCCGCGGTATTTGGGGTGAGCCAGAGCGGTACAAAGAGACCTATTGGTCGCGCTATGAAGGGCTTTACTTTGCTGGCGATGGTGCCAAACTCGACGAAGATGGCGCTATGTGGTTGCTCGGTCGAGTCGATGACGTCATGAATGTGTCGGGGCACCGCATCTCCACTACCGAAGTCGAATCTGCACTCGTCTCACATGTGATGGTCGCTGAGGCCGCTGTGGTGGGAGCTAATGATGAGATGACCGGCCAAGGAATTGTGGCATTCGTAATTTTGCGCGGCGGTATCGAAGGCGCCAATGGCGAAGAGCTTGTGCAAGAGTTGCGTGCACATGTGGGTAAAGAAATCGGACCCATCGCTCGCCCACGCCAAATCTTGGTAGTACAAGAGTTACCCAAGACCCGGAGCGGAAAGATTATGCGACGGTTATTGCGTGACGTGGCAGATCACCGAGCAGTCGGCGATGCCACCACCCTCGCCGATCCCAACGTGATGGCCATGATTTCTGCAGGTATGAATACCTCAAGCGAAGATTAAGGATGACGAAACTTTTCGCAACACCTTCGCCGCGGGAACAGCGTTGGATCACACGTTTTCTCGCGCGCGAAACCGTGGGTGGCATCCTTTTGCTCATCGCAGTGGTGGCGGCACTCATTGCTGCCAACACCGATCTGCGCACTGGTTATCAATCATTTCTTGATTTTCATTTTGGAGTCGCTGCGCTCAATTTAAGTGTGGCCGAGTGGGCGTCCGAAGGATTGCTCGCGATCTTCTTTTTAGTGGCCGGTTTAGAGCTACGGAGAGAATTTACCTACGGTAGCTTGCAAACTCTTCGTACCGCTTTGCTTCCCATCTCTGCAGCTGCGATCGGAATGATCGTTCCCGCTCTGATATTCGTGGCGCTCGCCGGAGTTGAAAATCGATCTTCTTGGGCCATCCCCACCGCTACCGATCTTGCATTCTGTCTGACGCTGCTTGCTGTAGCTGGCCGTGGAATTCCATCACCTCTCCGAGCTTTTCTGCTCACTCTTGCAATCGCAGACGATCTAGGTGCGATTATCATCATTGCCCTGTTCTACTCCGCGGCGGTGACTTGGATCGCTTTAGCCATAGCGATTGTGGCGCTCGCACTCTATGGAATTCTCCAACACACAGGTAAATGCCCCGCCTGGCTTGGGGTACCGCTTGCTCTGATCGCTTGGTATGCGATGTACCGGAGCGGAATTCATGCCACGGTAGCTGGCGTGGCAATTGGGCTACTCACAAACCCTCACGCTCCTGAAGATAAGCCGAGCAATGTCGAAAATCTTGAATCTTTCTTTCAGCCTTTATCAGTAGGAATTGCTCTACCGGTCTTCGCGTTCACTGCAATTGGTATCTCTTTTAACGCACACTCACTGAGCTCGCTTTCATCAGACCCGCTCTCTCGAGCCATTATGATTGCCCGCGTTGTCGGCAAGCCACTTGGGATAGTCGGTGGAGCTTGGTTAATTGCTCGATATACGCAAGCAGAACTGAATCCAGGAATTTCGTGGGGGGATATCACCGCAGTCGGACTCCTGGCAGGGATTGGTTTCTCTGTAGCTCTATTAGTGAGTCAGATTTCCCTTCCTCAAGCCACATATGACAGCGCGGCCAGTGCACTTCTCTTCGGTGCGATTATCAGTGCACTTCTCGCAACTATCGCACTCCTACGACGTGGTCGCCATCATCGACTTCGTACTACATCGACCCAGTAAAAATCTGTCGCGCATCGGCGCGCTCTGCAACGGCTCTTCTCTCCGCAGAAACTTCGCCGTAAAGAGTCGTCCGCGGGCGAGATGGACGCCCTGCTAGCGCCGCGATCTCTTCAAGTTCCTTGACGGTTCGCATGGAACCATTCGTACTTCCCGCCATCCGACTAATCGTCTCTTCCATGAGAGTGCCACCGATATCGTTGACTCCGCCATTGAGTAGAGAGAGAACACCGTCGGGCCCGTTGAGTCCGAGCTTTACCCAAGAACATTGAATGTTATTGATGGATCCTGCGAGCAATAATCTTGCCATGGCGTGGACAACCCGATTCTCACGAACTGTTGGCCCTGGCCGTGCGATGCCAGCAAGATAAATTGGTGATGAGTAGTGAACAAATGGCAGTGGAACGAATTCGGTAAAGCCACCAGTTTCATCCTGCAGATTTCTAATCGTAATTATGTGGTCATACCAGTGAGATTCATTATCAACGTGGCCGTACATCATCGTGGCCGATGACTTGATCCCCAGCAAATGCGCTTCACGCACAATCTCAAGCCACGCACTTGCAGGCAGCTTTCCCTTGGTAAGGATCCAACGGATTTCGTCGTCAAGGATTTCTGCTGCCGTTCCAGGAATTGTTCCTAGTCCAGCTTCCTTGGCTCGCGTAAGCCATTCGCGATAGGAAATTCCCATTTTGATAGAACCGCTAAAGATTTCCATGGGTGAGAATGCATGGATATGCATCTCTGGCGCTACCGCTTTCACTGCGCGAGCTACGTCAAAATAAGTATCCCCCGGCAGATCAGGGTGGATTCCAGCTTGCATGCAGACTTCGTTAGCACCCAAAGCCCAGGCTTCGTCAACTCGCGACTTTATTTCATCAATAGACAAGAGGTATGAATCGGCATCGGTCTTGCGTTGCGCAAATGCACAAAATCTACAGCCGGTATAACAAACATTTGTGAAGTTAATATTTCGATTCACAATGTAAGTAACATCATCGCCTACTAATTCTGATCGCTTCTCATTCGCCGCAGCTACCAATAATTCGAGTTCAGCTCCATCGGCTGCGAAAAGAGTAAGTCCTTCGTCTCGGGTGATTGACCGTGGGTTCTCTACAATCTTGGCGAGTGCTGCAATGAAGGATCGATCTGCTGCTGGAGAGGTAAAAGTATCGAACGATGAAAGTTGTCCAGCAATGCTCTCCCAGTCTCCATAAACCGAATCAAAGTCTCCACGTTTCTCGGACTCTCTTCCTTCAGTATCAATTGAATCGCCCAGATCCGTGCGGCCCATACTCGTGAGACTTTGGCTCACTTCCTGCCACGGCATTCCCACGGGAGAGTTGCCTGGGATTGCTAAGCCATCAGAGTGCGCGAGCGCTGAAATATGCGCTTGAACCTTGGGATCTATCCACCGCACTGGTGATTTCAAATACTCGGGATAAATCGTGAGCCTGGGCTTCAGTTCGAAACCAGATGCACGACTCTGCGTAGCCAAAAGTTCGATTTCTGGCCATGGCCTCTCTGGATTGACGTGATCGAGAGTTACCGGCGAAACGCCACCCCAGTCATCGATGCCAGCAGCAATCAAAGAAGCGAACTCCTGCGTCTCTGACAAATTAGGTGGGGCTTGAATTCTCATTCGTGGTCCGAAGACCAGTCTGGCAACTGCGATAGCGGCTAAATATTCCTGCTGATCTGCGTCGGGAGCATTCCGCATCGCCGTATCTTCTTTAGCGCGGAAATTTTGAATGATGATTTCTTGAATATGACCATACCTTTTAGCAAGTTCAGCCAGCTTAAAGAGCGACTCACCACGCTCTTGTAAGGTTTCGCCAATTCCGATGAGGAGCCCAGTAGTAAATGGAATAGAGAGACGGCCAGCATCTTCAATCGTTCGTAAGCGTACGGCAGGATCTTTATCGGGGCTACCAAAATGAACTTCGCCCTTATCTGTAAATAATCTTGTAGAAGATGTTTCAAGCATCATTCCCATACTGGCTGCAACTGGTCTTAACCTCGAGAGCTCCTCAAAGCTCATGACCCCAGGATTTAGGTGCGGAAGTAATCCAGTCTCTTCAAGCACTGCAATTGCACACGCTCGTACGTAATCCAGAGTAGATGAATAGCCACGCTCGGATAGCCAATTTGCTGCAATCTCCCATCGGTCTTCTGGTCGATCGCCTAGCGTGAAGAGTGCTTCCGTACATCCAGCGCTGGCGCCTTCCTTAGCAATGGCAATGACTTCGCTCATCTCCAGAAAAGCTGATGGAAGATGATTTGGAGTAGTAGCAAAGGTGCAGTAATGGCAGCGATCCCGACAGAGGCGAGTGAGTGGAATAAAGACCTTGGGAGAATATGTAATCACTCCAGAGCGATTCACTTCTCGAAGGCCGGCATCACGTATCCGGGAAGCGACCTCACATAATTGTGTGAGAGCTTCTTCGCGTGCAGAGAGTAAAAGGGTAATTTCGTCAAGATTTAAAGTGACTGCATCAGATGCGCGCCGAAGAACTCTGCGCATCGATGAATCCACGATAAATTCCCCGTTTCCACTAGCGATCACTGCCCTTAAACCGAAACCATTATATGTCGATTGCCTCGGTCGAAAGTTAAATAGTTCCAAGTCCAATCGGCCATTGTTCCAATTTTATTCCGACCACCTAAGAGATAGAACAAGTGCAAGAAGCGCCATGCGTACCAGGCAGGAATTCCAGCGAAGCCAGCTCCGAGTATTACTACTCGCGGATCTGCTGACTCATTGCCCATGTTTCAAATTCTAACTGGGAGGTGGGAGACCGCCACTTAGAATCGAGAAGTAAAGGCGGGCGTAAGAGCAGACGATAGGCTGGTAACAAGCGCGAGGTTGCAGAGAAATTTGGCCCTATATATGATCAAGATGTTGTTTCCGGGGTCGATGCAATTTCGAACCGGCGGTTATAGTCCGCGACCCGATGCCAGCCAGGTATCGGTTGACTCAGTGAAATTCTGAGACCGACGGTTAAAGTCCGGATGAGAGGAAACCAACATTGGTAGGCGAACGCCTATCTTTCTGTGCTTCTTGCACGCACCCCGGGGACTCGTTTCTCGAGCGGGGGTAGAAGTGGATTACACAGTCGCGATGCGTCGCGCTATCACCCTTGCCGAAATGGGATTGGGAAAGACTGCTCCAAACCCGATAGTTGGTTCCGTAATTATTGACGCAGATGGATTGATCATCGGTGAGGGTTTTCATAATCGCATGGCTGCGGCAGATCACGCGGAGATCGTGGCGCTCAAGGCCGCTAGCGGGAAAACGAAGGACGCCTCCATGGTGGTGACACTCGAACCTTGTAATCACGTGGGCAGTACGGGGCCCTGCGTTCAGGCGATCATCGATTCTGGAATTACTACAGTCGTGTACGCAGTTACTGACCCTAATCAAGCAGCTGCCGGAGGCGCAGATGCGCTGCGCGCTGCCGGGATTAATGTGATCAAGAGCGTTCTTGAAAAGGAAGTTGCAGATTCCAACCGTGCCTGGCTCACGAAGATCAGAATGAACCGACCATATTTCACGTGGAAGGTAGCCACGACTTTAGATGGGAGAGTCGCCGCTAGGGATGGATCTTCCAAGTGGATCACAAATGAAGCTTCAAGGGCTGATGTTCAGGTACTTCGCCGACAAGCAGATGCCATCCTCGTTGGCACCAACACGGTGATTACTGATAATCCTCATTTGATTCCTCGCGGAGAATTTGCAGGATATGGCCACAACCCAATCCGTGTGATCTGCGGAGAGCAAGAATTACCAAGTGACTCAAACGTTTTTGATGATCTCGCCAAGACCGTGGTTATCAAGAGTAAGAACTTGGATTTACTTGTCGAGCGGCTTAATGAATTAGAAATTAATCATGTCTTTGTGGAGGCTGGGCCCACTCTCGGTAGCGCAATGATGGATCACGACCTAATAGATGAGCTCATTATTTATCAGGCCCCCTCATTGCTCGGCTCAGGAAAGCAGTTCTATTTATCGAGCAACTCGACGTCGATAGGTGAGAAAAAGAACCTAGAACACGTAAGTACCGAGATATTGATGGGTGATATTAAATCGATCTATCGTCTTAGGAGTGATGTCTAATGTTCACCGGCTTAGTTTCTGAATTAGGCGAAATTATCGATATTAAAAAGGGCGATAGTTCAGCAGTAGTAACCATAAACGCTCCGAAGTTGATAGCCGAAATAGCCACCGGCGATTCCATCGCTGTAAATGGGGTGTGTCTCACCGCAACTGAAATTTCGGGCACCCACTTTGCCGCAGATGTGATGCTTCAAACTTTGTCGATGACCTCTCTTGCCCAGATCGCCGTAGGCAGTCGCGTAAACCTAGAGCTTGCAGCCCAACTTAATGCGCGAATGGGTGGCCATTTAGTACAAGGCCATGTGGACGGTGTGGCAACCGTGATTGGTTTAACCCCTGGCGAGAACTGGGCAAAATTTGAACTCCAAGTGCCAGCCCATCTATCTAAGTATGTCGTTAACCAAGGATCCATATGCCTGGATGGGGTTTCACTCACTGTTGGCGAAATAAATGACGAGAACGACGTTGTCACAGTGTGGTTGATTCCTGAAACCTTGGAGCGCACCAACCTCTCAACAAAATTGCCCGATGATCTGGTCAATGTAGAAGTTGATGTATTAGCAAAGTATGTGGAGAGATTGATGGCTAAGGGAATGAATTCATGAGCCAATTAGAGACAGCACTTGCCGCATATAAGCGTGGGGATCTCATCATCGTCACCGACGATGCCGATCGCGAAAATGAGGGCGATCTGATGCTCCTTGCAGATAAGGCGACTACCGAAAAAGTGGCTTTCATGATCCGCCATACAACAGGGATTTTATGTGTGGCCATGACACCGAATCGTGCTCGCCAACTACGTCTGCCACTTATGGTGGAAGTCAACCAAGACTCTAAGAGAACCGCATTTACTGTCAGTGTCGACGCTAAGGCTGGAATCACCACAGGTGTGAGTGCCGAAGAACGAGCAAACACCGTACGAGCATTAGCAAGTAGTGATGCGATGCCCTCAGATTTCATCCGACCGGGCCATATCTTTCCCTTGATCGCAGATAACGGCGGGTTGCAATCACGCGGTGGCCACACAGAGGCCGGCGTTGCACTTTCGCAGATTGTCGGCGAGAAGCCGCTATGCCTTTTATCTGAGATTGTTAACGATGATGGATCTATGGCACGCGGAGAATCTTTGCTGAGATTTGCTGAAGAGAATTCACTCCCAGTCATCTCAGTCGCAGAACTCAAGGCATACGAAATAGCACACGGGATTCAAAATAATGAGTCTTCAGAGAGCTTTGATTTCTCTTGGGCAGACCTACCGTTAGCGACGGGTGCCTGGAAGATTGCCACTTACCCGGGACTCGGACAACGCGAACACGTCGTGATTGCCTTCGGAGAGGGAGAGGGCCTTCCGATTGTTCGAATTCACAGTGAGTGCTTTACAGGAGATGTGATTCATTCTCAACGGTGTGACTGCGGTGAACAACTAGAACTTTCGATATCAATGATTCAAGAGAATGGGTATGGATTTATTGTTTACCTAAGAGATCACGAGGGTCGTGGAATTGGTCTTACCGAAAAGATTCGTGCCTACCAACTGCAAGATCAGGGTTTAGATACCGTTGACGCAAATCTCCACCTTGGTCACCCCGTGGATGCCCGTAATTGGATTGATGCGATCGCAATCATTCGTGATCTCCAACTAGAGAAACTTCAGTTGCTCACAAATAACCCTAGGAAGGTCGAGGCGCTTGAGACAGCCGGCATTGGTGTCATTCGAGTTCCACTTGTGATTCCTAGTAATGATTTCAATGAAGGGTATCTCGCAACGAAGGAAGCAAAATTGGGCCACACCCGAGGAGGTAAGTAATGGCAGGCAATGCTCCAACTATCGAGATTAAGCCACTCCCCCGAGCGCGAGTGGCCATAGTGTCCTCATCCTGGCACCTTGATATTTGCAACGACTTAATCGCTGGTGCTCAGCGAGCATTATCTGCTGCGCAAGTGGCTAAAACAGAAGTCATCTATGTTCCAGGATCCTTTGAGATTCCTCTTGCAACCCAGTACGCATTAGAAAGGGGTTTTGATGCCGTGATTGCGTTGGGATTGGTGTTGAAGGGTGAAACACCTCACTTTGATTATGTGTGCCAAGGCGTCACTCAAGGAATTATGGATGTCTCGTTAAAGTACGGAAAACCTGTTGGGTATGGTGTTTTGATGTGCAACAGTCTGGACCAAGCGATCGATCGTTGTGGCCGCGAGACCAGCAAAGAAGATAAGGGATTCGAGAGTGCCATTGCTATTCTGGAACTTCTTCACTTAAAAGAGTCCATCAATGAACTTTAACGCGATAAGAAAAGTCCTTAAGACCGGAGCGCTTGTATTCGGGTTATCTTCACTTTTCCTGGTGGTAATGCCTAGTATTTTTCTAGACCTATTGCAACTTGATAAGAGTGATTCTCTCATTTGGTCTATGCGAATGATTGGGATCACAGTCTTTGCACTCGCCGGTAATTTATGGAATAACGCCGGACAGAGTGATGATCAACGAGTTGGCAATGTGGCAAAGATAATGTGCGTCAGCGCAGCAGCGCTTGGAGTTGTGACTCTCTTGATACCAGCACACTTGGGCTGGTTCACCATTCTCTACTCAGCTATTGGCTTTGGTTTCTCTACTGCTTATCTACTCGCAATTCTTACTAAGTAACATCGTTTTTTCTCATCGTGCTGTTTCGATCAATCCTTCTGTTAACTCTTAATCACCGGGTAAGTATTGGGATGTCTTTTTAGAGGAGCGTTTCTAATTCTGTAGCTATGTATTACGAACCAGAGCGTTATCCGCTACTTTGCTATCGCTGCGACCTGAAGATATAAATCAGCTTTTGAGATTCCAAAAGTCGTAAGGAGCTGCTGATCCCAAGGCTTTTGGGATGCGGCAATCTCAACCAAGAAATTCGTCGATTTCGCGATGCCCACCTTGGCAATCAAAATTTCATCAGCGAGCGCCCCGGGCATCTTGTTATTTTCAGGACCGGTATATGCCGCAGCACCTACATAATCAGATAGATCGATCGGTTTGGGCAAGGTATTTAAAAGGGTCACCCAATCATTACGCAATGTTGCGTAATTTCCATTGCTCGTCAGTTGGCTATAGGCGGCCCCGATTGGATAGGCGAACATGCGGGTAAACCATTCCGGATAATTTTGACCCGCAACATTATTTGCAAAGCCTGTCGGCTTTAACAGCTGAGCCATGAATCGCATCTGCCAATCGGGGTTAAAC
>Ga0214919_10012363_pt1 | contig 10498 bp, 8 predicted proteins | sample LL1503_MetaG_FD_177994 | JGI IMG/M metagenome (GOLD analysis project Ga0214919, IMG submission 177994) | Freshwater microbial communities from Lake Lanier, Atlanta, Georgia, United States - LL-1503 | ecosystem: Environmental > Aquatic > Freshwater > Lake | place: USA: Georgia | collected 2015-03-15 | reverse complement strand
TCGGCGTCGCGGTGTAGCAAGTCGACCATGCGGTCGGTCAGGGCGCGGATGGACTCGCCATTTTCCAGTGCACGGCGAATGATTTTGTCGTCAATGTCGGTGACGTTGCGCACATAAGTCACCGCCCAGCCGCTGGCTTTGAGCCAACGCTTCACCACGTCAAACGCCAACATGGAGCGTGCGTGCCCGAGGTGGCAAACATCGTAGACCGTCATTCCACAAACGTACATGCGCACCTTGCCGGTCTCGATAGGTGTGAACTGCTCCAGCCGCCCAGACAAGGTGTTGTAAATCCGCAAACTCATGAAAATCCCGCCCCTCCGCTACAATTACCCTCAGTATATCGACGGCATTTTTCTTGCCAATTCACCGACTAATGATGCAATATGAAGCCTAAAAGTTCCAGCTTTGAATTGGCGCGCCTGCTCTGTTTGTGCGCTGCGCTGGCAACTGGCGCCGCATGGGCGGACGAATACAGCGATGTAGCGCAATTGACCCGGGACGGGAAATTTTCCGAGGCGCTGGCCAAGGCCGACAGCTTTTTGTCGGGCAAGCCTCGCGACCCGCAAATGCGCTTTCTCAAAGGCATCGCGCAGCGCGATGCTGGCCGCACGGCCGATGCCATAAGTACTTTCACGCGCCTTACAGAGGACTTCCCCGAATTGCCCGAGCCCTACAACAACCTGGGGGTTTTGTACGCTGACCAAAACCAGATCGACAAAGCACGGGGCGCTTTGGAGATGGCGATTCGCACCAATCCAAGTTATTCCACCGCACATGAAAACTTGGGCGATGTGTACGCCAAACTCTCCAGCGCGGCTTACAGCAAAGCGCTGCAAATCGAAGGCAACAGCAACGCCGTCAGCCCCAAACTGGCGCTGATACGGCAAATTTTGGCGCCCAACCTCTCCAAGGCAGCCGCAATCGCACCCGTTGCACCTATCAAAGGCGTAGCACCGGTGCCACCGGTTGCCCCTGCGCCACCCGTTGCGGCACCAGAAGCACCATCAAAAGCCTTAGTCCCACAGCCAAAACCAGCACCGGAATCCGCCACCGCTTCTGCAGCCGCACCCAAGCCTGAGCTTGACACCGCAGCGGTTAAAGAAGCAGAAGCGGCAGTGCAAAACTGGGTGAGCGCCTGGTCGGCCAAAGACGTCAAGACTTACCTTGCTGCCTACGCCAAAGAGTTCACGCCTGCTGGCAAGCTAAGCCGCAGCGAGTGGGAAAGCGAGCGGCGCGGTCGCATTGAGGGCAAGGCGAAAATTTCAGTGCGCATCGAAGGCCTGCAAATCGTGGTGAATGGCAACAAAGCAACTGCCAAATTCCGCCAGGACTACCGCGCTAATGGCATTGCCATCTCCAGCCGCAAGACGCTGGAAATGGTGAAGCACGGCGACGGCTGGAAAATTGTTCGCGAGTCGGTCGGTGCTTAAATCTGTACGGCGCCACGCCTTGCAATCGACACCACGAGGGCAGACGTTCTTACGACGCGCTGCCCTGGTGTGGGGGTTGCTGGGCGCGCTGCTTGTTGCTCCGTCCTTGGGCGAGGCCAAGACGCCAGCGACCACACCAGGTCTGAGCGCGTCGGATGGCCAGTCTGAAGCCCGCTTGCTTGATATTTACTTGTTGATGGCCCACGGCGACAGCCGTGACGCCTTAACCAAGACCGAAAAACTGGTTCGCGACCAACCCAATTTTCAACTAGCCCAATTGGTATACGGTGACTTGCTGGCAGCGCGCACCCGCACCCTGCAGTCCTTGGGTGATATTCCAGAGGCTTCAGCACGCGGCGGCGCGGCGGCGCTGCTGGACCTCAAAGAAGAGTCGCTGCGGCGCGTTACCGCACTCAACGACCGACCGCCACCAGGAACCGTTCCATCCCAGTTTTTAAAGATCACGCCCCAAACGCGCCACGCTATCGCCATTGACGCATCGCGCTCGCGCCTGTACTTGTTTGAAAATACCGCCTCGGGCTTGCAACTAAAAAGTGACTACTACGTGTCCATTGGCAAAGCGGGAACCCTGAAGAACCAGGAAGGTGATCAGCGCACACCGCTGGGGGTTTACTTCATCACCAGCAATTTGGACACCAAGGCGCTCAATGAGTTTTACGGTGCCGGTGCCCTGCCCCTGAACTACCCAAATATGCTGGACCAACGGCGCGGCAAGTCTGGCAGCGGCATCTGGTTGCACGGCACACCGCCCCATCAATTTTCCCGGGCGCCCCGATCGACCGACGGCTGTCTGGTCTTATCCAATCCGGACCTGCTCGCCATCATCCACAGCATCGCCGCTCGCAACACGCCGGTGGTAGTGGCCGCACAACTCGTCTGGAAACCGGTCAGCCAGCTTGAAGACCCGGCGCGCTCTTTTCAATCGACCCTCAATGCCTGGCGCAGCAGTAAAGTCTCGGGTGACGTGAAAAAAATGCTGACTTTTTACACGCCTGATTTTTCGAGCGCAGGCAAGTCGCTGGACGAGTACACACCCCTGCTGAAATCAGAATTGAAGGCCTTGAAAGGACGGGACCTGGAACTCAAAAACTTGTCCTACCTGCAATGGAACGATTCGGCCGAGACCATGGTGGTGAGCTTTGGCGAAGTCGCCAAGGGGCAGCGCAGCGGCATCCACAAACGCCAGTATTGGATTCGTTCCAATAAAGAGTGGAAGATTTTTTTTGAAGGAGTGCATTGATGCGATTAAGTCAAGCCCCATGGGCGCGCTGGGGTGCTCTGTTGCTGTGGGCCGGCGGCATGGTGGCAATGCCAGCCGTCCAGGCCGAATCCGCACCCCGGGTTAAAGTAGAAACCAGTCAGGGAGATTTTGTACTGGAGTTGCAGCCAGAGAAAGCGCCAAAAACCGTAGACAATTTCCTGCGCTACGTGGCTGATAAGCACTACGAAGGCACCGTTTTTCACCGCGTGATCGATGGTTTTATGGTTCAAGGCGGCGGATTCACCGCCAACATGACTCAAAAACCAACGCGCAGCCCGATTGCGCTGGAGGCCAGCAACGGGCTAAAAAATGACCGGGGTACCATTGCTATGGCGCGCACCGGAAACCCGAACTCGGCGACGTCGCAGTTTTTCATTAATGTGGCCAATAACGACGGTCTCAATGCGCCACAACCCGATGGTTATGGCTACGCCGTGTTTGGCAAAGTGGTCAGCGGCATGGAAACCATAGACAAAATCCGAAACGTCGCCGTGGGCAACCAAGGCGGCTTTCAAAACGTTCCGTTGACACCCATCACTATTAACGCCATCAACCTGGTCAAACTACCATGAGCAACCCTAAAGTAGAACTCTATATTGCCGATTACGGCGTCATTACGGTCGAACTCGACCAAGAACATGCCCCCTTATCGACGGCCAATTTTTTGCAATACGTCAGCGATGGCCACTATGACAACACCATCTTTCACCGCGTGATTCCCGGCTTTATGGTCCAAGGCGGGGGTATGGAGCCAGGCATGGGCCAGAAAAAGACGGCAAAACCCATTGAAAACGAAGCCACTAACGGTTTGAAAAATGAGCCCTACACCTTGGCCATGGCACGTACCAGCGACCCGCATTCGGCCACTGCCCAGTTTTTCATCAATATAGCCGACAACGCCTTCCTCAACCATACGGCGCCTTCGTCGCAAGGCTGGGGCTACGCGGTCTTTGGTAAAGTGGTCGATGGCAAAGACGTGGTGGACAAAATCAAGGACGTGGAAACCGGTCGCCAAGGCTTTCATGATGATGTGCCCAAAGCCGACATCGTGATCAGCAAGGCGGTTGCGATCTAGGCCCTTGTACGTCGGTCCGGTGGACGACATGGAACTGATTGCCCCACCGCACTGGCGCTGTGTTGACTTTATTTCGGACTTGCATCTGGATGCGCAAGCGCCACTAACCCTGGAGGCCCTGCGCTGCTACTTGCAATCCACGCCAGCTCAGGCCGTGTGCGTGTTGGGCGATTTGTTTGATGTTTGGGTCGGCGACGACGCGCTCGGCGGCGGCAGTGGATTTGAAGCTACGGTGGCCCACCTGTTTTCCCAAGAGTCCAAGCACATGGACGTCTTTATCATGTGCGGGAACCGCGATTTTCTGATGGGCCCGGATCTGATGGTGGCGTGTGGCGCGCAGCGGCTTTCGGACCCCTGCGTTTTGGTAGCGGGAACGCAGCGCCTCCTACTCACCCATGGCGATGCGCTGTGTCTGGCTGACACCGACTATCTTGCCTTTCGCCAGCGCGTGCGTGGCGAACCTTGGCAAACTGAATTTCTGGCCCAGACTTTGGTGCAGCGCCAGGAAGCGGCGCGTGCACTGCGCGCTCAGAGCGAAGCGAAAAAGCAGCAACAGGCGCAGTCCCTTATGCAATGGATAGACCTCGATTCGCAAGCCTGCCTAGCAGCTTTGGCGCACGCCAAGGCAAACCACATGGTCCATGGCCATACCCACCAACCGGCCCAGCACGATCTAGGAGGCGGCCACACCCGGTGGGTGCTAGGCGACTGGGACCTGCATGCGGCGCCACTGCGCGCTCAAGTGCTGCGGCTTTCGGTCGACGCCGGGGCGCTTGAGCGCATCGATCTACTTGCCACCGCCACTATCCCCTGAGCGCCCGTTTTGCGGCTCTATCCAGCCACGAACCTGGGTGTTATCGCTTGAGCAGCACCTTCAGGCAGTTTTGCAAGCGACGCGCGTCCTCTGGGGCATAGGGCGCGGACAGCGCAATTGCCACATCGTGACCCCAGGTCTGGGCCGGTGGCGGGTCGTTGCGCCGGGTCAACAGTTGTAACTGCATCGCCCGCCGTGCATCCAGGTGCTCGGCCGGGGTAGGCACTTCGGCTGCCATTTCTAGCCGCAGCACCGCCTCGGCCGGGGTGGTGCGGTGAGAAGGCAGCGAGCCACTCAGTGCACTGGTCCAGGCGTTGCGGGTCGCGGCATTGACCTGGTTTCCCAACTCCTGCACGCTGGGCAAGGCTGCACCGTCGCGGTTTTGCCAGGCACCCATCAAGTGGGTGAGCGCCTCGCCATGGGCTTGCGCTGCCAATTTGCGCAGCGCCATTTGGGCACTTTCCAGCGCCTCGCGCTGGGCACGAAAGGCGGCGTCGCCCAATCGTGGGGTCGCAGTGCGTGGATCAAAACGCTCACCGCGGGCGTCACCCGCGCCAAAACTGCGGCCTTCGCCACGCACATCTGGTCGGGGACGGCCGTCCATTCCAGGTCGCGCGTCACGCCCGCCACGTCCGGCGTCCTTGCGGTCACCCCATTTTCCCGGGCGGCCTGCGTCCGCTGCCGGCGCGTCGCGCTTCATGCCGGGGCGATCGTCGCCACGCATGGCCACGACGCGCTTGGGCGTCGGTTTGGGCGCGGGCACTTCGGCTACCACGGCGATGTCCGTTGGCGATTCAGCGGTTCCCGGTTCGCCGGTTTCGATGGTTGGATCGGTCTGCCCGCCGGGCTGCGCGCTAGTGCCTTCCCCCGCAGCGCCTTCGGCTGGCGTGCTTTCGGCCACAGCGGCTTCCACTGACGCCACACCGGCCTGGGCCACCGCATCGGCAACCGCCTGGACCTGCGCTTCTTGGGCTCCGGCAGCCGTCACATGGGCTTGCGCCTGCGCTTGTCCTTGCAACGCAGCTTCCAGGGCGGCAATGGCGCTGCGAATAAGCTGTGCGTCGCCCCCTAAGTTTGCCGCTTGCAGCGCCTTGGCGGCGTCCAAGACCACACGGTCGCGCTGGCCGAGCGAGGCTTCGGCTTTCTCGCGCTCCAGCGTTTTACGGTTAAACGCATCATCAATCGGTTTGCGAAAGGCGTCCCACAGCTTTTGCTCCTGGCGACGGTCAATCGGCACCTGGTGCGCTTGCGCCTGCCAGCGCTGTTGCAGGGCACGCACGGCGTCAATGCGCAGCAAGGGGGCTTCGCCCAGTACCTTGGCTTCCTCGATCATGGCGCGGCGCAGTTCCAGGCTTTGCGCCTGCAACGTCTCCAGTGGCGCGGCAGCAGCCGATATCGCTGCTTTCCAGAGCGGTTGTAGCTCGGCAAAGGCCTTTTCACCCAGGTGCCCTGCGTCACGCCAGCGGTCCCCAAACTGGTGCAGGATGCGGCTAAATCCTTTCCAATCACCATCACGGGCCGTTTTATTTTCTTCGGCCCAGGCTTGTATCTCGGTAATCAGCGCTAGGCGTTGAGTGCGGTGCTCCACGGCGTCGGCCTTGAGTTTTTCGAGCCATGCCTCGACCACTTTGTGGGCTTCGTTGCAAGCCTCGTCAAAGCGCTTCCACATCGCGTGATTGGGCACGCCACCTTGGTCGGTTTGCTTCCATTGATCGCGCATGGCGCGCAAGGTTTCCTGCATTTTGCGACCCCCCAGCGCCTGTCCTTCGGGACGTTTGAGTAGGCCTTCGGCCTTGATCAACAGCTCTTCACGCAGTTGGTCGGCACGCCAGCGTTGCCAGCCCTCGAGTTCGCCCGCAGCTGCCAGGGCAGACTGCGCCTGGTTTTCCAGCTTGTGGTCGATGATCTTGCCAAATTCCTTGAGTGCCTGGCGCAAGGCGTTGGCGGCCCCGGCGCTGGCTTTGCCGTGACCTTCGCTGGTTTGAAGCTCAAGTTGGGCCAGCACCTCACGGACGGTGGAATTGGCCGCCTCGCGAACCTGCGGATCTATCTGCGCCTTGGGCGGTTTGGGGTTGGGCAAAGCGGCGGTGCGCTCTGCGCGCAGTTCTTCGGCCCAAACGCTGACGCTGGGCAGCGGTGCGTTGGCGTCCTGCGAAGCGGCCAAGGTTTGTTGCAGCGCCTGTTCAAACGCGTCCCAAACCACCAGTAACTGCGCGCGCGAGGCTTCCAGCATGGGGGTAAATTTCAAGTCTGTGCTGGGCCAACTGGCGTGCGACACCAGCAGCGCCGCCTGCGCCTGCCAGTGCGCAACGTCAACGCCCAGGGCCTCGGACACTGCCTGCGCCTCGCGCCAGCCTTTGGTGGACATCACTTCGATGCGCTGTGCCAGCAGCACCGCTGCCTCGCGCTGCACCTGGGTTTGGTGCTGTAGATCCTCGATCACGCGCACGCGATCGGCAATCTGCAGCTTCAGGCCCGCCAACGGCTCTTTGCTCAGAGGCGCTCCGGCCTTAGCGGCATCGCGCTGCCAGGCCATGGCGTCGGCAATATTGAGTTTGGCCAAACCCAGCAGACCCTCGGCTTTGGCCGCCCACTCGGCCGCCATCGACTCTTGCAGTTTGGCGCGCTTGGCGTCGTCCAGCCGCTCTCGCAGCAACTTGGCTGCACCTTTGTCGCGGCTGCTGAGTTCACGGAACACGTCGGCCAGTAGGTCGTTTTCCGGATTGCTAAGCAGCCACTCCCGAACACGGCTGGCCCGTTCGCCTGCGGTGGCAGCGCTGAATGCGCCTCCGGTGATTTTGTCCAGTTGGGCTAAATCGGAAGTTTTGTTGGCAGAAATCGACGGCACGTGGAGCCTTTTCTTATTGGGAGGAAAAATGACAGGCGCATATTTTCGCCGCGAAATAGGGGAAAACCGAAATTTCTCTGCCAATTCGGCTGTTGAGCCCGCCCAAAAGTCCCTTTGTTCGGGTTTTTTCAGGACGAAACCAAGCGGATTAATGAATAATGAAATTGTTTTATATAATTGACTGAGAATATAAAGCGATTTTAAAATTCTTTAAGTACATGAAAAAATCCGATTACCGCCGTGCAGCGCACCCCGTATTCGGCTTTTGTGGGGACCGCGTCGCTGCCACTGCGGCGCAACGTGAAGCTCTGCCAACGGAACACCATGACCGTTTGCCCGGCAAATAGGGCGTGGCATTCCGGGTCCTTGAGGCCCCTCTTTCAAGGGAACACATGACAACAGTCAAGCGCATCCAAGCGTCTCTCGTCACCGTGGCAAAAGACATCGTCGATGGCTTTTTTCAAATTACCCACAATGGTTTTGCACTGCTGGGGCTGGTGGTGATGTTTGGCGCCGTCATGCTGTCTACGCAACCCGATATGCGCCAAGCTGGCGAGTTGCAATTAATGGAGTGGCTGCAGGAACGCCAGGAATCACTCTCTGGCCTGGTATCGGGCAAAGCCACCGACCGTGTGACGGCCATCAACCCCAAAGACTTGCCCAAACCTCAGGCTGCGCTGGCCTTCTGGCTGGCCAAAAAGTACAACATTGCCCCCGAACCGCTCGGCGCATTGGTCGCGGAGGCATTTGCGTCCGGGGCCCGAAGCAAGCTCGATCCGACCCTGATTTTGGCCGTGGTGGCCGTGGAATCGGGCTTCAACCCGTTTGCCCAAAGCCCGGTTGGCGCACAGGGCCTGATGCAGGTTATGACCCAGGTGCACGGTGACAAGTACGCTCGCTTTGGCGGCAAGCTTGCAGCCTTTGACCCAGTAGCCAATATGCGCGTAGGAGTCAACGTCTTGCAGGAATGCATTGCGCGCGCTGGCTCACTCGAGGCCGGCCTCAAACTCTATGTCGGTGCCGCCAATATGGAAGACGACGGCGGCTACTCGGCCAAGGTACTGGCTGAATATGCCCGCCTACAGGCCATAGCCCAAGGCCGCCCCGTGCCCGTGGGCGCAACGGCTACAGCGCGCACGCCGAGCGTGGACAAGGCGTAATCAGACCGTTTGCTGCCGTTTTTCGGCACAGACCGGGCTCTGGCGCTGAAATAGAATCTGGCTTGCAGGGCATTGGCGACCCAAGCGCCGAAGCCGCCAGCGCAAAAACTTCCGTATAGGCAACGGACGGAAACGGGCCCGGTACGACGTACCGTCCCCCTGCTCAGACCGGCCTGCCTCGCACCCATTCACAACTACCCAGGACCCTTGCATGTACGACCGAAGCATTCTTGTTGAGCAAACTGATCCCGAATTGTGGGCTGCCATCGTGGCCGAAAACGCCCGCCAGGAGCACCACATTGAACTGATCGCCAGTGAAAACTACGCCTCGCCCGCCGTCATGGCCGCCCAGGGCAGCCAGCTGACCAACAAATACGCCGAAGGCTACCCGGGCAAGCGCTACTACGGCGGCTGCGAAAACGTCGACGTGGCCGAACGACTGGCCATTGACCGCGCGAAGCAAATTTTTGGGGCCGATGCCGCTAACGTGCAACCACATTGCGGGGCATCGGCCAATGAAGCAGTGTTTCTAGCCTTTTTGAAGCCCGGCGACACCATCATGGGAATGAGTTTGGCCGAGGGCGGCCATTTGACCCACGGCATGCCACTCAATATGAGCGGCAAGTGGTTCAAGGTGGTTTCCTACGGACTCGATGCCAATGAGGCCATCGACTACGACGCCATGGAGCGCAAGGCCCATGAAAGCAAACCCAAACTAATCATCGCCGGCGCCAGCGCCTATTCCCTGCGCATCGACTTTGCGCGTTTTGCCAAAGTCGCCAAAGACGTAGGTGCCGTTTTCCTGGTGGACATGGCGCATTACGCCGGTCTGATTGCTGCGGGCGTCTACCCCAACCCGGTTCCGCACGCCGATGTGGTGACATCGACCACCCACAAAAGCCTGCGCGGACCGCGCGGCGGCATTATTTTGATGAAGGCCGAACACGAAAAGGCAATCAACAGCGCGATCTTCCCCGGCTTGCAAGGCGGCCCGCTGATGCACGTGATTGCCGCCAAGGCGGTAGCTTTCAAAGAAGCGCTTGGACCTGATTTCAAGGCTTACCAACAACAGGTGTTGACGAATGCAGACATCGTAGCCAAGACGCTGACAGAACGTGGCCTGCGTATTGTCAGTGGCGGCACGCAGAGCCATGTCATGCTGGTCGACTTGCGCTCCAAGCACATTACCGGCAAAGACGCCGAGCGCGTGTTGGGCGACGCCCACATGACGATCAACAAGAACGCCATCCCGAACGACCCGGAAAAACCCATGGTTACCAGCGGCGTGCGCATCGGCAACCCGGCCATGACCACGCGAGGCTTCAAGGACAACGAAGCCCGCGCCACCGCGCACCTGATTGCCGACGTGCTGGACAACCCGCACGACGCCGCCAATATCGCTGCCGTGCGCACCAAGGTGCACGCGCTGACATCGCGTTTTCCCGTCTACCGCTAAGCGCTGCCCAGGATGAAGTGCCCGTTTTGCGGCCATATGGAAACGCAGGTTGCCGAGACCCGCGTCTCCGAGGACGGTGACTTCGTCCGCCGACGCCGCCAATGCGGCGCCTGCGAAAAACGCTTCACCACCTACGAGCGCCCGGACGTTAACTTTCCTTCGGTGGTCAAAAAGGACGGGCGGCGCATTGACTACGAGCGTGCAAAAGTCGCCTCGTCCATGAAACTGGCCCTGCGCAAGCGGCCAGTGAGCACGGAGCAGATTGACGGAGCCATTGAGCGCATTGAGGAGAAGTTATTGGCTTTAGGGCTGCGGGAAGTCACCTCCACCCGCATCGGCGAATGGGTGATGCGCGAACTCAAAAAGCTCGACAAAGTCGCCTACGTGCGCTTTGCCAGTGTGTACCGCAGCTTTGAAGACATCGACGAAT
>Ga0214919_10012361_pt1 | contig 10499 bp, 9 predicted proteins | sample LL1503_MetaG_FD_177994 | JGI IMG/M metagenome (GOLD analysis project Ga0214919, IMG submission 177994) | Freshwater microbial communities from Lake Lanier, Atlanta, Georgia, United States - LL-1503 | ecosystem: Environmental > Aquatic > Freshwater > Lake | place: USA: Georgia | collected 2015-03-15 | reverse complement strand
GTCATCATCGGGGTGTGCTGGGTATCGGGTTCGCGCATCGGGGGAAGTCTAGCAAGTGTTCCCTTTGCCATCGATCCAAGCCAAGTGCATGGCTTCAAGCAAAATCGCCCCATGCTTGACGCCCCCTTGCCGCACCCCGCCGAATCCGCCCACTGGCACCCTGTGGCAGCGCTAGCCGATGTGCAGGCGCAGCCGCTCGCGGTGCAGTTGCTGGGCCAGAGCCTAGTCTTATGGCTTGACGAGGCAGGCGCGGTGCATGCCTGGGCTGACCAATGCCCGCACCGGGGCGCGCGCTTGTCGCTGGGGCGGGTGTGCGCCGGGCGGCTGGAGTGCCCCTACCACGGCTGGCAGTTCGCGCCTTCCGGTCAGTGCGTGCGGGTACCCGCGCTGCCGGATTTTGTGCCGCCTGCGGGCCATGCGGCGCAGGTGTTTGCGGTGCAGGTGTGGTGCGAATTGGTATGGGTCCGTTTACAGCCCAGCGCTACCGGCGCGAGTAGCGCGCAAGACCCCTCACAAGTCAATGGCGACCCGGCTGCGCAAGCCTTGCCGCAGTTTGACGCCGATGCCGATGCCCGGCTGCGCAAAATCAATTGCGGCCCCTACGATGTTGCGACCAGTGCCCCGCGCATTGTGGAAAACTTTCTGGACATGGCACATTTCGGCTTTGTGCACGAAGGCTGGCTGGGCGCTAGGGATACGCCCGAAATCCCTGACTACCAGGTACAGTCCACCCCCACCGGCCTGGTCGCCAGCGGCTGCAAGGCCTGGCAGCCGCAGTCCAATCTGCACAGCACGCGCGGCGCGCTGGTGGAATACCGCTACGAGGTGACCGGGCCTTACACCGCAGTGCTGACCAAAGTGCCCGAGGCCGGTAGCACGGCGGTGCAGGGCTGGCGCGAGTCGATCGCCCTGTTTATTTGCCCCATGGAGCCCGAGCGTAGCCGCGTATGGTTCCGCTTGGCCGTGGCCGACTTTGCAACCGAGGCGGCCCAGCTACAGGCCTTTCAGCACACCATCTTTACGCAAGACCAGCCGGTGCTCGAGTCCCAGCGGCCTGCCTGCCTGCCGCTGGATGTGCGCGCCGAAGTCCACACAGCGGCGGACAAGGCGTCTGCCGCTTACCGGCGGTTTTTGCGCGACAGGGAAATCCGCTTCGGTACCTGCTAGTGATCCTCAGGGCCCAGCCCTTTGGCGCGCGGCCGCGCCTCCATGGCAAGCGCATGTTCCGGCAGTGGCGCCCGCTGCAGCGCCGGTATCTTTTTATAAATCGGCGTTTTGCACTGAAAAAATTTCAAGCAATTTTGGCCAGAACTAGTAAAAACCCTGTAGCTTTGTAAAGATGACTTACGCCATCATTCGCGAATCACTCACCTTTACATCGGAGCTACATCATGGAGAAATCGACCAATTCGTCATCCCGTCGCGGGCTTTTAAAGGGAGCGCTGGCCGCCAGCGCCCTGGCAGCTCCGATGATTTCGCGGGCGGAAACCGTATCCTTGCGTTTTCAAAGCACGTGGCCGGCCAAGGATATTTTTCATGAGTTTGCGCAAGACTTTGCCGCCAAGGTGAACAGTATGGCCAGTGGCCGCCTGAAGATTGACGTGTTGCCCGCTGGCGCTGTGGTCCCGGCCTTCCAATTGCTGGACGCGGTCAACAAAGGCACCCTGGACGGTGGCCATGGCGTCTTGGCTTACCACTATGGCAAGAGCCCGGCGCTGGCCTTGTGGGGATCTGGCCCCGCGTATGGCATGGATTCCAACATGATGTTGGCGTGGCACGCATACGGCGGTGGCAAACAGCTACTCGAAGAAATTTACAAGTCCCTCAATATCGATGTGCACTCCTATGTGTATGGCCCCATGCCCACGCAGCCCTTGGGATGGTTCAAGAAGCCCATTGCCAAGGCCGACGATCTCAAAGGTCTGAAGTACCGCACCGTGGGCTTGGCCGTTGATATCTTTACCGAAATGGGCGCTTCGGTAAACCCCTTGCCCGGTGGCGAAATTGTGGCCGCCATGGACCGTGGCCTGATCGACGCTGCCGAGTTCAACAACGCCACGTCGGACCGGATTTTGGGCTTCCCCGATGTTTCCAAAATCTGCATGTTGCAAAGCTTCCACCAAAGCACCGAGCAGTTTGAAATTTTGTTTAACAAAGGCAAGCTCGATGCGCTGCCCCAAGAGCTCAAAAACATCATCGAAACCGCAGTGCAAGCCTGCTCCGCAGAGATGAGCTGGAAGATGGTCGATCGCAATTCCAAAGACTACACCGACATGAAAAAGCAGGGTATCAAGTTCTACAGAACGCCCGGCGCCGTACTCAAAGCGCAACTAGAGGCCTGGGACAAAGTGTCCACCAAGAAGGCAACCGAAAACCAATTGTTCAAGCGCATCATGGATTCGCAAAAAGCCTTTGCGGCGCGCGCCTTCCCCTGGCAGCGTGACTACCTGGTGGACTACGACTTGGCCTACGACTTCTACTTCAATAAGACCTAAGCAAACCCTAGCGGCTCTTCATGCCCTCTCTCGCGCAAGCGGGAGAGGGCGGTTTGTTTTTTTGAGGGTAAAGAATGAATTCACAAGAATTACTGCATACGGCAGACTCCATAAGTACATGGGTTGGAAAAGCATTTGCATGGTTGATCGTCGCTCTGATGTCGGTGGTGGTCATTGAAGTTTTTAAGCGCTATGTCTTGAACCACCCCACCGCATGGGTTTTCGACGTGTGCAACATGATGTATGGCACTTTGTTCATGATGGGTGGCGCCTACACCTTGTGCCAGGACGGCCATGTGCGCGGCGACTTTTTTTACGGCAGCGCCAAGCCGCGCACCCAAGCCTGGTTAGACCTGGTTTTATTCATCGTATTTTTTATCCCTGGCGTGGCGGCCCTGACCTGGGCCGGCTGGGGCTATGCCTCGGACGCCTGGGCGATTAAAGAGCAAACCTTTAACGCCGATCCCTTGCCTTTGTATCCGTTTAAGTCGATTATTCCGCTCGCCGGCTTTATTGTTTTGATGCAGGGTGTGGCCGAAATATTTCGCTGCGTGGTGTGCATACGCACCGGCGAATGGACACCGCGTCTAAAAGACGCCGAAGAGATTGACGTGGTCGAGCAGCAATTGGGCGCCAGCACCTTGGTAGATCGTGATGCCGCGAAAGACGCGATTGCCAATGTCAAGAACATTGAAGATGCGGCCCACCAGCGTGCGAAAGGAGGCCAAGCATGAGCGATCCGGCACTCGGCTTGACCATGCTCAGCCTGATCATTGTGGTGATCATGCTGGGTTTCCCCACCGCCTTTACCCTGATGGGACTGGGCATGGTGTTTGGCTACGTGGCCTTTTACGACCCGGCCACCCCCTGGTTTGACAACCGAATCTTTAACCTTATCGTGCAGCGCACTTTTGGGGCAATGAACAACGATGTGTTGATATCGATACCTTTGTTCGTGCTTATGGGCTATGTGATGGAGCGCGGCGCGTTGGTGGACAAAATGTTCCACAGTGTCCAACTGGCCTTTCGCAAAGTGCCTGGCTCGCTGGCCGTCGCTACGCTGATCATCTGTACTTTTTGGGGTATTGCCAGCGGTTTGGTAGGCGCGGTGGTGGTGCTCATGGGCGTGATCGCCATGCGGCCCATGCTCAATGCCGGCTATGACACGCGCTTGGCCGCGGGCGTCATCACGGCGGGTGGCACCCTGGGCATTTTGATACCGCCCTCGGTCATGATCATTGTCTATGCGGCGGTGGCCGGCCAGTCGGTGGTTAAGTTGTATGCGGCGGCCATGCTGCCCGGATTCTTCCTGGCGTTTTTGTACTTGGTCTATGTGATCGGCTGGGTGATGATTAACCCCAAGATTGCGCCTAAGTTGCCAGTGGAACAGACCCGCGCCCCAGTGCAACCCTGGGTACAGCACATTGCAGACCAGTATTCGCAGCGCTTTTTGCTTGCCTTGGTCCAAGCCCTGCTAGCGCCCAGGCGTGCAACGCGCTCTGGGCTGGCCCACATCCGCATCACTTGGGGGCTTTTGCTGCGTACATTCATCATGGCATTGGTGCCGGTATTTACCGCCGTAGCCTGCTTGGGCGCTGCGTATTGGTATGTGGTCATTCATTCGCAGGAAGACAACAATGCTGCTGCTGCGGCAGCGGTCGCCACGCAGGCCGCAGCGCCGGTAGCTGCGCCTGCTGCTGAAAAATCCGGTGTGCAAGAGCCGCCAGCCGCTGTCCAGGAACCAGCCACGGCCACTGCCAAGGTGTCCAAGGGCGGCCTGGAGGAGCCTCCTGGCGCCGCGCCTGAGCCCGCACCCAAGGCGGCAAAGGCTTCCAAAGGCGGCCTGGAAGAGCCCCCTGGTGCCGCGCCTGAGCCTGCACCCAACGCGGCAAAGGCTTCCAAAGGCGGCCTGGAGGAACCTCCTGGCGCCGCGCCTGAGCCCGCACCCAAGGCGGCTAAGGCTTCCAAAGGCGGCCTGGAAGAACCTCCTGGCGCCGCACCTGAGCCGGTGGCCAAGACGGCTAAAGCCACCAACGACGCCTTGCAAGAGCCACCTGGCTCCAAGGGTGCGGATGTGCCACCGGGTGCCGAAGAAAGCGGCGGCAAGCGGCACAAGTCTGCCGACACCTTGCAGGAGCTCGGTGACGGCGATGTTTCCGAAGCGCCGCACACCGAGCCGGTACCGCAGAGCTTTTACGTCGGCTTTTGGATTGCTTGTGCACTGACGCTGGCCCTGTTGGTCCATTACTACTGGTCGTTTGATGCCGAGCAATATGAAATTTTGAACATGCTGACGCGCTCGGTCATGCCCCTGGGCATACTGACTTTTGTGGTGCTGGCGGTGATTTTGTTTGGGATTACCACCGCCACCGAGTCGGCGGCCGTAGGTGCGGCGGGCGCTTTCCTCATGGCTTGGCAGGCGGGGACGCTGGACTTCGAGAAGATCAAACAAGCGGTATTCCTCACAGCCAAGACTACGTCCATGGTGTGCTGGTTGTTTGTGGGCTCGGCTTTGTTCTCCTCGGTGTTTGCCATTCTGGGCGGCCAAAGTTTGGTGGAGCAATGGGTGCTGTCGTTCAACCTGAGCCCCTTGCAGTTCATGCTCTTGTCCCAAGCCATTATTTTTGTGTTGGGCTGGCCTTTGGAGTGGACCGAAATCATCGTGATTTTTGTGCCCATTTTCTTGCCCATGTTGTCGCACTTCGGCATCGACCCGATTTTGTGGGGCACCATGGTGTTTGTGAACTTGCAGGCGGCTTTCCTGTCGCCACCGGTGGCCATGTCGGCCTTCTACCTCAAGGGCGTATCGCCACCCCATGTCACCATCAACCAGATTTTTGCCGGCATGATGCCCTATATGTACATCGTGATCATGTGCCTGGCCATCATGTATGTCTGGCCCGGCATGACCTTGTGGTTGCCGCAATACCTGTATGGGGCTTGATCGGCCTGGCGTCTAAGTGCTCTATCTACCGGCGCCAGTGGCTTTGCGGCCCTGGCGCCGAAGTGTTTTTAGGCTTGCTGGCGCATTACTTGCGCAAAGCCGTATTGGCAGAGCGGTGGGCGATTCAGTAGCGGGCGCCGCGCTCAGGCCAAATGCGGATAGCCGCTGTCCATGGCACTGCGCTCCATGTCTATGCACCTTTGGTAGACCGCCAAGTCCGGTGTTTCAAAACCGCATATCCGTAATTGCGCCAGGGTGCTGCTAGCTTCGGGCATGTGGATGAGGCTTTTCAAGCCTGCCCGCAGCGCTTGCAATTGGCCTGGTGGTGTGCGCAGCGCCGTAATCAGCGGCAAGCCGGGATAGGGCGCGCTAAAGCCTATGGCCTGCAAACCCTGTGTGGCCTGGGGCGCGTAGTTTTGGAGTAGCGTCCAGGTCACACAGTCAATCGCGGCCAGGTCGGCCCGGCCTTCGCGGACCGCGTCCACGCTAAGACGGTGGCTGCTGGTCTCCAGCGCCTGCCCGAAAAAGCGGCCTTGCAGCGCCAGTGGCGCCACCAGCGCGCGCAGTGCGTTATAGCCCGATTGCGAATCCACGCTATTGAAAGCCACCCGCTGGTCACGAAAATCTTCTACAGCGCGGTGGGCGTGTTCATCGCGGGTAATGAGCACGCTGCGGCAATACATGCCCTCGCAGCCCGGCGCGTCATATTGAAAAGCGCCTACCAACTGCACTTGGCCCTGCAAGCTATGCGTCAATGGGTAGCCGCAAGTCTGACTGAGCAAGAGCTCAGGCGCCAGCCAATGCGCGTGTAAATCATGCGGCCACAAAACGGCTTGCGGTACATCTTCTGGGCCTTGCGCGCCCCATGTCTGGCGCAAGAAAGTCCACAGGTCTTGCACTGCCTCGGGCGCAGCCAGGTACATCGGCAGCGCGACATGCAGCGCGCTCATGCCAGGTGCCGGTAGTCGGCGTCTAAATGGCGGGTTTGTTGGCCTGGCGTGTCCAGTGGGCGCACAGCGTAACGGGTAAAAAATCTGCCATAGCCGCGCAAAAGATAGCCCCCATTGCGCTCCAAAAAATAATCGCGGTGGGCCTGGTACAGCGCGGGTATGCGGTACCAAGCCAGCTTGGGCTGCGCATGGTGGACCGCGTGGTAGTTGTTGTTCAGAAAAAGCAAGCGCCATAGCCATCCCGCTTCATTGATAACGATACGGTGCTGCGGCTCGGCGGCGGGCCGGTGTTCGTAAAACGAGCGCATAAAGGCCAGGCCCAAGCAGGCATAGCTCAGCGACAGGTACAGCCAGGGGCTGATGCCGGCATAGCGCTGTATCGCCCAAAGCATCAGCCCCAACAAAGTTGCATGCTGCAGCCAGGTCCAGCGCACCCGGGCACTGTGCCAATACGCAGCGCTTAGCAGCGGCCGCAGCAAATGAAACACTGCAAAGGCTGGCGTAATCGCAAAGCGGCCCACGGCGGTGCGCTGCGCTTGCAGCACAAAGCGCATGGGCGCGCTGCGGCTGGCAAAGTCTTGTGGCTCCAGGTAATTGCTCTCCGGGTCCTGGCCGGGGTAGGTAAGCACCTCGTCGCGGTGGTGTGCCAAATGGCTGCTGCGGTAAATATCAAAGGGGTACCACACCGCGATGGGCATCAGGCCCAAGGCGCGGTTGAGCAAGGCGTGCCGGGTGGGGTGGCCGTGTACCAGTTCGTGTTGCAAACTCATATACCAGGCCCCCATCACCACGATCAGCACCAAGGCGCCGGCCGACGCATCCTGCCCGTACCAGTACAGGGCACCCAGCCAGCCGCCATAGATCGCCAGGCATAGCAGCCAGGTCGGCCATTCCACACCGGTGTCGGCATGGCGGTCAAAGTCGGGAGCGGGCAAGTGCGTGGTCAAGGGGCAGGTTTCTTAGGTGATCAAAGCGGCGGGTACGAAGGCCTTCCGTGGGGGCGGGCGCAAAGCCGGTAGTGATCGGTGCTGTTTGGGGCGGTGGGCAAGCGTGATGTAAATGAAAGCGGGTCCGGGAAGTGTGCCCTGCCAACTGTAAGTTTGCAGCGCGCATTTGGCCTGAAAGGCCCGATTGTAAAATCGACCACTTTCATCCCCGTGCCCGGCGGGGATGTTCATCTTGTCACCTGCGGGCCATGTAGAGGACTACCATGTATAAAAACCTCGCTGCGATCGTGTGCGCTTTTGCGCCCGCCGTCCGCGACACCCGGCATTTGTGCCTGCCTCCTGCCCCCAGCGCAGCACTGCGGCCTCTATGAGCTACCAGGTCAAAGAAATCTTTTACACCCTGCAAGGCGAGGGCGCGCAGGCTGGTAGGCCAGCCGTGTTTTGCCGCTTTGCGGGTTGCAATTTATGGTCCGGCCGCGAGCAAGACCGTGCCAGCGCAGTCTGCCGTTTTTGTGATACTGACTTTGTCGGCACCGACGGCACCTTGGGCGGTCGCTTTGACAGCGCCGCTGCCTTGGCAAGCCAAATCGCTTCCCTCTGGCCTGCCGGTTTTGCTGCCCAGCGTTTTGTGGTTCTGACCGGTGGTGAGCCCTTATTGCAGGTCGACACCGCACTTATCGATGCGCTGCACGCCCAGGGCTTTGAAGTCGCCGTAGAAACCAATGGCAGCATCGCCGCGCCCGAGGGCATCGATTGGATTTGCGTCAGCCCCAAAGCCGGTGCGCCCTGGGTGCAGCGCCAGGGGCATGAGCTCAAGCTGGTGTGGCCGCAATCGGGCTTTTCTTTGGCCGATATGCAAGCCATGCAAAGCCTGCCGTTCAGCCACCACCGCTTGCAGCCGCTGGACGATGTGCTGCAAAAACGCAATACCCAAATTTGCATAGACCTATGCTTGCAGCAACCCGTGTGGAAGCTCAGCATGCAAACCCATAAAGTCAGCGGCATACGCTAAGGAGATCCCGTAATGTCCCCCGCAGCCCGTCATTGCCAGGCCGCAGGCCGTGGCCATCCATAACTACGTGCTTGCCTAGCCCACCGGCCCCAACTTAGCAAGAAAGTTTTTCATGTCCCACGCCATTGCGCAAGACTTTTGCATTAGCCAAAAGTTTTTTTTCGACGCCGCGCACACCCTGCGCCGCGACCTGGAGACCGAGGGCAGCCTGCGCGTGCATGGCCACACCTATTACGCCGAAGTCAGCATCGCGGGTAGGCCGGATGCCCACACCGGCATGGTGGTGGACCTGGGCCGGGTGCGCCAGCGCATTGACGCTTTGCGCCCGCAGCTCGACCACCGGCTGCTAGACGAAGTGCCCGGCTTGGGGCCTGCCACGCTGGAAAACCTGTGTGCCTTTATTTGGCAGGCGCTGGCGGCGGACTTTGCCGGGCTGGCGCGGGTGCGCGTTTGGCGCGAGGCGCTTGGCGATAGCTGCACCCTGGAGCGCGCATGAGCGCGCGCGGCTACCGGGCCAGCCTGCTGTGGTTTCCCGACCCGGCGCTGCCCGTGGCGCAGTGGGAGGAAGACGGCCTACTGGTGGTGGCGCCCGATGCCCAAGGGCGCGAAGTGGTGCAAGCCATTGGCGATTGGCGCACCTTGTCGGCGCTCAACTGCCGCTTGCCAGTAGAGCATTTACCTGGCCGCATCATTGCGCCGGGTTTTGTGGATATGCACGTGCATTTCCCGCAGACCAATGTCATTGGCTCGCCGGCGGACGGCTTGCTACCTTGGTTGGAAAACTACACCTTCCCCGAAGAGCAGCGCTTTGCCGATCCGGCCTATTGCGCCGAAGCGGCCACGTTTTTTGTCGATGAATTGCTGCGCAATGGCGTGAGTACCGCGCTGGCTTTTGCGACCACGCACAGCAGCGCCGTGAGTGCTTTGTTCAGCCAGGCGCAGCAGCGCGGCATGCGACTGATAACCGGCCTGTGCCTGATGGACCGGCATGCGCCTGCGGCCTTGCTCAACCAAGCGGGCCAGGGCCGCGACGCGGTAGCGCACAGCTTGTGGGAGTCCGAGCAATTGATACAGCAATGGCATGGCAAAGACCGCCTGGGCTATGCCATTACGCCGCGTTTTGCGCCCACCTCCACCGACGCGCAATTACGCGGCGCAGGTGAATTAGCCGCCCGCTACCCGGATGTGTGGATTCAAAGCCATGTGGCCGAAAACCAGGACGAAATTGCCTGGGCGCGCGAGTTGTTTCCAAATTCCAGCAGCTATCTCGCCACCTATGCAGATTTCGGTCTGCTGCGCGAGCGCGCCGTCTATGCCCATTGCATCCATTTTGACGAATCTGACCGCGCGCTGATGCGCAGCAGTGGCGCGGCGGCGGCGGTCTGCCCGACCAGCAACCTGTTTTTAGCCAGTGGCTATTTCGATAACGCCGGTGCCAACGCAGCCGGGTTTGCCTACGGCCTGGCCAGCGATGTGGGCGGCGGCACGAGTTTTAGCCCGTTCCAGACCATGCTGGCGGCCTATTACGTGGGCCGCGAAGGGCGGTCTAAAACCGGTCTCTCGCTTTCGCCCCAGCACTTGTGGTGGCAGCACACCGCAGGCGCGGCCCGCGCCATGGGGCTGCAAGGGGTGGTGGGCAATTTGCTGCCCGGCTGCGAGGCGGATTTTGTGGTCTTGCAGCCCAAGGCGACGCCTTTGCTGGCGCGCAAAACCAAGCTCGCCAACAGCCTGGATGAACTCTTGTTCTCGCTGATCGTGCTCGGCGACGACCGGCTGATTGAGCGCACTGTATTGGCCGCGACGCTGCCTGAGCGCGCCGGACTATGGCAGGCTGCCGGGCGGTTTTAAGCCCCTGCAAATGGCCTGAAATGCCCTACCTACAATAGCCCGTAGAACTGGAAGTACCTTCGTATGAGCATCAAAAGCGACAAATGGATACGCCGCATGGCCGAGACCACCGGCATGATCGAGCCGTTCGAGCCCGGCCAAGTGCGGGAAGTAGAAGGCAAAAAAATCATCTCTTACGGCACCAGTAGCTATGGCTACGACATCCGCTGCGCGCCCGAGTTCAAGGTGTTCACCAATATCCACAGCACCGTGGTGGACCCAAAAAACTTCGACGAAAAAAGCTTTGTCGATTTCCATGACGAT
>Ga0214919_10012360_pt1 | contig 10499 bp, 7 predicted proteins | sample LL1503_MetaG_FD_177994 | JGI IMG/M metagenome (GOLD analysis project Ga0214919, IMG submission 177994) | Freshwater microbial communities from Lake Lanier, Atlanta, Georgia, United States - LL-1503 | ecosystem: Environmental > Aquatic > Freshwater > Lake | place: USA: Georgia | collected 2015-03-15 | reverse complement strand
CCGCGTCCCGCCGGGCGGCGGCGCGCTCGTGAAGACGGGCGGCATGCCGATCAGTCAGGCAATCGCGCCGCTGCCGTACAAGGAGCCGTCCGCGGCGCTCATGACGCTGGTGCAGAACATTGTCGAGACGGGCCAGCGGCTGGGCGGCACGTCCGAGCAGGCGGTTGGCGAGGGCCGCGCCGACGCGCCCGTCGGCACGACGCTGGCGCTGATCGAGCAGTCGCAGAAAATCCTGAACAGCGTCCACAAGCGCATGCACTCTTCGCAGGCCGAAGAGTTCCAGCTCCTCGTCAAGTGCTTCAAGGAGCATCCCGAGAGCTTCTGGCAGCGCAACCGGAAGCCGGCCTTCCCGTGGGACCAGAAGACGTTCACCGACGCGCTCGACATGTACGCGCAGGCGCTGGTGCCGCAGGCCGACCCGAACACGGCGAGCCACACGCAGCGCATCATCAAGGTCATGGCGCTGAAGCAACTGCAAAGCTCAAGCCCGACGCTGTACGACCCGATTGCCGTCGACACGGCCGCGCTGCAGGCGCTGGGATGGAACAACCCGGAGCAGTTCTTCGTGCCGCCGAGCGCGATGAACCGGCCGCCGCTGGAAGTGCAGCAGGGCATCGAGGAGCTGAAGGTCAAGCACGGCGAGCAGCAGATCAAGCGCGAGGCACTGCAGCAGAAGACGCAGGCCGACGCCGGCAAGCTCCAGCTTGAGGCCCAGAAGCTCCAGCAGGAGGGCCAGCTTGGGCAGGCCAAGCTGCAGGTCGAGGCCAGCAAGCAGGCGACGGGGCTGGCGCCGCCCGAGGACAAGAGCCAAGAGCTGGCGCTGAAGGCGGCCGACATCGCCTCGAAGGCCAAGGACGTGCAGTTCAAGCAGGAGCGCGCGCTCAAGGAAGACGAGAACCGCGACCTTGAGCGTCAGTCCGACCTGCAGGAGGCCAACCTGAAGCTGGTCGGCGACCTGATGAAGGCCAAGACGGCGCAGGCGCACGCGACGACCGAGCGCGAGGCGCAGCACGGCCACGAGCGCATGATGGCGGCGCTGAAGCCGAAGCCGGTGCCGCGTGGCTAAGGACGTCCGCCGCGCCCTGATGATTGCCTCGGAGCCGCTTAAGGTTTCGTCAACCTACGCCGCAATGGAGCCCGACGCGCGCGCAGCGTGGAAGACGGACCAGATGGCGCGCGAGGGCCACGGCAGTTTCTCGCCCCCCGGCACGCCCGAGCGCGAGGAGAATTTCAACCGCTGGAACAACCGCAGCAAGGTACGCGACGGCGAGGGCAATCCCCTGCGGCTCTATCACGCCACGCCTAAGAGCTTCGATACGTTCCTCCCCGGCGGCACGCAGCACGAGAGTGAGATGCCGAGCGGCCCCGCGACGTGGCTGTCGCCGTATCCTGACAAGCAACCCGCGGGGCATCACGTCGGCGGCTATCAGGGAAACTTCAAGAGCGGCGCCAACGTGATGCCCGTGCATGCCGACATCCGCAACCCGCTCGTGATCGACAGCAAGACCATGCGCGATTGGGCTCGACAGAGCTACGCCAATGGCAGCGGCGAGTTCCCGCTGCTGATCTCGCCAGAGACACGCAAGATGCTTCTGGAGGACGGCTACGACGGTATTTTCTGGGCGGGGTTTGACGCTACGTCGAAAGACGAGGCGTTCTACGGCGACCACGGGATCGGCGAGCACCCCAGCAAGGACGAGGAGATCATCGCGCTGCACCCTCCGGGGCGCGCGCAGATCAAGTCGGCTATAGGCAACCGCGGTCAGTACGACCCCGAAGACCTGCATGTGAACCACGCACACGGCGGCTCGGCCGAGAACAAGGACGTCCGCCGCGCCCTGATGATCGCGCGTAAACCGCGGCAAGACGGCGGAAGCTATCGTGCAAGCGATGTGCGCCCCGGCGGATGGGGTGCATCGCTGGAAAACACCCACACAAAGCCGACGTTGATGGGCATGCGCCCCGACCAGCTAACCAAGATTGCGCGAGGCATGCCGGGCTATGCGCATCTTCAGCAAGCCGCGCAAGATTTTATGGCTGATAACCCGCAGGCTCCTGTAAGCGAAACAGTGCACGACATCTTGCAACGGCAGGATATGGGCTACGCCTACAGCAATGGCGGCCGCACCAAAGAAGAGCGTCGCGCTTTGATGATCGCCCGCGACCAGCGCGCCCTGCTGCGTCGAGTGGCCAACATCTATCCGGGGCCTGCTGGCGGCATGGACCCGAGCCCCGGAGGCGGCGGCTACAGCGGCCCCGGCGGCGGCAAGTACATCGGCCCCTCGCACTACGCCGACGGCGGCTCCGTCCCACCCTTCAAGCTCTACAGCGGCGCGGCCAAGGTCATTGCCGCCAAGGGTCAGGCCAAGGCGACGCCGCAGCAGTACGCCGCGATGCCGGGCATCAAGCCCGACGAGCTGAAGTATTCCAATTTCGACACGCTGGGCTCGAAGGCCCTCCCCCGAGAGGAGGTGATCAAGCACCTTGAGGCCAATCGGCTCCCCATCGAGGAGACGCAGCTTGGCGGTAAGGGGCGCAATACGTCGACCCAGTTCCACGGCCCCGAGACGACCCTCCCCGGCGGCAAGAACTACCGCGAGGTGCTGATGCATCTGGCACCGATGACTAAACAACGCTTTGGTCTTGTTGATGAGAATGATGACGTTGTTGGTCGCCACGATACATATGAGGCGGCGGCCAATGCCGCGTACCTTTCGCAGGGCCAACACAGTGTTGCGCTACTAAATCCCGACGGTTCTGTGAACGCCAACGAAGACCCCGAGGGTTTTAAGTCAGACCTCTACAACTCTAGGCACTGGGACCAGCCCAACGTCCTCGCGCACGTCCGCATGTCCGACCGCAAGGGTCCGAACGGCGAGAAGGTGCTGCACGTCGAGGAAGTCCAGAGCGACTGGGGCCAGCAGGGCCGCGACCAAGGGTTTGGCTTGTCGCCTGAAGAGCATGCCGAAATTGAGGCGCTCCAAAAGAAGGCTCGGGGCATCGGCGGCATCATAAAACTTTCGCAAGAAGATCGAACGCGCTGGGAAGAGCTAGGAAAAAAAGTCGAGAACACCCGTTCCGTCCCCCGCGGCCCCTACGTCGACAACACGCAGAAGTGGACCGACCTCGCGCTGAAGCGCGTCCTGCACGAAGCCGCGCACGGCGGCTACGACAAGATCGTCTTCACGCCGGGTGACGAGCAGAACAAACGGTACTCGCTGGAGCACCACGTCAAAAACATACAGTACTACCCCGACACGAAATATCTCGGTGCCACGACGCACGACAACAGGGGCGTCGAACACGAAGGCGTGGAGCCGGATGATCTGTCGAAGCACATCGGCAAGGAAGCCGCCGACCGCATCTTGAAGCAGCCGCTCCAACGCTTCGAGGGTCGCGGCAAGCTGGGCGGCGAGTTCTACCACGAGCTTGAGGGCGAAGGCTTGAAGGTCGGCGGCGAGGGCATGCGCGGCTACTACGACAACATCCTGCCGAAGCGCCTGCAGGCTCTCGCGCAGCAGCACGACCCACAGGCGAAGGTGCGGCTGGGCGCGTATCCGCTGAAAGACTTCTACGTGAAACATTCACCGGGGTATCAGGGGAATGATTTTGAGGCCTTCACCCCGACTGACGCAAGCCTCGGCGCGCACCCCACACGTGAAGCAGCTGAAGCCGCCATCGCGCAGCGCCGCGCTACTCCCGGCGATGAGACGGCGCCGCTGCACAGCCTCGACGTCACGCCGCAGATGCGCGACAGCATCAAGGCCAACGGCTTCAACTCATTCAAGCGCGGCGGCGAAGTGGACGACGACCCGATCAAGGACTGGCAGTGGCGGCCGACCGAAGACGTGCGCAACGAGTTGCAGCTCGACGAGATACCGAGCCACGTCCACAAGTTTGGCGCGTTCATGGACGAGACGGCGCGCCGCGCGGCCACTCAAGGGCTGACGCCGCGCGACCTGATCAAGGCCTACGCGATCACACGCTCCAGCATTGGCCGCGGCGCGCTGCCGGTGTCGACCGTGCGCCGACCGAAGAACCCCGAGTACGGCTTCGACGCGCTGCCGAAGGGCCTGCAGGGATCGCTGCGCCCCGAGGGCGCGATGGGCCACTGGCTGCACACGAAGATGGGCCAGCGATATCTCGACGAGGCCGAGGCCGGCCGCGTCGACGAGGAGGCAGTGAGGGACGCGATCAAGTCCATGGGCGCGTTCGGCCTGCCCGACAAAGCCGAGGGCAAGGCACTGCGTTGGGCACCCAAGAACCTGCCGGGTCAGGAGGGCCGCGTATCCGAGCTGATCGCACGCGCGCACCGAGGCCAGTCGAGCCCGGAGGAGTGGCGCGGCGAGATGCGCGTGCCGGGCATCGCCGAGAGCAAGGCGGGCTTCTTCGCGGCGATGCTGGGCCGTGGCGACCAGCCGACGCTCGACGCGCGCCAGATCATCCTGAACACGGGGCAGTCGACCAAGAAGGCCGCGCCGTACTTGAGCCCCAAGGGCGCGAAAGAGGCCGCCGTGAACCGTCTGGCCGACCGCCAGACCGAGCTGGGCCTCAAGCACGACAAGTCGATGTCGCCGTTCTATCAGCACCTCACGCACCACGCGATCTGGGACAAGACTGGCGGCGAAGAGACGACGCACGACGACCTGATGCAGGCGCTGCGCGGCGCCAAGGACGGCGGCCGGCAGGGCTACAAGGAGGGCGGCGCCCCGCCGATCATCGGCCACCCGCTCGCGCACGGACTGCTCGAAGCGTTCCCCGAGGGCTTCAAGGACGTGCCCGAGGCGCATCTTCGGCAGATGCTCCGAAACCCGTTCACGGACGCGACAGCTACGCACAACCTGCTGTACCGCGCGTCTCAGTTGACGGGGCATCCGACCCAGAAGCTCATGCAGCACCTGATGCCGTCGGGGCCGAGAGAGCCCGGGCGGCAAGGCATCACCAGCCTGCGCCAGCCGGACCTGATCGAGCGTGCGATGGCGACTATCGCGCCGAACCGGCGCATTGCTGTTGCCAAGCCGCGCCCCATGACGCCGGAAGACTTGTTCAAAATGCGCGCGGTATCGGTTGCGGGGATGTCCGACCGCTCTGCGGCAGGTTTCGACGTGACGGGAGCCGACAAAGTTGATTTTGGTGAAAACATTTCGGCGTTGGGCGGCAATGATTACAGCCTGATGCCGCGCTCGATCAAAAACAAGCTCGCGTGGGCAGGCGCGCGCGCGCCCATCACCGGGCTGGGTAATGCGGCAAAAGAAAAGCTACAGGACGTCAAGAAGAACTACGGCGTTGACGCGCAACCGCTGCTGACGACCAAGCTCATGGGCCTGCAGTCGCTTGACCAGACCCACATGGTGATGCGCGCGGCCTCCCACCTGTTGCGTAATGCGCCCATCGCCGATGCGGATGCTGAAGCGTTCAACGCGTTCGTCCGCAACCAGCGGCCGTCGGCGAAGCAAGGCAAGATACAGCCGCCGTACATGCCCGACTTCCCCGGCATCAAGCACGAGAAGCTTTACGACTACCTGATGCAGCAGAAGATGCCGAACCGCACGGCGCTCATCAAGGCGATGGACATTGGAGCGTGGAACAAGAAGGGCATTCCTAATCCCGCCGCGATCCGCATGGCGTTCACCAAGCCCGAATTGATGAGCGCGCCCGAGGGCACGCCGGGTGCGATGTTTGCTACGATGGACCCCGGCGACCCTCACCACACGGTGAAGAGCGGCCACGGTTCATACCCCGTCGGCGTGAAGGGCGAGAACGTCGGCGGCCTTGATCGCATCGTGCCCAAGGAAGACTTTCACCAGACTTACTTTGACCAGCCTAAGATCAAGGCCAAGGCTGCCGCCGGTAATAATTCGCAGGTGATGAGCGGCTACATGAAGTCTCCGGTTACCCAGTACCACGATCAAGAGTGGCTCGACCGCATCATGCCGATCTACGAGAAGGCACCCCCGTTCAGGAAAGCCGGCGGCCGTGCTGGCTACGCCCCCAGCGGAAGCGTCAGCCGGGCCCTAGACATCGCAAGGAAGATCAATGGCCGCTAGTATCGACCGATACCTTCAAAGCCTGCGCGGCGCGTTCAGCCAGCTTCCGGGGCGCGCTGCGCCAGCACAGAATTCTCCGCCGCCCGAAGCTTCGAGCTATGCCTCGATGGTGTCGCGCGCGAACCGGCAGGCCCCCGACGATGCCTACCAGCGCATGGTGGCGCAGGCGCTGAACGGCAAACAGTATGGCGAAATGTTTCCCGTGGGGCGGGCTCCTTACACGCCGCCCCCGCCAGCGCCGCCCCCCGCGCCAGCAGCGGGCGCGGGCGACCGTGCCCCCGCCGCAACACCCTATTTCGGCGACTTTGGCGGCAGCGCGGACGGCAACACCGGCACCGACGCGGGCGGAAACAGCGCCAGCGGAACCAGCGGCGCCGGAGGGACCGCGGGCGACGGCGACGGCGGCGCCGGGGGAGGCTGGCGCGGCGGACGCATGTATCAACGCGGCGGCACCGTGCCCCCGACGGAAGCGCAGAAACACGCGGGCAACTACAGCAAGCAGCACCTCAGTTTTCATGGCCTGCCGATCTCAATCGAGACGCCGAAGGGCGCGACGCGCGAGGGCAAGGACCACACCGGCAAGGTGTGGCGCTGCAAGATGCCGGCCGACTACGGCTACATCAAGCGCACCGAGGGGGCCGACGGCGATCACCTCGACGTGTTCGTCGGGCCTGACCGTGGCAGCCGCATGGTGTTCCTGATCAATCAGAACGACCACCGGACGGGCAAATTCGACGAACACAAGGCAATTCTAGGGACAACTTCCGAGAGACAGGCCGTTGCGCTATACTGCGCGGCGTTCTCCGACGGTTGTGGCGCGAAACGCATTGGCAGCATCGAGCCGATGTCGCTGGATGCTTTCAAGCACTGGCTGAAACAGGGCAAGACCAAAACCCCTGTCAAGGCAAAAACAATCGTCGAGCATGCGCTCGCGGTGACAAGGAGCAAGACATGAGTGAGATGGCGAAAAATGCTCGCGCAGCCATGAAGGCGAAGGCGACGCGCATGGGCGGCAAGGGCGACCCCAAGGCCAAGGTCGACGCATCAAGCTGGTCGCCGCCCGAGATGATGAATACCGGGGCCAAGGTCGGCATGCGCCCGCTTTCGCGCCGGGCCTTCCGCAAGGGCGGCAAGGTCATCGAGAAGTGCGAGGGCGGCCCCGCCGCCATGCGCGCCGACCGCAAGCAGCGCAAGGCCGGCGGCAGGGCCACCTCGCTGGTGACCGACATGATCAACCGCAACGTCAAGAAGGCGAACAAGTACCGCGAGGGCGGCGACGCCCATGTCGGCGGCTACAAGAGCGGCGGCGACGTCGAGCAGGACAAGAAGCTGGTCAAGAAGGCATTCCGCCAGCATGACGAACACATGCACGGCGGCAAGCACGAGGAGCTGAAGCTCCGCAAGGGCGGCCGCACCAAGAAGGCCGACGGCGGCGATACGCCCCGCCCCATCCCAGTGAAAATTCCGATGGGTATTTCAGGTCTTGCTAACTCAAAAGGACAGGGCGGTACAGAAGGCGGCACCGGGAACTGGGCGTCTGAAAAAGGGTCGCGCCCAAGCTATGTGACGGGGCAGGCCATACCCTTTCGGTCGCCTGAAAAATACAAAAAGGGTGGCCCGGCCAAAAAACAGAACGGTGGCAAGGCCATCCCCGGCGACGCCCCGACGCGCGGCTACGCGCCCGGCAAATCTTCAACTGACAATTACGAAGACATGCCGCCGCCGCCCAAATATGGCAGCATCGGCGAGCTGATCGAAAAGAAGGGCCTCGCCAAGAAGAACGGCGGCGGAACCTACTTCGGCGGCACCCGCCCCACCGGCGGCCGCATGCCGCGCAAGTCTGGCGGCCGCGCCAAGGGCAAGACCAACATCTCCATCACCATCAACCCGCAGCAGCCGCAGGATCAGCAGCAGCAGGCGATGATGCCCAAGATGCCGACCCCACCGCCCATGCCGCCCCCGCCGATTGCCCCGCCGGGCATGGGTCCGGGCATGCCCCCGATGCCGATGCCGCCCCCCGGCGGCATGCCGCCGGGTCTGGCGGGCGCCGGCGGGCCCCCGCCGGGAATGCCGCCGATGCCGCGCAAGCGCGGCGGCCGCGCCTACCGCTCCTACAAGGACATGGACGCAGGCGCCTTGGGCGGAATGGGTCGACTGGAGAAGGTCGAAATCGAACACGGCAAGCGCGTCGGTCGCCTGTCAGGTGGCCGCGCACGATCCTACAAGGACATGGACGCGGGCTCTCTGGGCGGCATGGGCCGCATCGAGAAGATCGCGATCCAGAAGCACAAGCGATAGTCGTCGGCCGGCGGCGGGCCGCCGCGCTGTCTCCTCACAGCGCGGCGGCCTTTTTTCTGCTTACTGGGAGGAGCCAGCATGCAAACGTAACGCACTCGCCTCGGCAAGAAGTTCGCCGAATTGATCGCGGATCAGATGGCGACCATTACGCAAGCCGTGATGAATGGATCGCTGAAGAAAAAGGACTACAAGAAAGAAACCGGGCGCTTTAACGGCCTCCGCGAGGCGCTCGAAATCTATGAGGAAGCGGAGGCGACCATAAAAGGCGCAGAGAGGAGCTGAAATGCCGCAAATGGCTATGTCACACACGACCGACCCCAAGAAAGAACTGCTTGGCAAGGTCGGCAACGTCGATGGTATCGACGTTTTCAACAACGCGGTTCTGGTCGCGATCTATGTTCGCCCGACCAAGACCAAATCCGGCATCTACCTGACGGACAGCTACACCGACGAGGACCGCATTCAGGGCAAAGCCGGACTTGTCGTCAAAAAAGGGCCCCGCGCTTTCATCGACGACACCGGGCAGTGGTTTGCCGACGCCGATGTCAATGAAAACGACTGGGTGATCTTCCGGCCAAGCGACGGCTGGCCGATCAATGTCAACGGGGTGCCCTGCCGCCTGATCGACGACGTTTCGATCCGGGGCAAGGTCGATCAACCTGATCGTGTGTGGTGAGGACCAGATGAGCGAACAAGAGAAAGACGACGCGGTTGTTGTCGAAGAGCAGGCGCCGAAGGAAATCACGCTTGAGGAGGGCGTGGACGACTTGAAGCAGCGGCTGGCGGCGGCCGAATTGCGCGCCGCCGCGGCCGAAACGGCCAGACACAAGGCCGAGCTTGAGGTGCATTCGGCGCGCGGCACCGTGCAGGAGACGAACCTGCATCTGGTGACCAACGCCATCGACACGCTGCGGCAGAGCAACGAGATCGCCAAGGCCAACTACAAGGCCGCGATGCTGGCAGGCGATTACGATGCGGCCGCAACGTATCAGGAGGATATGACAAACCACGCCGCCAAGCTGCTGCAGCTCGACCAAGGCAAGCAGGTGCTTGAAAACACTCCGTTGCCCGCGGCGCCGGTGCAGCGGTCGTCCGATCCAATCGAGGCGTTCGCGTCGCAGCTCTCTTCGCGGTCGGCTGACTGGGTGCGCAGGCATCCGCAGTTCGTGACCGACCCCCGTCTCAATCAGAAGATGATTGCGGCGCATAACATGGCCATGGCCGACGGGCACGTTGCCGACAGCAACGAGTATTTTGCGACTGTCGAAACTTTGCTGCAAGTAAGCACGGGCGAGGCAATGTCCGAGGCGGCGCAGTCTACGGGGCGCCGTTCGACCGCAACGCCGCCGCCCGCCGCGCCGGTAAGCCGCGATACACGCGGCGGCAATATCGTCCGTCTCACGTCCGAAGAGCGCGAGATGGCGGAAATGATGAAAATGACCCCCGAAGAGTATGCGAAGAACAAAGTCGCGCTCAAGAAGGAAGGAAGGATGCACTGATGGACACGATTGCTCAACAGCCCGCCACCCGCCGCCGCCGCATGCGCCGTCCCGAAGCGGAACCGGAAGAAGTGGTCGACACACGCCCCGCAATGCGCCCGGATTTGCGCGATGACGATTCTCGCGCTGCGGCTAAAAAGCGCGAAATCGAAATTCTCGGCCATCTCGGCGACATGGACGAGGGTGTCGACGAATTCTATGTCTCGCCGGACATGATCCCCGACGGCTGGACCTACGAGTGGAAGCGCCGCACCGTGTACGGGCAGGAAGACCCGGCATATCAGGTGGCGCTGGCACGCACGGGTTGGGAGCCTGTGCCCACACGCAGGCACCCCGAAATGATGCCGGTCAACTGGAAGGGTGAAGCCATCGAACGCAAGGGCATGATCCTGATGCAGCGTCCGAAGGCAATTACCGAACGCATCGAGGCGCTGGACTTGCGCAAGGCGCGCAATCAGGTTCGCGTCAAGGAAGAGCAGCTTGCCACGACCCCGCCGGGCACGATGCAGTCGGAGTACACCAACCCGAAGTCCAAACCGAAGATCAGCAAATCCTACGAAGCCATGCCGATCCCGAAGGACGCCTAGGGACGCAGGGACGAAGCAAAAAGGGGGCCTCGCGGCCCCCTTTTCATATTGTCAATATGACATGTTGA
>Ga0214919_10012359_pt1 | contig 10499 bp, 11 predicted proteins | sample LL1503_MetaG_FD_177994 | JGI IMG/M metagenome (GOLD analysis project Ga0214919, IMG submission 177994) | Freshwater microbial communities from Lake Lanier, Atlanta, Georgia, United States - LL-1503 | ecosystem: Environmental > Aquatic > Freshwater > Lake | place: USA: Georgia | collected... | reverse complement strand
GTCGGTGTTCCTGTATTCCTGTATTCCTGTATTCCTGTGTTTCTGTGTTGCCGGGTGCTTGCGCGCCTGCGTGACTATGCGGTCAGTGGCACGCCGGTACGCTTGATCTTTGCCAGTATACGTCCCAAGTCGACCAAACTGGCGATATTGTGCACCGGCAGGAATGCATCAACGTGGGGCAGCATGGCCTTGACCCCGGCCGGTTTGGCCTCGAAGGAACTGTAGCGCAACAAGGGGTTGAGCCAGATCAGTTGACTGGTGGATCGATGCAGGCGCGCCATTTCCTGTGACAGCCCGGTGCCCGCCTCGCGGTCTAGGCCGTCGGAGATGAGCAGCAGCACGGCGTTCTGTCCCAGCACGCGCCGCCCCCATTGCAGGTTGAACTCATGCATGGATGCGCCAATGCGCGTGCCACCCGACCAGTCGGCCACCAGTTCGGCCACGCGGTCCATGGCAAGGTCGACGTCGCGATGGCGCAGCGCGCGCGTCACGTTGGTGAGGCGTGTGCCGAACACAAAGCAGTGCACGCGGTCGCGGTCGTTGGTGAGGGCGTGCAGGAAGTGCAGGAACATGCGCGAATAACGGCTCATGCTGCCCGAAATGTCACACAACACCACCAGCGGCGGGTGGCGCTTTTGCTGTGAGCGGTGGCGTAACGGAATGAGGTCGCCGCCAGAGCGCAGGCTGGCGCGCAGTGTGGCGCGTGCATCGAGCAGGCGGCCGCGCGTGTCCGGCGCGAGGCGGCGGGTGCGCACCTCCGGGATGGGCAGGCGCAGCGCGGCGATCATTTTCTTTGCCTGCGCCAGCTCGTCGTTGGTCATGGTCTCGAAGTCGGCGTGCTGCAGCAGCTCGCGGTCTGAAACGGTGAAGGTCGAGTCGATCTCGACCTCCTGGTCTTGCTCGGGCTGCTGGCGCTCGTCCTGTTCGTTGCCGGCATGGAGGGCCTCGGCGAGCCGGTTGCTTGCCTGTTCTGCGTCGCGGTCGGCGCGACCGTAGGCCTGGGGCATCATCAAGGCCATGGCGCGTTCGAGCATTTTCGGGTCGCGCCAGAAAATGTGGAAGGCCTGGTCGAAAATTTCGAACTGCTCGCGTTTTCCGAGGAACAGGCTGGCGAGCGTCCAGTAGAAATCGTCGCGTCTGGCGATGCCCGTGGCTTCGAGCGCGCGCAAGGCGTCGATCACGCGGTCCGGCCCGACCGGGATGCCCGCCGCGCGCAGCACGCGTGCGAAGTGCATGACGTTGTCGCCGAGGTGGCCCGCGCTCACTGGAAATATTTTCCTTCTGGTTTGTTCACGCCCTCGGGTTTTATGGCATCAAAGCGCGTGAGCACGCCGCTGCTGCTGCGGTGCAATTCAAACAGCACGGCACCCGGTTCATATTCGCGCACGCCGGACGCGTTCTCGATCCGGCCGTCGGCAAAACGATCGAAATGCACTTTCATCACTCTGCCCTGCCGTGTGGTGGTGCAGTTTATTTTTTGGTCGGACTGGAAGCCGTGGATAAAAAGCCGGCAGAGGCCGCCCTCCAGGCGCAAATCGTATTCGACCAGAATGACGCTGCCGCCGGCGGTGCGTCCGGCCGAACTCGCGTAGTGGTAATGCGTGCGCCAAGGATCGGCGGCCTGGCCGGGTAGGGTGGTTGCGATTAGCAGCAGCGCGAGAGCGAGTTTCACTTTGCTTTTGTTCCTTTGGATGAAAGCGTGGCGTCCCTTGCCAGTTTTTCCAACCGCGATGAGGCGATGACCCTGTGCTCCTTGACGTAGGCCTCGTGGTTGGCTTCGACATCGGCGAGCTTGTAAACGTAGTTCACCATCAGTCCGGCCGAGCGGACCATGCCCGCTTCGGAGGTGTCACCCAGCCAGTCGATGCGATCGAGGCGGGCGCCGTTGGACAGGTGAAAGCGCGCCACCGGGTCCAGGGGTTCCTCGCCGTGCTTGGCGTGCAGCAGGTAATGCGCGCACAACTGTGTCAGCGGTTGTTGCAGCACGGCAGCGATGCCCTTGTCATGAAACCAGCCGGTGTCATCGAGGTGGGTGAGCAGCAGTGCAATCTCGCGCCCCTGGGCTTCGTTGGCACATTTGGCTGCGTCGCCGGCCAGCCATTTACGAAAGCCCGGGATGGGCGAGAGCGTGGCAAAGGTTTTCAGGCGCGGGAATTCGCGGCCAAGGTCGTCGGCAACCTGCTTGATAAGGAAATTGCCGAAGGAAATTCCGCGCAGGCCTTCCTGGCAGTTGGTGATGGAATAGAAAATCGCGCAATCGGCGCGGGCGGTGTCCGATATGGGTGACGCCGGGTCGAGCAGGGGCTGCACCTTGGCGCTCATGCCGTGGGTCAGTGCGACCTCGATAAAAATAACAGGCTCGTCGGGCAGGGCCGGATGAAAGAAGGCGTAGCAGCGCCGGTCCGCTTGGAGGCGCCGGCGCAGGTCGTCCCAGCCCTGGATCTGGTGCACGGCTTCGTACTGGATGAGCTTTTCCAGGATGATGGCCGAGGTGCGCCAGTCGATGCGCTGCAGTGTGAGGAAGCCGCGGTTGAACCAGGATGACAGCAGGTGCGCCAGGTCCGACTCGCTGCCGGCCCACTGCGGGTTTTTTCTCAGTCCGAGCAGCATGCGCCGGCGCATCTGCACCAGGGTGCTGGTGCCGCCCGGAGCCATATTGAGGCGGCGGAACAATTCCTGGCGCGGCGCTTCAACGGCTTTTTGCAGGCGGATCAGGTTCGCTTGCGACGCTTCGTCGCGGTAGGCGTCGGCGGCGCGCATGACCGTCTTCGGGTCGGGCGAGAACTCCGCGCTGAGCATGTCGAAGAAGCCTTCTACGCTGGCGCCTTCGAGGGCGCGGTAGTCGGCGAGCGCTTCGCGTGAGAGCGAGGCGCCGGAGGCCTCGCCGCGCTCGGAGAGCAGCGCGTGGCAGCGCGCGATGACTTGCCTGGCCTTGCGCGCGTCCGCGGCGCTGAGCGCGGTGTTGGCCTGCGTGACCGAGCCAAGCAGGCGTTTGAGAAAGTTGGGTTTATCCATGTGCGGGGTTCAGGTGAGCTCAGGACGAGGAGGGGACCCAGGACCCGGGGCTAAGTGATAAAGGGTAAAGGCTCAGCACCAGTGCCCGAAGCCCAAGCCAACGCCGGTGAGGGCGCGCGAGCGGTACGCCGGGACGTAGGTCAGCCAGTCGAGTGTCAGCCCGTCGATGGCCCCCATCATGCAAATCCAGTTGCGTATTTCAGACGATCCCGACTGCAGGATGGTCGGAGACAGGCCTGACAGCGTGGCTGTATCGTTGCGACGCATCGCTTCGACCACCGTGTTGTCCAGCGATTCGTTGACAAGGAAATGGCTGAGGCCGCCAGAGGCCATGATGCCGACACGGATGTCCTGCGAAAAGGTGTCGACCAGTGCGCGAATGGCGCGGCCCAGCGCAAGGCAGCGCGTCGGCGTGGGCACGTTGGGCGGATAGTAGGTGTTGAGAAATACCGGCACGATGGCGACCGGATGTTCGCGCATGTACTGGCGATGGACGAAGGAGTAGGCATGGCCCTCGAACTGCTCGCCGACCAGGGCCTTGAGCGCGGTGATGTCAAAGTCGCGCTCGGTCAGGCCGGTGCACAGGTGTGCTGCGAGTGCGGGGTGGCAGGGGTAGTGCCGGTCCGCGCCGTCCTCGAGGCGACCAGCCTGGTCGCGGTAATACCAGTTCTCAGGCAGGGGGGAAGGCGCCGGCGCATTGCGTATGGTCTCACCGGTATAAAGCGCGATGGCCGGACGGCAGTTGTCCTTGAAGATTTCCCGCTGGTCGTCACCGACAATGACCAGCACGTCCAGCTTCGCAGCGGCAATGTCGGTCTTGATGCGCGCCATGGCCTGGGCTGTCGCCTCGAAGTGGCGTGTGACGGTCTCGGGTGAGATGCGCGCGGCGGCATCGGCGGGCAGGTGCTCGAGTAGGTATTGGAAAGAGCGTTCTTCGCCGGAAAAATCATTGATCGGCGCCTTGACGTCGATGTGATCGAACAGCTTGAGCCAGTTTTCCAGCGGCGACAGCAGCATGGTGCTGTGCGAGCTTCCAAATGCGGCTACCAGTCTTGCCATTCTGCTTGTTCTCTCAACATTCGTATGACAAGGTTTGCGCCTTGCCACAGGGCATCGATTTCAAGCGGCCAGAAAAGGCCGCCGGCTGATTATTTTTTGCGGCTCAGTTCGCCGCGAGTTCGGCCTTGACCTCGGCCAGCAGGCGCTCGGCTTCGCTGCCCTGGATGCGACCGATGTCGTCCTGGTACTTGAGCAGCGCACCCAGTGTGTCGTTGACGGTGGCCGGGTCGAGGGTCATGCGGTCCAGTGCCACCAGCGCCTTGGACCAGTCTATGGTCTCGGCCACACCGGGCAGTTTGAACAAGTCCATTTTGCGCAGCCGCTGCACGAACTCCACCACCTCGCGTGACAGGCGCTCGGAGCAACCCGGTGCCTTGCGCCGCAGGATCTCCAGTTCGCGCGCCGCATCCGGATAGTCAACCCAGTGATAGAGGCAGCGGCGTTTGACCGCGTCGTGGATTTCACGCGTGCGGTTGGAGGTGAGAATGACGATGGGTGGTTTTTTCGCAGCGATGGTGCCGATCTCGGGCACGGTCACCTGGAAATCCGAAAGTATTTCCAGCAGGTAGGCTTCGAAGGGTTCGTCGGTGCGGTCGAGTTCGTCGATGAGCAGCACCGGTGGCGGCCCCTTGGCTTCAAGTGCGCGCAGCAGCGGGCGGCGGATGAGAAATTTTTCCGAGAACACATCGGCGCCCAGTTTGTCCTTGGATTTTTCGCCGGAAGCTTCGGCGAGTCGGATCTCGATCATCTGGCGCGAGTAGTTCCATTCGTACACCGCGCTGGCCACGTCGAGGCCCTCGTAGCATTGCAGGCGTATCAATTCGCGGCCGAGCGCTTTGGCGAGAACCTTGGCGATTTCGGTCTTGCCGACGCCGGCCTCGCCCTCGAGCATGAGTGGACGCTCCATCTTGAGCGCCAGGAACACCGAGGTCGCAAGACTGCGCTCGGCAACGTAGTCGGCGCCAGCCAGCAGGGCAAGGGTGTCGTCGACGGATTTGGGAAGTGTGATGTTGGCCATAGGCGGAATTATGCCAGCAAGCGCCGTCGGTAAAAAGCGCTCAGACGCGGGAGGAGGGCTGTTTATGACCGGTTGATTGCATGATCAACCGCCGGTCGCCAGATTCAGTGGCATGCTCGGTTGAAAGTTTTTCTGTTGCCCGGACATGCTGCCGCCCGTGTGCCCGTGTGCCAATGTATATAGGCCGGGTTAAGGCCGGGAGCGGGATTTTATTTCGTCGGCAGTTGTACCACGCGATCCGCTTCGATGCGAAAGGCCATCAGGTCCTCGCCGACCAGCAGCGGCCCGGAGTAGGTCTTGCGCGTCATCTCGACCACTTCCTGTTCCGTGACCGAGGGCACCTTAGCCGTCCCAAGGAGGGACAAGTGGTAGTACACGGCCAGCCGGGGTCTGACCCGCGTAAATACGGTCCCAGCCTCATCCGGTTTGGTGTGATGGGACAGGATGCTCTTGAACACTGGCGAGGCGAGCAGTTCCTCGCGCACCGCCGCCACCTGGTGGATCAGCAAGTCGGTGCCGGCGGCGTGGCTGATCAGGTTTTCGCTGAAGCGGGTGTCGCCCGAGATGGTGACCGAGCGGCTGCCATAATCGATGCGAAAGCCAAATGCCGGTTTGAGCAATTCGCCGTGATCGACATCAAACGCCGTTACCTTGACGCCGTTTTTCTCATAAATGACGCCCTGCCTGATTTCGGTCACCTCGGGCCGCAGGTTCGCCGGGTCGAGCTTCTGATCGGCGATGCGCGCCTTGATATCCCAATCGTAGGCCTTGACCAGGCCATCCATCAGGTTCTGCGACCCGGCCGGGCCGAATACCCGGAAAGGTCCTTTGCGTTGTCCGAAGCCCGCTTCCAGCCAGCCGGTCAGCCACAAGTCGGGAATACCCACGACGTGGTCCGAATGCAGGTGGGTAATGAACAAGGCTTCGATCGCGCCGACGGTAAGGCCGACCTGCAACAGGCGCTGCGTGCCGCCGCGTCCGGCGTCGATGAGCAGGTTCTGCCCGCCCGCCTGTACCAGTACGCCGGGGCCGAAGCGCCGCATGCTTGGGGGAGGGCTGCCGGTGCCAAGCAGGGTGACGCGAAATTCATCGGCGGCGACGGGGGTGGCCGACTGGGCTGTGACGCCGGCGCTGAACAAGGCGCCGGCGAGGGCAAGCAGTGCCGCCAGTGCGCGAATGATGCTCATGTGAAAGGCTCCCTGGTGAGGTGAGCGACCGGACCGCAGTCGCTTGATAAGTCTCGTCGGCGATGGTGTTGGCCAACACAGCCACGCCCTCGATCTTTGTTTCACGAATGTCGCCCGGGCCATCCGACCCGGCGGCGTGCGCGCCTAAGCGACGCCGGCCGGCGTGAAATTATTCGACCTTGGCGCCCGAACTCTTGACCACGCCCGCCCACTTTGGGACTTCCTCTTTCAGGAAGGCACCGAATTCAGCCGAGGTGTAATGCACGATCTCCAGCCCGTTTTGGGCGAAGCGCTCCTTTACGTCGGGGGCGTCCATGGCCTTGTTGATGTCGGCGTTGAAGCGATCGACGATGGCAGCCGGCGTGCCCACCGGCAGGAAAAAACCGATCCAGGTGTAGTCGTCGAAATCCTTGTAGCCGAACTCGCCCACGGTGGGCACATCAGGCAGCAGCGCCGAGCGTTTGGCGCTGGTCACTGCGATGGCGCGCAGCTTGCCCGACTTGATTTGCGGCACTGCCGGGGGCATCGAGGTCGATGCCATCGGTGTCTGGTTACCGACCACGGCGGTGATGGCCGCGGCCGGCTGGTAAGGCACGTGGGTGATGTCGATTTTGGCGGCGGTTTTGAGCCGTTCGATGGAGAGGTGGGTGGTGGTGCCAATACCCGATGAGGCGTAGTTGAGCGGTTGCCTGCGCGCCAACTCGACCAGTTCCTTCAGATCCTTGGCCGGTGTCGCAGGATTGACGGTGATGATGTTGGGTGTGCGACCGCCAAGCGACAGGGGAATGAAATCCTTGAGTGCATCGTAGCCCGCGTTCGGGTAGAGCGAAGGATTGACGGCGTAGGCGACGCTGTGCGCGAGCACTGTGTAGCCATCGGGCGTGGCGCGCTTGACCTGCACCGTGGCGATGTTGCCGCCGGCGCCGGGTTTGTTCTCGACGACAAAATTGGCGCCGCTGGTCTCGATCAGCTTTTGCGCAATGATGCGTGACACGATGTCGGTGGTGCTGCCCGGGCCGAAACCGACGATGATGCTGACCGGTTTGGCTTTCGGCCATTCGGCTTGCGCCTGTGCGGCGCCGGCGGTGAAGAGGCCGAGGCCGGTAACCAGTGTTGCGAGCGCGAGTTTGGAAAAAACGCTTGTCATGTTGCTTCTCCCTTTGGTGAATGCAGTTGGAAACATCTGTTTTTTTAAGTTGTCGCGTCACGCCTATGCGCTGGTAAATACGCCGGTGAATGCACCGGCCTGAAAATAAAGACCCCGCTTCCGGGAACCGGAAGCGGGGCGACGGGGTGAAGCGGGTGTCCTGCTCCGACCCCTATCCCCTCCCGTGAGGAGGGGAAAACGGTTTATTTCAACGCCGCTTCTACCCCGCGTTTGGCCATCACCGTGATCAGGTGCGAACGGTAGTCGGCTTTGGCATGCATGTCCGAGTTGAGGTTGTCCTCGGCGACCTTGATGCCGGCCACCGATTCGGGGGCGAATTTCGCGGCGAGGGCTTTTTCCATTTCAGGCACGCGGAACACCCCGGCCGCGGCGCCGGTTACGGCGACGCGCACGCTCGAGCCGAAGTCGGCGATGAACACGCCGACGATGGCGTAACGCGATGCCGGGTTCTTGAACTTCATGTAGGACGCGCGCTTGGGCACCGGAAATGCCACAGCGGTGATGATCTCGCCCGCTTGCAGCGCCGTTTCGTACATGCCTTTGAAGAATTCGTCGGCGGAGATCTTGCGCTTGTCGGTGATGACCGTGGCACCCAGGGCGACGAGGCCGGCCGGATAATCGGCCGCGGGGTCGTTGTTGGCAACCGAGCCGCCTATGGTGCCCATGTTGCGCACCATGCGGTCGCCGATGCCGCCGGCGAGGGATGCCAGCGCCGGAATGGCTTTTTTCACCTCGGCCGAGGCGGCCACCTGGGCGTGACGCGTCATCGCGCCGATGGTGACAATGTTGCCCTCGACCTTGATGCCGGCGAGGTCGTGGAGCAGACCGATGTCGACGATGTCCGAGGGGTTGGCGAGGCGCAGTTTCATCGCCGCGATCAGGCTCTGTCCGCCGGCGAGGATTTTTGCGTCAGCGTGCTGGCCAAGCACAGCGGCGGCGCCGGCGACGGATTTGGCTTTCTGGTAATTGAACGAATACATGGTTTGCGTCTCTCCTGATTGTTCCGGTTGTTGCTAAGCGGCTAATTTGTTGTCGTGGATGCTGCGCCAGAGCGCGTTCAAATCGCGCTTTAAAGTCTGGTTTGTCGGCGCGGCATGCCTGCTCCGCGCCTTCACTTTCAGGGGTTCAGCGCTTCTGACGCCGCTTTTATCGATTTGACGATGTTGTGATAACCGGTGCAGCGGCACAGGTTGCCGTCGAGCTGTTCGCGGATCTGCTCCTCGGTTGGGCGCGGCGTGTTCTTTACCAGGTCGAGCGCGCTCATCACCATGCCCGGCGTGCAAAAACCGCACTGCAGGCCGTGGTTCTGGCGAAAGGCTTCCTGCATAGGGTGCAGCGTACCGTCAGCGGCGGCGATGCCCTCGATGGTGGTGATGTTCGCGCCTTCGGCTTGCATGGCGAGGATGTTGCAGCTTTTGATCGCGCGGCCGTCAAGATGGACGGTGCATGCGCCGCACTGCGCGGTGTCGCAGCCCACGTGCGTGCCGGTGAGGTGCAGGGTGTCGCGGATGAAATTGACAAGCAGCGTGCGCTCCTCGACTTCGTGGCTGACGGCCTTGCCGTTGATGGTAAGCGAGACCTTGATGGTCATGGGGTATTTCTCCTCTGGAGCCTGAATGTGTGCATTTATTGATGTTCCGATGTTCCGGGCGGCTGGACTTGCGGATTTCCGAACGAGGGCCGCGACGCAAACGCGAATTTGGCCAACGCGGAAAAAGCGGTGATTTCGCGCTTGGACGAATCGTAGCCCACGCCTCTGCCATAAGCAAATGGGGCTTGGGCAAGGGGAATCGGGGCGGTTGCGGATTTTTGCGCTTTCGCCGGGTTGGTGTTAGCGCCGGACGAGTGATTCATGTGTCTCCAGTTGCGATTGATTTATAAGCAGATTCCACTTCGTGGCGGCGGCTGACGGGCGGCATGGGCGAGGCGCAGCGGCGCTTGACGGCGGTCGGACTGGCGACTAGGCTAAAATGCCGTTGCTGAAGCAAAACACGAGGACTATTGTGGACAGTGTTGATCTGGAAGTGATACGCAGTGCCATCGCCTGGACCGAGGCGGGGCACCGCGCGACCATCGGTACCGTCACCCACACCTGGGGTTCGGCGCCCCGTCCGGTTGGCGCCATGCTGGCGATACGCGATGACGGGCATGTCAAAGGTTCGGTTTCTGGCGGTTGCGTCGAGGACGACCTCATCGACAAGGTCAAGGCCAACGCCCTCGCCGCCGAACGCCCCGGTGTGGTCACCTATGGTGTGACGCAGGAGCAGGCCAATCGTTTCGGCCTGCCTTGCGGCGGTACGCTGCAACTGGTGCTCGAGCCGGTGGGGCCGCAATCGCGTTTGCAGGAATTGCTGGCCATCATCGAGCGGCACGAACTCGTCGCCCGTCATCTTGATATGGACAGCGGCGCAGTGCGGCTGGAGCCGGGCAAGTGGTCGGATTACCTTGAGTTTGACGGCAAGCTGCTCAAGTCGGTACACGGACCGAGCTGGCGTCTGCTCATTATCGGCGCCGGGCAGTTGTCCGGTTTTCTGGCGCAAATGGCGCAGGCGCTCGATTATCATGTCGTTGTCTGCGATCCGCGCGAGGAGTATGCCGATGAGTGGAATGTCGCCGGCGTGCCGCTCAACCGCGGCTATCCCGACGATGTGGTGCTGGCGCTCAACCTCGATGCGCACAGCGCCGTGGTGGCGGTGACACACGACCCCAAACTCGATGACATCGCGCTGATCGAGGCGCTGAAATCCCCGGCGTTTTACGTTGGTGCACTGGGTTCGAAAAAGAACAACGACGCGCGGCGCAGTCGTCTCACCGAGTTCGATTTGTCGGCAGGCGAGATTGCGCGCCTGCATGGTCCCGTCGGCCTCAAGATCGGCAGCAAGACGCCGCCGGAAATTGCCGTCGCCATCCTCGCTGAAATGACGGCGGTGCGCCACGGTGTGAAACTTCCCGTAACCATCGAGCCGGAAAAAAAGAACGTCAGCGCCGGTTGCGCGCTGCCGGCGGCGCCGCGCTGACAAAGGGGCGTTGGCTGGAAACGCCCGGTTGGCGC
>Ga0214919_10012358_pt1 | contig 10500 bp, 9 predicted proteins | sample LL1503_MetaG_FD_177994 | JGI IMG/M metagenome (GOLD analysis project Ga0214919, IMG submission 177994) | Freshwater microbial communities from Lake Lanier, Atlanta, Georgia, United States - LL-1503 | ecosystem: Environmental > Aquatic > Freshwater > Lake | place: USA: Georgia | collected 2015-03-15 | reverse complement strand
GTCGGGTCGACGGCCCTGCTCGTTTTATGTTTCACACCATCAACGACGCCAAACGGTGCGCCTTTTGGCGACTACTGCGTTATCTGAAAGAGTCCGGCTGAGTGTAATAGTAGTTGAGCGGAGTTTGACATCGTTACACCCGATTTCCAGCTGAGCTTATTTGCGGCCGAAGGTTCGGGCCAACCGTCCGAGGAATCCCAGTCGATCCGGCGCTTTAGTGCGACTGGAAAGATCGGACCAGTCGTCATTGCAGAACCGCTGCGCCATTCGCTGCGCCCGCGCCATACAAGCGAAATACAGGTTGGGCAGCTGGCCCGGTCGGTGGATAGCATTCGGCCAGAAGCTGCAGAAGTGGAGAGTATCGTCCCGGTAGCAGTAGCTACCGAATCCATAGCCAGCGGGGTCCTGTGCCAATTCTTCAGTGTTGAGTTCTAACGCGAGCCGAATTCCCGCCAACTCGTCCGCAACCTTAAAGGGGAAGGACTGGCGTAGGTGCAGGCCGTGACCGTACCTAGGGTGAGTCTCATCCGCTTTCATTTGACAGAGCGAGGAAACGTCGCCGAAAGGAAATTCCACGGTCAGTCCGTCCTTTCCAGATGTCGCCCCGAGGGACGGTTGCTGCATCATGTAGCCATTGACCGCCTCCTCAAATTCCGGACCGATCCAAGCGGAAGGACTTTGCCCTCGTGGAGCAACCAACACCGCGATAATTTCAGCCATCTCATCGGGTGTCGGCCGCAATCCGTTATCCGGATGCCCGCTCGTAGCGAACCGTCCACACCCGGTCCATTCGGGAAGCCTTGGCCCTATGATGCGGGCCTCGCCCACCTGCAGCACCGCCGCCATGGAGATAAGTGGCGCCATCCATACCCGAATCTTCTCATGCACCCGAACCGTAGAACAAAGTGTCAGCCTCCGGGTGGTGACATCGTAGACTGGACCCGCCATGGAACCAAACGGCATGAGGGTTGCCCCGATGGCCTCGAGGGCCCGATCGTTGAGGGTCAGGTCGCAAAGCACTTCGGTACTGACGCGGATCAGAAACGATTCCCCGAGTTTCGGGTCGTGATCTCGGCGCACCACCTCAATTCGCTGAGCATTCTGGTCAGCCCACCAGGTAAAGCCGGTGGCATCACGCACGGACCATTCAGCGTCCACGCGAAGTTGTTCACGATATAGCCAATCGATGGTAGCGGTTCCGGCATTCATTTGGTGGTATTCCTTTTTTGTGCAATGAAGCTAACTGAGCAATCAGGTCGAGTATACACTGAAAGCAGGTTCACCAGGTGATCGATTTCTTCGGCGGTGATTTTATGTTGGGCGCTCATGTGGGCTCCTCCTCCTCTTTTTGGCTCTTACTAAAAATTATGCCCGAGAACTTACTATCCGTGATTATTTTTACTCGTTTAAGCTTTCGCAGTTCGTCCCAGTAATAGCCTTGGGGTTGAGCCCCTAAGGGCGCTTCTTGAATGATTTTACCATCTTCGGGTTTTATTGTTCTCCTGGTATTCATGCCAATTCCTCCTTCCCGGCGTCTTTCTTATGATCCTTTCGGCACCGATCGAGCCAATCGTCGTAGACGTGCTCGAAGTGAGCATGGAGCTGGCGATACATTCCGGACGAGATCGAGGTGAAGTCCCGCAAGCTCTCGTAGTTGTCGTCATCTAAGTTGAGCCAGTTATAACCCAGCGCGAGCCCCACGCTGCTATCAAAGCCATCCTCGAGCGAGCCCTCATCGAATTGCCGAATCAATTCCGCCAGGGTGAGAGGTTCGGTGGAGCTAGGGATTGGCAGCGTAAATTTCGCGTCATACTCGTCGACGACCCGGTAGGCGATGCCTTCCAGGATGGGGCGAGCCCTTAGGCTGATTACGTCGCTCGTTGTGGACTTTAACCTGATCCGAGCAATTTCGACTTCTCCGGGAAGATAGGATGCGAGATATTCGCCGCCCATGAAGCTGGGGTGAATACCACCGAGGTCATTTCGGGTTTCATCATCAAGCTCGTCATGAAGGAGCGAACTATCCAGCTCATCGAATCGCCCAGACACCCAGTAATCTGTGATCATCTGGCGGCGGTTCTCTCCGGTTACGTTGCGGAGGATCGCCGATAAGGGATCGGTTTCTTCCCAATACGATTTCGGTCGGAAACCGTAGCGAATGCCTTTATATTTTTTCATGGTGCGTTTTCTCTACCCGGCTAGCACCACGGACAACTTTGACCCCGCACGGCGGGGCCCACATCAATGAAACCACCGCGGCCCTTGTGGGGCTCGGTTGGTGACGCTCGGAGAACCGAGAGTCGTCGGGATGCAAAACTGAAAGGAACGAAATGGGATTTGGTATCAGTCATTTTCAAAGGCAACGATCCACCCTGTCATAAATTCCTAATCTCGCTTAAACCTTGCGGCGCTTGGCGAAGGCGCTGATTTCCTGCCTCGGAATTTTCCACGCGCCTCTAGTGGGTTGATAACCGACCAGGGCGCCCGATTCCAACCACTGGCGGATTTGTTTCACGTCCACGCCTAGACATTCTGAGGCGACTTTCTCCGTCACGCCCTTGAAATGCCGGATCAGCATGGCGCCTTTACGCGGACGTAACCGGCTTTGATTTGCCTCAAATAAGTTTACCGTAGGCGTAATAAGGGTCGAGGTATGCCATTCCGCTTTGAGTCGTTCGGCTTTCTCGAGGAGTTGGGCCCGTTGTTCGGCGCGTTGCAGGAGGGGCCGAGCCGATGCTGGCATCGCCTCGTCGTGATAGCGTTGCTGCGCCACGTCACGCAATTCTTGGATTTCCGCTTTCAACGCATCACACAGCTGGTTGAAAGCTGCTTCAGTGAGTGGGGTACGAGAAAGCATGGGGTGTTGGGTCAGTAGTCACGACAAGCGAGCAACCCAAACCCGCTACGCTCAGGCATGAGGGGGTTGCGGTAAGTCGGGGCTAACCTCACATTCAGCCCAAAACGCATATAAAGCGTCCCCTGATGTTATAAAAAAGGGTAGGGTGACCCCGTCATTGTCCCACCTCACGTGCTAACTTCATGCTATGTACACGACCCTTGGTGAATCAGTTCGGCATGGTTTTACGGGTGGAACTATAACCTTTGAGGCCTTGATTTGGGCCAAGGCGATTAAGTTGGTTATTTCTGCGGTTTTTCTAGTCGCCATTAAGCGATCAATGAAGGGGTTGATCTGGTGAATTCACGCCCCTTGCTTCTCCTGCTTCATCCAAACGCATCAGTTGCTTATCAGTGAAACTAAGGCTACTATGAACGCCTCTACATTCAGTGAGTGCCAAATTTTATTGGCTCTTTTTACCTGAGAACTCAAAAGAAGTTCATTTAACAATAAATGAGATGAGTTCCGGTATCCAGGATCTAGAAATAAAAAAAGCCCGTCGCTAGACGGGCTTTGAATGAGTGGGGGAAAATTAACCGTCGATCAGAGCGAGTAAGCCTCGAACAGCACCGTTCCGGAAGACTTAGAGGTCGAGGTAACTACGACGGTGTAGGAACCAGCATCTAAGGTCACATAAAGTGCGGCATCTTTGCTATTCGCTGCTAGTGGGAACGTGCAACGCAGAGTCGCAGCAATAAGCGTCGTCAGATTGCTATTCGTCGTCCAGCCCGCGTTGGTCGCGACCACCTTGTTATTCTTGTCGTACAAAGTGATGACGGGATCAGCGAGGACGTTGCCGACCCCAAATTGGCCAAGAGTCGGACCCACGCCACGAATCAGAACCTTCTTCTGCGCATTGCCCGAGATCACGAAACCGCCAATGAGCGGATCTGAAGTCACCACCGTTCCACGAGTAGCAACGTTAACGAATGAAGTCGGTGGCGTCGAAGAGGTGATGATCGTACCGCCAGTGCCCACGATCACGAATTTACTTAGTGTTGGTGAGTAGGCTACGCTAAGCAGAGTTGCCGAAGTAACGCTATCGGGACCATCGCCGGTGAATCGCTGCGTCCATTTTAATGCATCTTTGGAGGTAAATAAGGAACCGTTTTCTCCGATGAGCACCCAACTATCTCCGCCGTAGGCTAAGCCACGAAATACCACGGGGGGCTTCAAGTACTGGATAGTAGAACTATTGTAGTTATAGTATGAACTGCCAGAATTGTACGTTACAAAGGGACTGACAAAACCAGCTGAACCCGCGACAATCGCATTCGGTGAACCGACCGTGGACGGCGCCGTAGCGATAACCTCAATATCACTTACACTTGTGGATAGAGTTCCGTATCCTAAAAGGGAGTTTTTGTAATCACTCCAACTGGCGCCTTCGTTGCTCGATGACAGTACGGTGCCTTTTCCGCCTGTTACGATCGTTTGACCAGAGCGCGCCAAAATTCCGTGTAGGAAATTCGTGGTTCCTGAATTAGCCAACGTCCAGGTTTGAGCGTTGGTTGAGGTGGCGATCACACCGCCTTCACCCACCGCAATGAACGTCTTACCCGTGAAAGCGACGCCGTTGAGTCGGGAAGTTGTGAATGCACGAGCCGAATTCCATTGCTTGAGATCGGCTGAGTAAAAAACAGAGCCGTTTTCACCCACCGCAACCCAAAGGTCCAAGCCATACGTAATGGAAACTATCCAGGTTCCCTGACTAATCGTTTGAGTCGTCCACGAGGAGCCGTCGGTAGAGGAAAGAACTTTACCCTTACCTGTAACCGCAACGAACGTGTCGTTGGCGTATTGGACGCACCAAATGTCATCGGATAAGCCCGCAGGGCTTTCGTTGGTCCAACTTAATTGAGCAAAGAGGGTCGTTATCGGCGATAGCGCCAACAGAATGGAGAACAGCGTTTTTTTCATTAGGAGTGTTTTTTGATCTGCGATGGAGAGTTCTCACATCACGACAAGCGGCTCCTAGTAACCCACCATCGTATTAAATATTATTTTAATATTACCCGTGGATTCGGGTTTTATTTTTGGATTCAGACGGAGATTCAGGCTTTTACTAATCTTCCTGCACATACGAACAGACCGTTATTTCATATGCTTCAGGTTTTTTCCGGCCTTTATATCGTCCCGTTATTTTTATCGTCGCGCCGTCCCAGATTTCCTTAACCGATTGGTCTATTTTCCGGCAGCCAGAATCTGGCTAGCGGTTCATAGCTTCGCTCAGAATGTAGCAGTTAAAGACAGGGAATAAACCCGACCGCGCCAGTCCCCGTAGGGTTGGACGCCAACCCCGGTCGTATCGGCGGCGTAGCGAGCGGGCTCGGCTCCGAAGAGGTTGTTAACGCGCAACTGGGCGCGTAGCCCATACCGGGCGCTGCGACGCGGGAGCCAGCGGGTGAGGTCGCTTTGCACGTAAGTATCGTATTGCCACTGGGCGGGCAAGGTTCGGGCGCCTTGGGCCGCCCATTCGTAGGTGGGCAACACGCGCGAATGAAAATAATGTCCGTCCCAGCCAAAGCCGTAGTACCGCGTCGACCAACCCGCCCCAAAATTAATCCGGTGGCGCAGCAGACCTGCGGTCACCCCATCGGGGGCACCCAATTCATCCACGGTCGGCCCACCTGGGAGGATTTGCAGGTCGTAGCGGCGAAACATCAGCCAGCGTCCATAGACATCGAGGCGGCCGCCGAGGCATTCCGTCCAAGCGTAATCGAGCGCCGTCGTCCAATTCTGAGATTGGCGGTAGGCGAGGTTAAAGGTCCCCGTTAAAACCGAGCGGATCTTTCCAATACTTTCGCCCGGTGCCGGCGCAGCGCGCGATACCCGACCCGGGAAGAGCGACTCCAAGTTGACGATCCCTTGCTCGTTTAGGAATTGGAGTTCACCGGATTTGCGCGTGTCGGCGAGATCGAGTGAGGCGCGGAAACGATGAATCTGACCGCGTTGATAAACGAGACCGACCGTACGAGTGACAGCCGACTCAGGCCGTAGAGCATTATTTACAAGCTCACTGGCCGTGACGGTTTCGTTGAGCTCGTTGCCGCGGAGGGGATCGGTGACGCGTACATACGTGACTTCCCCGCTGCCACTGCCCGGCGCAACCGCTGTAGCGGCCACGCGAGAAAGAACCGGCGCGGGCAAGCGGTTGGACGTGGCCACCGTGGCGCGAAGGCTAAAGCCTCCCACTAAGTCGATTTTGAGTCCTCCGGTGGGGGCAAGGTTACTTTCTTGGGCAGTGGCGGCGGCAACGTAGCGGGCCGCGAGCTCGGTTTTAATTTCGTGAACCCAGCTTGGCAGCCACCGGGCAGGTACGAGCGGTGCCTGCACCTCGCCAAATAGACTAACGCGCTCGACCGAGCGGGCGGAGGTGGGTGTAGGCGTATCGGCGAGTGAACCGTCACCGAAGGTGCGCCGGCCGGCGTAGCTAGCGATATGGTTCATCCGGTAATCACTGCCGAAACTCACCGTGGTGCGTCCGGTGGGTAGGTGGAGATTTTGATTCGTGATGCGGACGGCGGCATCGAGCGTGGTGTAATCGCCCAAGGTAACGAACTGATTTCGGGTGCCATAAAACTTTAGTGCTCGATCATAAAACGCCGTGGGTGGACCGAAGCGTTGGGTATCGCGGAGCGGGTTGTAGAGATTTTGGTCAACGAGCTGTTGCCAACGCTCGGAATCGACCCCGGCGAGACCGCGGTAGTGGGTGAGGTTTCGCCCGTATTGGGCGTCGATGGAGGCGCGCCAATCAGCGGGTAGTTTGACCAAGGCACCCAAGACAAACGACGAAAAATCAACACGCGCTTCGCTGTAATCTGCTCCAAGAGCCGGGGCACTCTCAAGAAGTGAGACCCGCACCGGTTGGCCGAAGGGATTGAGTGTGTGGCCAGCGTTGAGGAGTAGATCTCCTTTAAACACGTTATAACCGCGGTGCGCAGTGGATCGCGTGTAGATCCCATCGAGCCCAAGCTGAAGCCAGGTCGTCGCATCGTAGGTGACAGAGCCGAAGTAGCTCTCGCCCTGTTGCTGGCGTCCGTAGGGAAAATCGTAGGACGACGAGGAATTTGCTAAACCACCAACAGAATCAAAGAGCCCGAGACTCCTCACGCCCGCGCGGGGTGCAAAGGTGGCGAGCGTGGCGTTGCCCTCGCTGCCGGGCGCGACCGAGGTGACCGTTGAGGTGCCTGGCCCAAAAAGTGGAGTGAGGCTGGCGCTGCGAAGATTAGGCGTGGCGCGGTACAGCGCATCGCCAGGTGCAGTGGCTGGGGCTAAATGCGCGCGAATGTAGCCAAGTTCAGCTTCGGTGGCGGGCTCCGTGCGGGTGAGGGTGGCGCTCAGCCGCAACCGCAAGGCTCCCTCAAGGAGGGTTTGGCCGTGGAGGATTGAAAGGCTGGACTGGGGCGCATCGAAGCGGCGTAGGGCGTTGGTGTAAGTTGTGGTGATTTCGGAGCCCTCGGCGTCGGGCCGCAGCACAATGTTGATGACACCCCCCACGGGGTTGCCGCTGTACAACGCAGAGGCGGAGACCGGGAGAACCTCCACTCTTTGGACTAGGCTAAGCGGAATAAAATTAACATCGGGCTGCTGGCTCGTGGAGCCGCTGATCGCGATCTCAGGTAGACGGCGGCCGTTGACCAATAGAATCGTCTCTTCGGATTTGTAACCACGGAGATTCAGATTGGTGCTGCCGGTGATGGAGGAGAGGTCGGCGCCGGCGGTTTGTTCCGGCGGGCGGGAAAGGGCATCGCTGTCCACAACCTCGCGGGCCAAAAATTCACTTAAACTGACGACGCCACTGCGGGCGATCTGCTGGCGGTCGTATACGGCGTATGGCAGGACGTCGTCCTCGGTGCGCGGGAGGTCCAGGTTGCCTGCGGCGACGCGCGGCGCATCGGAGCGTTGCCCACGATCAAATGGCCGCAGTTGCGCGGATTGAGCGACGACGACGACCGCTTGCAGTTGGGTGAGATCATCGGCGGGTCGGAGGGATTGCGGATCGAGCGTGAGGGTGTGAGCGGGCTCGATCGTCACGCGCGTGATTTGAAGTGGCAGGTAGCCCTGGGCTGAGGCGACGAGCGTGTACGACCCCGTAGGCAGGGCCGGAAAATAGAAGGCGCCCGCGCGATCGGTCGTCGTGGTAATAGCGGTCCCGGCGAGATTGAGCCGCACGTTGCGGGCGCCGCTCGTATCAGGTGCTAGGATGCGACCTTTGAGCGCACCGGTCTTCGGCGGGGCGGGCACGAGGACAAACGTCCCGCGAAGCGTGCGGCGGGCGGTGAAGCCAGTAGGTGCCAGGAGTTGAGTGAGAGCGGCCGTGGGTTCGAGGGGGCCGTAGACCGCAGCGGAAGTAAGCGCGCGGAGATCGTCGGAGGAAAAGAGTACTTCAACTTGCGCTTGCTGCGAAAAGGCGAGGACGGCGCGACCGGCTGGCTGGGCGGGTAGGTCGAATGTGACAACAGCGGCGTGGCTCAGGAGCGGTGCAAGCGCGAGCGCGAGCCCGATCAGCCTTAGGGATCTACAGACGCTCGTAAGAAAGCGACGCATCAACGGGCACGGGTGGCGCGCAGATCAACCGTGTAAGCGCCTTTGGAATCGCGGGAGATGAGAACCGGTTTCAATTCGGCGATACTTGCAAAAAAGCCGGCTAAGTCATCGAGCGGGAAACGGGAGCTGATCCGCAGTTGGGCGGCCGCGGGGGTCGCGGTGATCCCGAGATCATGGTAGTACGCAAAGCTGGCGAGTGCGACCCCCAAGGGCACATCATCGAATACAATCACCCCTTGGCGCCAAGCGAGCGAATCGGCGAGCGCAGCGGTAGAGAGTTTTTTAATTACGACGCCTGTCTTAGCGCGGGCTTCGAGGTGATCGCCAACTGAGAGAGCGGCGGGCGCGGCTTTGGGATCGCCACCGGACGTGGCTTGAGGGCGCACTTGGACCGAACCCTCGACCACTGTGACATCGAGGGCAGAAGCGGAGTTAGCTTGAACATTAAACGTTGTACCTGTGACGCGGACGGAGCCCGCGGGAGTTTCGACGATGAACGGGCGAGACGCATCCTTACTTACCTGGAAAAAAGCTTCGCCCGCAGAAAGGCGTACGCGACGCTCAGTGCTCGTCAGCTCCACTACGAGGCGGGTGCGGGCGTTGAGTTCAACCTGGGTACCCTCGGCGAGCGTGATCGTTTGGCGTTGGGCACTCGTCGTCGTGAACGATTGGGGCGCAGGCGCAGACTCGTGGGCAAGAAACTTAAACGCAAAGGCGAGGGCCGCGGCCGCGGCGAGTCCTGAGAGAGTAAAAATCTTAAACGAGCGCGTACGACGTGGGGCGGCCGGTGGGGGGGCGATCCGACCCGCGGCGATCAGGGCAGGTAGTTCCAGTTCCAGATCGGTGGACAAATCTCGGTACGCCGATAGTGCGGCGCGGTGCGCCGGCGCGGCGGCGAGCCAAGTATCGAGGGCGTGTTGGTCGGCATCGGTCAAGGTGCCGCCCTCGAGGCGGGCGGCCCAGAGGGCCGCTTCGGCCTCAATGTCGGGGGAAAAAGAAGAAGGATTCGGGTTCATGCTTGAGCCTCCGGTTCAGTGGTGGCGGACGTTGATTTAAAATCGGTGGTTTCAGGCGGCAGCGCGGCGCGGAGTAGACGTAAGGCGCGAGCGTGTTGTTTTTCGACCGTACTGATGGCGATCCCAAGACGCTCGGCGATTTCTCGGTGCGATAGAAGTTCGACTTTACGTAAGAGTAAGACCGCGCGGCAACCGGGCGGAAGTTCGGCGATGGCTGTTTCGAGTAAGGTGAGTTCTTGGCGGGCCATGACTTCCTGCTCGACGCTGGGCGAAGCTGACGCGGCGATATCGTAATTGGCCTCGCCAGGGTGTATCGGCGAGATGCTGCGACGTTTGAGCCGGTTAATTGCGAGGCGCCGGGCCGTAACGTATAGGAGCGCCTCGGGCTGCTCAGCGGACTGGCTCTTAAGCGTTGGATAAAGCCTGAGATAAGCGTCGTGTGCGATGTCCTGAGCCTCAGTAGTATTCCCTAGCAGGCGGGCGAGGTAACGTCGCAGCGGAGTTACAGTGGCCCGGTAAAGGCTGGTGAAGTCGCGGGCCGGCTTGGGGTTAGAAGGCGAGGGTTGGGGTGAGGGCTCAGACATGGAGGCGCGTGGGGTGTACGGAGACCCGGCAAGAGGAGCCGCAAAGCAGGAGAGAGATCGGGCGGAAGATAAGTTCACCGTTGGCTCTCATGACAAGAAGAGTGAGACAACCCGCTATTGTGGGAGCGATTATTTTCGCGGAAGGCGGCTCAGCAGTCACTGAAGGGTCTGATCGGTGCTTCACGCTTAAACCGAGGGCTCCATCTGCCTCCCCAAATATGCGGATCTTATCTTCGGCTTTGTATCGTTTCCCTTTTGCAATCTGGTTTTTTGTTTGGCCTCAGATTGTCCTGTAAGCTGGCTAAATTTGCGCGGTCACGTAACTGCCAGCCTAAAGCCCGGGGCTCAGTAACCAATAGCCACCGCAATATAAACAGCTAACAAAGCGAGTGCCGTAAGTACTAGAAATAGGGGTAAAGAGTAACGCAGCCATTTCCCGTAGGGGATATCCGCC
>Ga0214919_10012357_pt1 | contig 10500 bp, 10 predicted proteins | sample LL1503_MetaG_FD_177994 | JGI IMG/M metagenome (GOLD analysis project Ga0214919, IMG submission 177994) | Freshwater microbial communities from Lake Lanier, Atlanta, Georgia, United States - LL-1503 | ecosystem: Environmental > Aquatic > Freshwater > Lake | place: USA: Georgia | collected... | reverse complement strand
ACGACAACTGGCTACCGTCGTCAATGCCAGGGGCGACCCAAGTCGTTTGTGCCTCCGCACCACCGGAAAGCGTGGTGGCGGGATTTGCTTTAAAAATTACCAATTCTCCAGCTTTTCCCGTTGTAGCTAAAGCACTACTGTTCTGTACCTCGGCAAAATTACGGAGTATCAAATGGGTGTTTTGCTCATCAGTACCATCAATGACCACATACAAGTCGTCCCCCACCAAACGCGTCTTGATTTTTGTCAATGGCTTGGCGCCACTTTCATCTTGCAATACATAGGTCAAGTCTGCGGCGGCCTTCAAAGTGAGCGGTACCAGTCCCTTTCCGATTCCTGTGGCAATCTGTTTGCGCTGGATCGTGACTCCGTTTTTGACAAGCTTCAATGAGTAAATGTTAGACATAGATTTGTGTGGTGATTAAAGAATTATTAAATTCATTTTAAATGTTATTTTGTTATTTTACATAAATACCTATTTAGAAATATATTCTGATATAAATTGAATTGAAAAGTTCAAGCCACGGGGCTTGACGGTCAGTGGCAAATGTCTCAAACGCCCCCATACCAAGCTGCAGTCCTGTCACAAGCCAAGCAGGAGTCAAAGTCACGGTGGCGCAAGATGATGTGTGCGGCCCTTTGCTGGCAGGCAAAGCGATGCCAGCCAGTGCGGGGCTATTCATATCCATTTACCGACTGGCTGTAAGGCCGATGTGGTCGCCACCGCCAAATGCGGTCTGCAAGCGGGCGGCTTACTAGAGGGCGAGTGCGGATACACCGTCTGGGGTAAATTGCGACCGGCGGATACCTCCCGCAAGCAGGGCAACTTGGCACTCGGATTGGCGCACAACATCAAACTGCTGCGCCCGGTCCGTCAAGGGCGGTCCTTGTGTTGGGAAGATGTTGCCATAGACACCAGCACCCGCGCCTATCCGTTACGACCCGAAAGGGGAACCTTTTAGGCGTTGCGCTGGCGAAGGCGGCTTAAGGCTTAGCGCAGCCAATCCAGCAAGAGCTGGTTGACGGCCGCTGGCTGTTCGCGGTGTAAGAAGTGGCCTGCGCCAGGCACTTCTTGGTAGCGGTAGCCACCAGTGAAATACGCATCTTGCTCGCGCATCAGTTCTGCGCGCAGGTCTTGTGCGCCGCACAGGGCGAGCGTGGGCACGGTAATGGTGCGGGCCATCTGAGCGCGCAGTTCGCCAAGTGCCGGGTCTGCCCGTGTGGGGTCAAACATCGCGCGGTAATAGCCCAGCGTGGCTTGCAAAACACCGGGCTGGCGTAAACACGCTTTCACGCCTTGGATGTGCTCCCGATCCGCGTAACCCGGCGCGCACCACTCGCGCCACAAGTAATCGATAAACGCCATGTCATCGGCGAGCAGCGCTTTTTCCGGAAACTCGGCTTGCTGAAAAAACCACCAGTGAAATGAGCGCTGTACATGCTTGGGGTCCAGCAAATGCGCCGCCACGATAGCCGGATGCGGCACCGCCATCAGCACCGCCTTGCGCAGCAAATCAGGGCGTGCTGCGCACAAGGCGTAGCCGATGATGGCGCCCCAGTCCTGCCCTACAAAGTACAGCGGCTCGCCATCGCCAAGGGCCTCGATCAGGCAAGCCAGGTCTTGCACCAGTGTTGCTTTGTCGTAAAAGCCGTGGGTCGGCACGGTGGTGGGGTAGTAGCCGCGCAAATAGGGCGCAATCGCGCAAAAGCCCGCTTGCGCCAGCGCATCCATTTGGTGGTGCCAGGTATGTGCCGTGTCTGGGAAACCGTGCAGCAGCAACACCTTGGGCCCGCTGCCCTGGGTCAGGCAATGAAACTCCAGACCGTTGGCGTGAACTTGCAGCATGAATTACTTTCGAAAATGGTGGGGCGCAGCACATCGGCCGCCCGCAGCGGGCGCAGTGCAGCAAGCATAGCGGGCTTAACGGTGCGCGCGTGTGCGATGCGATCGCAAGCCGCTAGTTGCTGCCCGCAGTGGTTCCGCCGATGGGCTTAGGCGCCCTGCGGCTGCGCCTCTTGGGCGCCTAGCTTGGGTGTGTCCTGCCAAAGGCCACTCATGCCCAAGCCCAACAAGCCAATAGCCATGCCTATATGCAGCAAATCGCCGGGCACCAAGGCGGGCAGGACAGCGGCCTTGGCTGCAAACAGCAACAAGCCCGCTAGCATCAGCGCCGTGGTCAGCGCCGCCGGCCAGCGCCCGCCGCGTACCAAGCTGATCACCATCGCGACCACCGAGATGACCGTCAGCGCATCCACTACTACCCGCTTTTGCGCCACGCCCACTGCCAACACACCTATCACCGCCAAGACGATGAAAAAGATCGAGGCGAACTTCAGCTGCCGCGCCACGGCCGCATCGGGCCACAAGACTGCCACGGCCAGCAGCGGAAAGGCGGCACATGCACCCAGCATAGAAACAAATTGGTGCCATTGCGCAATCGGGTACAGGCCCGAAAAACGCAGCACACCCAAGACCGCAGCGATGCCCAAAGTCCCTACGGCAATGCGCACGCCCAGGGGCAGGCTGGCACGGGCTAGTAGCCAAAGACAAACCAGCGCCAGCAAGCCGTCGGTATAGGCCAGGCTAGGCATGGGCGGCTTCCATCACGCGCGGACGCTGCCATAACCAGCCGATGACCAGGTAGGCCAGTAAAGCCGCCGCCGAATAGCTCAGCGCTTTACCGGGTGCCAGGTTTTTTGAAATCAGCAAAAAGTGCACTAGCACGGCCATGCCCAGGCCACAGGTGAACACGCCCAAGCCCTGCATCCAGCCGGGCGCGGGGGTGTCAAAGCGTTCGAATTGTTCGGGAACAAATTCCGGTGGCGGGGTGGCACCCGGCGGCAACCAAGCCGGCCCGGCGAACACGCACATCAGCTTGTTGCGCCAGCCGGAGGTGCTGCGGATTTGCTGCCACATGAGCGTGTAGTGGTACACATTGCCCCAGATCGGGTTCCAGCTGTGCAGCGGTTTGCGCACGCCATAAACCACGGGCTCGTCCACGCGCTCGTCGGCATAAGTGCCAAACATTCGATCCCACACGCTAAATACGCCGCCGTAGTTTTTATCCAGGCAATATTCGTTTTGCCCATGGTGCACGCGGTGGTTGGAAGGTGTCACCAAAAACCATTCCAGAAAACCCAATCGCCCTACCAATTGGGTATGCACCCAGATTTGGTACACCAGATCGATAAAGGCCACCGTCAGATAGACCTTCATCGGAAAGCCCAGCAAGGCTAGCGGTACGTAAAACACCCATTTGAAATAAAAGCCGGTAGCGGACTGTCGCAGCGCGGTGGACAAATTGAATTCTTCGCTGCTGTGGTGGATGACATGCGCGGCCCAGAACAAATTCACTTCATGCCCGGTGCGGTGTACCCAGTAATAGAAAAAGTCGTACAGCACCAGTGCCAGTATCCAGGTCAGCGGGTTGCTGGTATCCCATTCGAAGGCGCCAAACTTTTCCAGGACCACCGAATACATAAAAATATTCATCCCCGCGCCCAGGGTAATCACAAACTGACTCACCGTGCCCACATTGAGCGAGGTGATGGAGTCTTTCAGGCTGTACACCTGCAAGCCGCGTCGGCGGGCCACCCATAACTCAATGCCTATCATTAACAGGGCAACCGGGATCACGAATACAAAAGGATTCATAGCAGTTTTTCTCTCTCTTTATAAATTTGGACTGCTCCCTGATGGCATTTCGCTGCGGCGCATTGTGCCTTATTGGAGCCCCCGTCTTGTACCTCTGGTGACAGGCTGAGTTAGGCGGGTTTTCCTTGATTGCAGGCCGCCTTAAACCAAAGTCAAAAAAATGCGTCCGAAGACGCACTTTTTAAGAGAAACAACGAGCGGCGGGAGACTTATGCGTTTTGCTGGCCAACGCTAGTTGCTTGGCCCGCGCTCAGGGCGTAATAAACGCCGCCGCCAATGACCACCCCGAAAAACCATCCATACAGGCCCCACCAGCTGGGCAGGATGGTGGTGAAGTTAGGCAAGATGCTGGAAAACAGTGCACCTATGGCGGTTGCAATCAGGGCTTTGGGGTTCCAGCCATTGCCGTAGCGGTATTGCCCCTGCTCGTCGTATAAGGCGGCAACATTGATCTCGCCTTTGGCAATCAGGTAATAGTCCACCAAGATAATGCCTAGGAGCGGGCCCATGGTGGCGCCTATGGCGCCAACAAAATGTGCCGCATTTCCTTCCCAGGGTGCAAAGGGATACAAGACCAAAGCGATACCCGCCGCGATGTAGCCGCCTTTTTTGAAGTCAATCGAATTAGGAAATACGTTGGAGAAATCAAACGCGGGCGAGACGAAGTTGGCGACGACATTGATACCCAGGGTCGCTACCGCAAAGGTGAGTGCCGCCAGCATGGCCAGAAACCAGCTGTCAAATTTTGCAGAAATTTGCTCGGGGTGCAACATCACTTCGCCGTACACCTTAAAGGCTGCAATCGTGGTCACGCCTGCGACCAGCGAGAACAAAATCAGGTTCACTGGCAGACCCCACAAATTGCCTTTGGTGACCGCTTCTTTGTTTTTGGCATAGCGGGAAAAGTCGCAGAAGTTTAGGTAGAGCGCGGCGAAATAAGTTACCCAGGTAGCGCCCACTGCAAGCAGCGCCCAGAACGAACCCGGCTCACCGGCAATGCCGGCGTCCTTGGTCTTTTCTAGCAACAAGGCTTGCGGAATTTCATGGTCAAAGGAAAACCCACCTGCCTTCACGCATAAGCCAATGGCCAGCACCAGCATGGCCATCCAGACCGCAGGTCCGGCCCAGTCCTGAAACTTGCGCACGGTTTCCATGCCGTTTTGGATGATTAAGAGTTGCAAGGCCCAGACCACCACGTAACAGATGAACTCCAAGCCCGAATGCCCTAAAAACTGCGTTGTCTTGTGGTATTCCATAAAGGCATCGCTACGCGTCAGCAGCGCCACGATAGCTCCTGAGGCCGCAGCGGTTTGCGCGCCATACCAGAAGCACGCCACGATGGCCCTGACCAAGGCTGGCAGGTTGGCCCCCCAGATGCCAAAGGAGGCGCGCGCCAAAACCGGATAGGGCACACCGGTTTTTTCACCCGCATAGCCCATTAAATTCATGAGTCCAAAAATCACGAGCGAGCCCAGACCAATGGCGACTACAAAATTAAGAAAACTACCACACAGCAAAAACAAGCTGGCCGCAAGGTAATAGCCCCACAAACTGTGTACGTCCGAAGTCCAAACATTGAAGATGCTAAACGCCCCCCAATTTCGTTCTTTGGCGGGTGCCAAGTCTTCGTTATACAGGGATGGGGATGCATTTTGAATATCCATAGATAGCCTCCAAAAGTGTTGCATGGCAAGTCGCCATATTGGGATGCGTGAACTTTTCGAATCTGCCAACCCTCACCCGTACCACTTGTTGGCAAGGGGCAATTTACGCAAGGCGATCCATATCGGCTACAGGGTTAGTACTTACCGTCCATTTGGTCTATTGATTTCCATTTATCCTTTTTATCCATCAGCAATCTAAAAAATACTGGGAATGGCAAGCCTTTTCTTACAAAGTGCCCCAAAGAAAAAAATTGAAAAGCTTTGTAGAGCCTGCTGGTGCTGGGATTGTCGGTTTAAGGCATGTTTTTTTGTATGCTATTTACTACAGAGATGGATGTAATAAAAAAAGTTTTTATATTTATTGAATTTCTAAATTCCCAGCAGAAAAATTTCTCTTTGGCTCGGGTTTTCCTAAAGTTTCATGGCCTGCAAAGCGGGTTCTATCCCCGCCCTAGAAATCGGGCGCAAGCTGCCAATCCCCCAGAACAAGGGTAAACATCCTTGTGCCGCCCATAAATAACGACCAGTATTTGTCAGCAGCCTAGCGCGCATTGGCTAAGTGCTGCGGCGTTCAAGGTTCAGGGAAAGTGCTTTTAAGAAAGAAAACTATTATGAAAACTGTGGGATTTTTTTTGGCTGAAGGTCATCGCCTCATCCATTGCATCCGACCAGATGCCACGGTGCGCGAAGCATTGGAACTTATGGCGGACAAAAATATTGGTGCCTTGCTGGTCATGGATGGGCAGCAATTGGCAGGCATTTTTTCCGAGCGCGACTATGCGCGCAAAGTGGTGCTCCAGGGCAGAAGCAGCAGTGCTGCTTTGGTACAAGACATCATGACTGCGCAAGTCATTACCGTCCAGGCAGCGCAAAATATTGACGAATGCATGCAGATCATGACCGCAAAGCATGTGCGCCACCTTCCCATCATGGAAGGCCAGCGCGTCCTCGGCTTGATCTCCATTGGTGATGTCGTGCGCGAAATGATGGCCCATCAAAAAACCATTATTGAACAATTGCATAGCTATATCGCCGGTTGATAATGCGGCGTTCCTAAGGCTTGTGCCCTCGGTTAGGTGTGTGCCCGCCCGCAGGGTCAATAATGCAAGCGCCTGGGCTGAGAGGTAGCCCAAGCGCACCAAAATCCATGACGCTTACCACTGAAACCCTGGACACCGCCACCCTGGCCCATCTGCAAAGCTGGACCGGCAGGGCCGAGACCTTGCTAGATCAGGCCGCAGCAACGCCGGTGCGCTCGCTCTCGGCCACCTTGGACCGGGACGATCCGCCGCCTAGGGTGGGCGATGCCTTACCCGCCTTGTGGCATTGGCTGTATTTTTTGCCGCAGCACCGCCAAAGCGAGATTGGGCCCGATGGCCATGCGCGGCGCGGCGGCTTTTTGCCACCGGTACCCTTGCCCCGGCGCATGTGGGCCGGGGGCCGCTTGCGGTGGGAGGCGGCCAACCCGCTGCGCGTGGGCGATGCGCTGCGCCGCGTCTCAAGCATCGAATCGGTGACGCACAAGCGCGGACGCAGCGGCGACTTGCTGTTTGTACTGGTGCGCCACGCCATTTCGAACGATCTCGGTCTTTGCTTGACCGAGGAGCACGACATCGTGTACCGCGCCGCCGCGCAAGCGGGTGAAGTGGTTTCTGCGCCCATAGTGGCCGAGCCGGGTGCGCCTTGGCAGCGCGAGGTGCTGGCCGATGCGGTGCTCTTGTTCCGTTACTCTGCGCTGACGTTCAACAGCCACCGGATCCACTACGACCGCAGCTACGTCGTGCAAGAGGAGGGCTACCCCGGTCTGGTGGTGCATGGCCCTCTTATCGCCACGCTGTTGCTGGACCTGGTGCGCCGTCACGTGCCCGATGCCACCGTGGACGAATTTAGCTTCAAGGCCTTGCGCCCCACTTTTGACCAACACTCGCTGCGCCTGTGCGCACAGCCCGCGCCCGATGGCCGCAGCGTGCGCGTCTGGGCCTCGGACCACGAGGGCTGGCTGACCATGCAAGGCGACGTTGCGCTAAGCTGAACTTTTGCAGCGCATCTAGGCCAGGCCCCACACCATGCAATCTTCCAGCGACCAGTACCAAGATATCCGCGACGCAGTGCGCGCCCTGTGCGCCCAGTTCCCGGACGAATACCACCGCAAGGTCGACGCGGCGCGTGCCTACCCGGAAGCATTCGTCGCCGCCCTGACCCGCGCGGGCTGGTTGGCCGCGCTGATCCCGACACAATACGGCGGCGCCGGGCTGGGCCTGACCGAGGCCTCGGTCATCATGGAAGAGATCAACCGCAGCGGCGGCAATTCGGGCGCCTGCCACGGCCAGATGTACAACATGGGCACGCTGCTGCGCCACGGATCAGCGGCGCAAAAGGCGTTTTATCTGCCCAAAATCGCCAGCGGCCAGTGGCGGCTGCAATCCATGGGCGTGACGGAGCCAGACGCCGGCACCGACACCACCAAAATCAAAACGACCGCCATCAAAAAAGGCGACCGCTATCTGATCAACGGCCAAAAGGTCTGGATCTCGCGGGTGCAGCATTCGGACTGGATGATTCTGCTGGCCCGCACCACGCCGCTGGCCGAGGTGCGCAAAAAATCCGAAGGCTTGTCTATCTTCATGGTGGACTTGCGCTTGGCTGAAAAAGCCGGCATGGCGGTGCGTCCGATCGCCAATATGGTGAACCACGAGACCAATGAGTTGTATTTTGAAAACCTCGAACTTCCCATGGACAACCTGATCGGCCAGGAAGGTCAGGGCTTTAAGTACATTCTCGATGGCCTTAATGCCGAGCGCGCGCTGATCGCGGCTGAATGTATTGGCGATGGCTACTGGTTTATCGACCGCATCACGCAGTACGCCAAGCAGCGCCAGGTTTTTGGCCGCCCCATTGGGCAAAACCAAGGGGTGCAGTTTCCGATTGCAGAGACTTACATCGAAGTGGAAGCGGCCAACCTGATGCGCTACAAAGCCTGCGCTTTATTTGATGCGCAGCAGCCCTGCGGCGCCGAGGCCAATATGGCCAAGTACCTGGCGGCTAAAGCCAGCTGGGAAGCGGCCAATGTGTGTTTGCAATACCACGGCGGGTTTGGCTTTGCTGCCGAATACGACATAGAGCGCAAGTTCCGCGAGACCCGGCTTTACCAGGTTGCGCCCATTTCCACCAATATGATTTACGCCTACATCGCCGAGCATGTGCTGGGGCTGCCGCGCTCGTATTGAGCGTAGTAGTTTTTAAGCGCGCAGTGCCAAGCGGTACGTACAGTGCACATACCGAGCAAGGTACAGCCATGCATTGGGCACGGCTTGGGGCGCGGCCCTGGCTACATCGCTGTACGACCCGCTGCCCATGCCAAACTCTCAGCCGTGCCGGTCTTGCGCCCGCTGCGCCACCCAGCGTGAGAGGCGAGGCCCTGTCAGTAGCACCAAGATGAAGCGCGCTACCTGCATCGCCATCACAAAGCCTACATCCACGGCCACTGCGTGCGTGGCGATGATGGCCACCGAATCCGCGCCGCCGGGGCTGGTGGCCAGGTAGGCGCTTAAGGGGTCAAAGCCGCCCAGCAGCGCGAGCGCTGCGGCTAGCGACATGCCAAAAATGATTAACACCGCGATGGATACCAGCACCCGCGGCAGGGCCCGCCGCGCATGCGCTAAGGTCGTCCGCGTGTAGCGCAGGCCTATGGTCCATCCAATGCAGGCATAGGCGCACAGCAGCAGCAGCGGTGGCAACTCGATCTGCAAAACGCCCTGGCTTTGCAAGAAAACCCCCAGCACCAGCGGCAGCAACATAGCGCCGGAGGGCGCGCGGGTCAGCCGTGTGGACAACATGCCCACCAACACCAAACCCAAGGTGCAAGCGACGTTGTAGTTATCTTGTAGCGCCCAAACATCGCCGTCCAAACGCGCGCTACTGCCAGGCCCCAACCACAGGCGCGCCACCAATGCGGCCACTGCGGTAACGATGATGACGCGGGTGTATTGCATAAAGGCCACCAGGCGCGGGTCCGCGCCATAGTCCTCGCATATCAGCACCATGGCCGATGCCGCGCCCGGTGCCAGGCCCCAGATGGCGGTAGTGCCGGGCAAGACTTTGTGGCGCGAGAGCCACCAGCCCAGCCCCATGCTGGCGGCCATTACCAAGATGGTAAAGCCCAGAAAAAGCGGCCAGTCGTGCAAGACGCGCAGCAGCAATGCAGGTTGCAGGCTTTGCGCCATCAGGCAACCAATCAGCCCTTGTGCCGGAAACAAAAAAGACTGCGGCACGCGCACCGCAAAACCCCGCAGCGAGGCGGCAATCCCCACCAGCATGCAGGCCAGCAACAAGGCCGCAGGCAGATGCGCCAACTGCAAGACGCCAAACAGCAGCAGGCTGCCCGCCAACAAGGCTAGCCATTGGGCCGCACGGGAGAGGCTGCTGTCGGGCTCAGCCATGCAGTCCTTGGTCCAACGATGGCGGCATGCGTGAGGCTGGGTCGGGCGAGTGCTGCTTAATCTTTGGGCCGCGCCATTTCGGCTTTGCGCTCTGCCACCACTTGCTGCGAGCTGGCGCGCTCGCCCACTAGCTTCATATAGGGCTTGTAGTCCAGTCCAGCGGCCAAAAGCAGGTCTTCTCCATAAGCGCCTTTGCTGGCCATGCCGACCAGCGGCAAATTGTTAAAGGCCACGCAGTCGGCCAGTGTGAATCTGTCGCCCGCCACAAAGGGCGCAAACTTCACCAGGCGCTTGAAGGCCTCGATATTGCGCACCAAGTGCTTGCGGGTTCGCTCTTTTTGCTCGTCGCTGACGCTACCGCCAAAAAACACGGCGGGGTATAAATCCCGCGCTACCAGCTCCAGGTGCAGATTGATAAAAGTACACAGCTCGCGCACTTTCGCGGCGGCATAAGCGTCGGCAGTCACCAGGGGGTGCGCAGGGTATTGCGCCTCTAGGTAATCCAAAATCACCGCCGTCTCGCACAGTGGCCCCTGCGCGGTACGGATAAACGGAACTTTGCCCAATGGCGAGGCAGACAGCACCGCCTCGTCCTTGCTGCGCGTCATGGTGCGCTCTTCGGTGTAGGGGATTTGCTTTTCCAGCAAAACTTGTTTTACAACATTGAAATAATTAGAAACGGCAAAGCCGCATAGTGTGATCATGGGGTTGGGCTCCTTGAGAAATCAGCGCGCCAGTGTAT
>Ga0214919_10012355_pt1 | contig 10501 bp, 9 predicted proteins | sample LL1503_MetaG_FD_177994 | JGI IMG/M metagenome (GOLD analysis project Ga0214919, IMG submission 177994) | Freshwater microbial communities from Lake Lanier, Atlanta, Georgia, United States - LL-1503 | ecosystem: Environmental > Aquatic > Freshwater > Lake | place: USA: Georgia | collected 2015-03-15 | reverse complement strand
GCATCTGGCTTCTCAATTCAAAAAGTGGTCAAACAAGTTAGCCATATATCTCAAGTTCCAGGAAGAATGGAAAGATTAGGTACTAAAAATACACCTCAAATATTTATTGATTATGCACATACACCTGATGCTCTTAGAAAGGTACTTGTAACATTAAAAGATAAAACTGATGGAAAGCTTATTTGTGTATTTGGATGCGGAGGAGATCGGGATACAGGCAAAAGAAAAGAAATGGCAAAAGCCGCCTCTGATATAGCAGACACTAATTTTATTACCTCAGACAATCCAAGAAGTGAAAATCCTAAAAAAATTATCAGTGAGATTAGCAACTCTATGAAAGGGCCTTATAAGATTGAAATTGATAGACATAAGGCCATACTTAAAGCAATCGAACAGGCTAAAAAACAAGACATTATTCTGATTGCAGGTAAAGGACATGAAACTTATCAAGAAATTAATGGCGTGAGACATCCATTTAGCGATCAAAGGTATGTAAGAAAAGCGCTCAAAAACTATAAGACTAATTAAATGCAACTAACATTAAATCAAATTAAAAAGATTGTGGGAGGCCGCTACCAAGGAGACCCTGGCTTACTCAAAAAAACAATTCGAGATATATCAATTAATAGTAAAGATATTAATAAAAATGATCTTTTTATTGGAATTAAAGGCGAAAAATTTGATGGAGATAATTTTGCTGAAGGCGCGATTAAAAAAGGAGCTATTGCTGCATTAATTTCTAAAGATATTAAAAGTGTAAGTAATAAAATTATTGTTAAAGATGGTCGAGAAGCTCTAGGTAAGATCGCGCAATATTGGAAAACGCAATCTAAATTACCTCTTGTAGCGATCACTGGTAGTAACGGCAAAACAACCACAAAAGAAATGGTTGGAAGTATTCTTACCTTTCATCTTAAAAGTAAAGCAAAGCTTCTTATGAGTCAGGGTAATTTTAATAATGATATTGGCCTTCCATTATCTTTACTTAAGGTCAAGAAGATCCATCAATGTGCTGTGGTTGAAATGGGGATGAATCACGAAGGTGAAATTCGATATCTAAGTGAGATAGCAAAGCCTGATGTTGCAGTCATTACAAATATTGCTGAAGCGCATATTGAATTCTTTGGATCGAAAAAGGGAATCGCTAAAGCTAAATCAGAAATTTTTGAGGGACTTAAGAAAAATGGCATCGCAGTCATTAATCGAGATGATGAATTCTATAGCCTTTTAAAAAAAGCAACGCGAAATAAAAAAATTATTACTTTTGGACTAAATACAAAATCTGATGTGTCCGTGAAGAAAATAATTCGAGAAATTGCACAGATTAAAACACCAAAAGGACAGTTAGATATAAAGATTAAATTAAAGGGCGAACATAATTTAAAAAATGCACTTGCAGCCATAGCTGTCGGTATTGCTATGAAAATACCTTTGGAAACAATTAAAAAAGGTATTGAAGCTATTAAACCGGTGCATGGCAGATTGGAGTTTAAAAAAGGATTGTATGGATCTATAGTTATCGACGATACCTACAATGCGAACCCAGAATCAATGAGAGCTGCTATTGATGTATTAGCGAAGCAAGACCGAGAGCAAATATTAATTATTGGGGATATGGGCGAGCTTGGTAAAAAAGCAGCTCAATACCACAAGTCCATAGGTGATTATATTAAAGAAAAGAAGATATTAGACGTTATAGGAACTGGCAAGTTAACAAAACACACTATAGATAAATGTAAAGGCAACGCAAAATGGTTTGACGATAAGAAACCGCTTATTAAATACATTAAAACAAAAATGAAAAAAAACACGTGTGTGCTTGTTAAGGGTTCTCGTTTTATGAAAATGGAAGAAATCGTTGAAGCGCTTACTTAAAACTTTCAAGAAAGATAAAAAATATGTTGCTTGAATTATTTAAATTTTTAGCAAAAGAGATTCATGGATTTAATGTATTTAATTACATTACATTGCGGGCAGTGATGGCAACCATCACTTCTTTAGTTATTTCTTTTGCCTTCGGTCCTTGGCTTATAAAAAAGCTTAATCAATACAACATAGGTCAAGCAGTGCGATCAGACGGCCCTAAAGATCATTTGATTAAAACAGGAACCCCGACAATGGGGGGTGGATTAATACTAGTGTCGATTATCGTATCAACCTTATTATGGGCAGATATTCATAATAATTATATTTGGGTACTATTAATTGTGACACTTGGATTTGGTCTGATTGGATTTATGGATGACTTAAAAAAAGTTATTTATAAAGATCCAAATGGTATCAGTGCCGGACAAAAATATTTATGGCAGTCAGTAATAGGCCTCGGTGCTTCAATTTATTTGTGGTCAAACGCAGTCACTCCAGAACAAACATCGCTCATTGTGCCTTTTTTCAAGGATGCAAGTTTTGCGATGAATGGCCTTACATTTATTTTATTAAGTTACTTTGTCATTGTTGGAAGCAGTAATGCAGTCAATCTTACAGATGGTCTCGATGGTTTAGCAATCATGCCGGCTGTTCTTGTAGCAAGTGCCTTAGGTGTATTTTCTTATGTTGCAGGTAACTATGTGATTGCAAAATATCTTGGCATACCATATATCAGTGGGGCAGGTGAACTTGCTATTTTTTGCACTGCTATGGCTGGAGCTGGTTTAGGATTTCTTTGGTTTAACACATATCCTGCAGAAGTATTCATGGGAGATCTAGGAGCGCTTGCATTGGGTGCTGCTATTGGAACTATTGCAGTCATCGTGAGACAAGAAATCGTATTGTTTATTATGGGAGGTATTTTTGTAGTTGAAACTTTCTCTGTTGCGATTCAAGTGATGTATTTTAAATATACCAAGTTTAGATATGGCATAGGCAAAAGAATCTTTTTAATGGCTCCCCTTCATCATCATTACGAGAAAAAAGGCTGGAAAGAAACTCAGGTAGTTGTTCGTTTCTGGATCATTACTATGATGCTTGTATTAATAGGTATTTCATCACTGAAAATTAGATGAGCATTGATCTTTACAAAAAGAAAGTGCTAGTGATAGGCCTTGGAGATACAGGTCAATCTGTATTACATTTTCTAGCTGATAAAGCATGTGTTGTGACAGCTATTGACACAAGAAGTATTGTTAATGGCTTTGAAGAAATCAAGAAAATATATAAAGAAGTTAAGTTTTTCATTGGAGGATCCTTTGACAAAAATATCATTCAAGATATAGATCTGATTGTTATTAGTCCTGGGGTTTCATTAAAAGAAACTTATGTGCAAGAGGCTTTAAATCTTGGGATTCCTGTAGTGGGTGATATTGAAATATTTGCACAGGTGAAATCGGCTTCCTCAAAAGTCATCGGTATTACAGGGTCTAATGGCAAGACAACTGTGACTTCCTTAGTGGGTGATTTGTTAAAGGCTTCCAAGATATCTACTATTGTAGGAGGCAATATTGGCATTCCGATATTAAATACGCTAAACCAACCAGCACCAGATGTGTATGTCCTTGAATTATCAAGTTACCAATTAGAAACAACACACTCATTAGCTCTTGACAGTGCGGCTATACTAAATATTTCAGAAGACCATATGGACCGATATGACTCGATTGAAGAATATGCTAAAGCTAAGTGCAGAATATTTAATCATGCTAAAAAGTGTATCTTAAATAGAGATGATGCTTATCTTAAATCGAAGATCAAAGATGATTCGATAACGTTTGGCACAGGTTTAGATGAAAAAAATTACAGCATTAAAAAAAATGGTAAGCAGTATTTTATTGCAAAAGGTAACGTAGAAATTGTTTCTTTAGATCACATTAAATTAAAAGGCTCACATAACATTCAAAATGTAATGGCAGCTCTTGCTCTTTGTGAGCCATTTAATATTTCTGCATCTGTCATTGCGAAAGTATTGAGTGAGTTTAAAGCGCCACCGCATCGGGTGGAATATATCGATTCTATTTCAGGAGTCGATTTTTATAATGATTCTAAAGGAACCAATGTTGGCGCTACGATAGCTGCCATTCAAAGTATGACCAAGCCTATTTTATTAATTGCTGGTGGAGATGGGAAAAATCAAGATTTTCAACCATTATTAAGCCCCTCAAAAGGGAGAGTAAAAAATATTTCTTTAATTGGTAAGGATGCAGACATTATGCGAAAGATATTTAGCGCAGAATCTATACCTGTCACCATTGAAAAAAACATTGAAGATGCGGTTATAAAATCTTTTGGAATAGCTAAAACTGGCGATGTTATTTTGTTATCACCAGCATGTGCAAGTACGGACATGTTTAAAAATTATGTAGAACGTGGAAATATTTTTAAAGAATGTGTGATGAAGCTAAAAGAAGCTCATGCTAGATAAATTCTCTAATAAATCTCTGATTGATAAACCGTCATTTGACCATGGTCTATTTTGGGTTTCGATGATTTTAATCGGCATAGGCCTTGTCATGGTCTATTCGTCTTCTATTGCACTTGCTGAAACTTCTAAAAAATATGGTAATTTTTCTGAATATTTTTTAATTAGGCAAACGTTATTCATATGTATAAGTGTGATTGCAGGGTTTATCACATTTTTAATTCCCATTCGATCATGGCAAAAAGTATCGCCATATTTGTTTTTATTTGGATTGCTTTTGCTAATCATTGTTCTTATTCCAGGCATAGGACATAAAGTGAATGGGAGTCGGCGTTGGTTATCACTTATCGTATTTAATTTGCAACCTTCAGAATTCATGAAGCTTTTTGTAGCTATGTATGCATCTGATTATGTTTTAAGAAAATCTAAAGAAATTGGTACTTTTTTAAAAGGCTTCCTACCAATGGCAACTGCTATTATTGTTGTAGGACTTTTATTAATTAAAGAGCCTGATTTCGGAGCGCTAGCTGTGATTTCTGTGATTGCAGCATTGATATTAATTCTTGGCGGAATTAATAAAAACATTTTATTAGGATTGTTCTTTGTTTCTCCAATTGCGATATGGGCCATTATTAATGCTGCTACTTATCGTGCAAGCCGATTAAGTTTTTTAGACCCGTGGTCAGATTCCCTTACTAAAAATTATCAGCTACAACATTCTTTAATGGCTTTTGGCCGCGGAGAATTTTTTGGCGTAGGGTTAGGTGGAAGTGTTGAAAAATTACTTTATTTGCCAGAACCTCACACCGATTTTATCTTGGCGGTGCTGGCTGAAGAGCTAGGCTTTGTAGGAGTTTTTATTGTGATTGGATTATTTTCATGGTTAGTGATCAGAGCTTTTGGAATCGCTAAAGAGGCAATCATTAATGAGAATTATTATTCAGCCTTGTTATCGCAAGGTATTGGGATCTGGTTTGGTATTCAGGGCATTATGAACATGGGTGTAAATATGGGCCTTTTACCAACAAAAGGTTTAACACTCCCGCTTTTATCTTATGGCGGCAGCGGCATATTAGCTAATATCGTTGGGCTCGCAATATTACTTAGAATTGATTGGGAAAATCGAAGAGGATTAAGGGGCATATAGTTAGTGAAAGCTAATAAAAAAATATTGATTATTGCTGGAGGAACTGGAGGACATATATATCCAGGTATTGCAATTGCCGATTACCTAAAAGCGAAAGACTTTTCAATCATTTGGCTTGGTACTAAACAAGGCATGGAAAATAAGTTGATTGAGAATAAACCTTATCAAAAAGCTATGATTGACATTACAGGCGTCAGAGGTAAAGGCATTTTAAGTTGGTTAAAACTTCCATTTACTCTTTTGATTGCATGCTCTCAATGCGCTAAAGTTATTCAGCAAGAAAAACCAGACGTCGTGATCGCTATGGGGGGTTATGTCTCTTTTCCTGGTGGTCTTATGGCAAGACTTATGTGTAAACCTTTGATTGTGCATGAGCAAAATTCTATACCTGGACTCACCAATAAATTTTTAGCGCTTATCGCAACACGCATTTATTCTGCATTCCCTATTAAGCTCATGCGTGCTTCTCAAAAAATTGGTAATCCAGTAAGAGATTCAATCAGAAAAATTGAGAAGCCCGATCAGAGATTTAAAAATAGAAAAGGCCCTTTAAGGTTACTTGTAGTGGGTGGAAGTTTAGGGGCTAAATTTTTCAATGAAAAAATTCCCTTAAGTATTAAGCAAATAAATCCCAAGAAAAGACCCCTTATTATTCATCAGTCTGGTGAAAAGCATTACAAAGAGTTAAAAACGACTTATAAGAGGTGTGGTGTTAAAGCAGATTGCAGGGCCTACCTTCATGATATCGATAAAATATATGCATGGGCAGATCTTGTTATAGCAAGATCCGGAGCACTCACTGTGTCTGAATTTTCAGCAGCAGGTATTGCAAGTCTGCTAGTTCCATTTCCCTTTGCCGTAGATAACCACCAGTTTTACAATGCAAAATACTTAAGCGATAAAAAGGCTGCAAGACTTATAATTCAAGAGGAATTAACGATCGAAGATTTGAGAAGTTTTATTCAAAGTCTTACAAGAGATAAATGCTTAAAAATGGCAAAAGTAGCATTAGAAAATATAGCAACGAAACCTGAAGAAGTGATTTACCGAGAATGCGAGCGATTAATTAAAAAATGAAACACAACATCAATCGAATTCATTTTATAGGCATAGGCGGTTCAGGTATGAGCGGGATTGCTGAAGTGATGCACAACCTCGGCTATCATGTTTCAGGATCGGATATTCAAGAGTCAACTGTCACCTCGAGGCTTAAAGAGCTTGGCATTAAAATATTTATTAATCATTCTGCCGACAATATTAAGAATGTTGATGTGATTGTCATTTCATCTGCTATAGATAAAAATAATCCAGAATTAAAAGCAGCCATTAAAAATAAAATTCCTGTTATGCCAAGAGCAGAAATGCTTTCAGAATTAATGCGATTTAAAAAAGGTATTGCGGTTGCAGGCACCCATGGCAAAACCACCACTACAAGTCTAATTGCGTCCATTTTAGCTGAAGCTTCAATGGATCCTACTTATGTTATAGGCGGAAGACTGTCTTCGCTGAATGCAAATGCTAAGTTAGGTAATGGCGAATATATTGTTGTGGAAGCGGATGAGTCTGATGCATCATTCTTACACCTCACACCTGTTTATTCGATTGTGACAAATATTGATCAAGATCATATGGAAACTTACGATAATGATTTTGATAAACTTAAAAAAACTTATATTGAATTCGTACACCGACTTCCATTCTATGGTGTGGTAATTCTCTGTATTGATGATCCTGTAATTAAATCAATTATTTCTGAAATTTCTAGGCCTATTATTACTTATGGTTTATCGAATGATGCAGATGTCCATGCAGAAGAAGTAACTGCTGATGCTGGCAAAATGCATTTCAAAGTCTCTATTAAACATTCTGATGTTGTAAAAAAAGATATCACTTTAAATCTTCCTGGTAAGCATTATGTGAGAAATGCACTTGCAGCCATTGCACTTGCTGATGAGCTTGAAATCCCAATTGATAAAACAATAGATGCTTTAATGAATTTTAAGGGGGTAGCGCGTAGATTCGAAACATACAAAAATCTAATTTTTAACACTAAGCCTTTTATCTTGGTAGATGATTACGGACATCATCCTGTAGAGATCGAAGCTGTTTTGGATGCAGCGAGAGATGCCTTCCCAAAAAAATCTATCTATCTTGTATTTCAGCCTCATCGCTACACGAGAACACGAGATTGTTTTGATGAATTTGTAAGGGTACTGGATAAAGCTGACAAAGTACTTCTTACTGATATTTATGCCGCTGGTGAAAAAGTCATACCAGGCGTGTGCTCAAAAGCCATGATGGATAGCATTAATAAGAAAGCGCATAAAGCTTCATTTGAAAAAGAACTTACTGAGTTGGCAAAAACTGCGCTTCAACAAATCGACCACAATTCCATCTTGATCGTTATGGGGGCTGGCTCTGTAGGCAGAGTGGCTAAAGATATTTTAAGTATTGTAAATTCATGACAAGTGAATTAATTTTAAAAAATGAGTCATTAAATAAATACAACAGTTGGCGTGTAGGGGGCTCTGCTGATGCGTTATTTACGCCTAGAAATTTAGAAGATTTAAAAAATTTTTTAAAACATGAAACATATTTAAAACCTTTAACCTTCATCGGACTTGGCTCCAATATTTTAGTCAGAGATGGTGGTATTAGAGGCACAGTTATTGTGATGCATGCTGCTTTGAATGAAATTCAAATGACCGACGAGGGTGTTTATGCGGAAGCAGGTAATACCTGTGCAAAGATCGCAAAACATCTTGCTAAAGAGCATTATGTGGGCGAAGAGTTTTTTGCAGGTATCCCAGGCACCGTGGGGGGAGCTTTAGCGATGAATGCTGGATGTTATGGATCGGAAACTTGGAATTACGTGACAAAAGTTAATATGATTGATGAGGCAGGCCGCCTAGTCACCAGAAGTAAAGATGAGTTTGGTATTTCCTATCGCGAAGTCATTAAACCAAATTTAAATGAATGGTTTGTAGGGGCTTGGTTTAATTTTAAGAAAGATATAGCCGCTGACCCCGAGGGTAAGATTAAGGAGTATCTGAATCATAGAAAAAATACGCAGCCCCTTAATTGGCCTACAGCAGGCTCTACGTTCAGAAACCCTAAAGATACATTTGCTGCAAAACTTATTGAAGAGTGTGGTTTGAAAGGTTTTAGAGTTGGCAACGCGGAAGTTTCAGATAAGCACGCGAATTTTATTGTTAATTTAGGTAATGCATCTGCAAAAGATATTGAAAGCATTATTGATTATGTTGAATTAGAAGTGATGAAAAGAAAAGGCGTCAAGCTAGAAAGAGAAGTTAAAATTTTAGGGGACTTCTTAAATTGAGCGATGATTTTGGAAAAGTTGCAGTACTTATGGGGGGTGACTCCAATGAAAGGGCTGTCTCACTTTTAAGTGGCGAAGCAGTGCTCCATGCTTTAAAGCGCTTAAGGATTGATGCTGAAGCTTTTGATCCATCAAGCAGAGATATTAATGAGATTCAAAGTTATAACAGAGTCTTCATTGCTTTACATGGCAGGGGCGGAGAAGACGGGGCTATGCAAGCTTTTTTAAAATCGAAAAATATTGCTTATACCGGAAGCGATTCATTAAGCTCAGCTATTGGGATGGACAAACTTAAGACAAAATTATTATGGCGTTCATTAAATATTTCGACACCTGATTTTCTGCAAGTAACTGAGAAAACTTCCTATGAAGAGATTATGAGTGCGATTGGTGTCCCTTTTTTTATTAAGCCATCTAATGAAGGTTCAAGTATTGGTATTGATAAGATCAAGAATGAAAAACAATATCAAGATGCCTTTCTAAAAACATCTAAGATTGATGCAAATGTAATCGTTGAAAAATTTGTGGATGGAGAAGAATTTACGGTTGCTATTGTTAATGACAAAACGTTACCAGTGATTAAAATTAAACCCAGTAATGAATTCTATGATTACCAGGCCAAGTATATAAAAGATGACACACAGTATATTTGCCCCTCAGGTATTGAAAAACAAAAAGAAGTTTCGATATCTAAAGAGGCTTTACAAGCATTTAAAATCATTGGATGTTCGAGTTGGGGTCGAGTCGATTTTATGATGGATAAGCAAGGTCGACATTATTTTATCGAGGTGAATACATCCCCCGGCATGACAAGCCATAGTTTAGTTCCTATGGCAGCAAAAGAGGTAGGTATTAATTTTGATCAATTAGTTCTAGAAATACTTAAAACGGCAGATGTTAAATAATTATTTAAAAATATATTGGTTAGGTAATTTAGTTCTTTTACTTAATATTATTTTGATACTCTTTCTATTGAGCTATCAATTTATGCATTTTGCAAAATTTCCTATTAGAGAAATTAAGGTAGTCGGACAATACCAACATCTTGATGAAGATCAAGTCAGTATGATTTCAGATCGATTTGTAAAAGGTAATTTTTTCTCTCTTGATTTATTCAGCACAAAAGAAGCTTTCACTAAATTGCCTTGGGTAAGAAATGTAAGCTTAAGAAGGGTTTGGCCAGACCGTTTAGAAGTGTTAGTTGAGGAACATCAGGCAATTGGCAGATGGGGTGCTATAGCTCTTGTAAATGAAAATGGCGAAATTTTTCATGGCGCGTCAGATCAGGATCTACCCTTATTTTTCGGTCCAGAAGGAACTGAAACTTATATAGCATTAGAGTATAAAAAAATGCAAAGTATTTTAGATAAAAAACAATTAAAAATTGCGCAACTTTCTCTATCATCTAGGTACACTTGGGACATTAGAACGACTAACAATATGAAAATTATTTTAAGTAAAGATAACATCGAAGAAAATCTATCTCGCTTCGTTTCTCAATACGACAATGTCTTATCCTCAGTCAAAAGAATTGGCTCTGCCGACTTAAGATATCCTAATGGCTTTGCAATTAGAAAATCGAATGAACCGATTCAAAAAATAGATAGTGGTGAGAGGCCGCTGATATGATCAAAAATAAAGAAGATAAAAAATTAATCGTTGG
>Ga0214919_10012353_pt1 | contig 10503 bp, 9 predicted proteins | sample LL1503_MetaG_FD_177994 | JGI IMG/M metagenome (GOLD analysis project Ga0214919, IMG submission 177994) | Freshwater microbial communities from Lake Lanier, Atlanta, Georgia, United States - LL-1503 | ecosystem: Environmental > Aquatic > Freshwater > Lake | place: USA: Georgia | collected 2015-03-15 | reverse complement strand
ATCGAAATTCTGGGGCTGCACGGGCCGTATCTGTCGTTCGAGCATCATACCGACATCGATTCACGGAACGGCGATGCGGCTGCGGCGCACCAGCACGCGTACCGGCGCGGCGTGCTCGATGTTCGTACCGGCGGAATCCTCGCACTGCCGGCGCTCTTCGCACGCGAACCGAGCGACTCGGCCATCAATGCCGGCCGCCGCGAGTGGAAGGGCGCGCGCGATTCTCTGCTGGTGTCGCCCGGACTGGCCACACCGCGAGCGCGGCGCGCGATCGCTGATTTTACGTTCGATCCGTTGAGCTTCACCATCGGCTCCGCGAGTCAGGCGCCAACCGTCCGTTTTGCCGTGCCGGCGGTTGGCCACAATCCCGACCTCGAGCCAATTGAACTTGCGCCGAGGCGGTTGCCGTCACCGGAATGGTGGAGGCTGGTGGTGGCCGAACTGCCGCGCGAATCCGGCAATCTCGAGACGTGGGCGCGAAGTGCCGACACGCTGGTGGTCGCGGCGAACCACGACGCGCACCTCTGGGCGGTGCGCCTCAAGCTTGGCGCGAGCGACGCGCATGCCGTGGTCCGACTGTCGTCCGCCGTGGACCGCGTCATCTGGCTTGACGGCAGCGTCTCGGCGTCGGCGCGCCAGGCGCTCACCCGCGCCTTCGCAGAAGCGAGCGAGTATGATGGCGGCGCTCCGGTGGCCGCCAACCAGCCAGGGAGCGCACCGGTGACGCTCGCCTCGGCGCACCCGTTCTTGCATCTTCCTTCTCATGACCACGTCGCCAGCAAAACAACCCGCCAGCCGAACCATTCGCGAGTCGCAGCACGAAACGTCGGCGCTGATGATGCCGCAGGACGAAAATGTGCGTGGACACGTGTTCGGCGGCGCCCTCCTCGCGATGCTCGACAAGACGGCGGCCGTGTGCGCGATGCGGCATGCACGGATGCCCTGCGTCACGGCATCGGTTGACCGAATGGATTTTCGCTTGCCGATCATGATCGGCGAGCTTGTGGTGATGAAGGCGAGCGTGAACTGGGTGGGGCGGACGTCGATGGAAATCGGCGTGAAGGTGTTCGCCGAAAACATTCTCACCGGGAACCGACGCCACACCAACACCTGCTACACGACGTTCGTGGCGATTGACGAAGCGGGCGGTCCCGTTGAAGTGCCGCGCCTCGTGTGCGAAACGGACGAAGACCAGCGTCGCAATACCGATGGTGCGGAACGCCACCGGCGCCGCCTCGAAGAGCGCGACGCTGAGCGAAAGAGGCGCAACAAATGAGCGACGAATATCCCTGGCTCGGGCGCCGGACGTGGACACCGACGGAAGCGGCCGCTGCGCTTCCGCTGGTGCGGCGCATCGTGGAAGATCTCGTGCTCACCTATCGACGGTGGCAGGAGACGGTCGAAGCATTCGAATACGCGACGAGCGGATCGAAGGCCGACGAACCGAACCCCGACGCCGAGCAGTTGATGGTGAACGCACAGAAGCGCGCCGCGGAAATTGACGGATTTCGCGCGGAACTGGCGCAGCTCGACATTCGCGTGACGCGCGTCGAATGTGGTGTGATTGCGTTTCGGAGTGAGAAGGCGGGCGAAGCCGTGCCGCTCTTCTGGGTGCCGGGCGCGGCCGCGCCCGGCTACGACTGCCCCGAATCGGTGACGGTGAAGGGAACTTCAATTTCCTGACCGTCACGCGCGCAGGTGGTAGCCGGAAAACGTTCGCGCGCTTGCGTCTCGAGTTCCGATGTATCACGCGAGTAGCGAGCCGAAAAGTGCGTGAGCACCAATCGCTTCACGCCGGCTGATGCCGCGATTTCGGCCGCTTCGCGCGCGGTGGAGTGTCCGGTTTCGCCGGCGCGCTGTGCTTCCTCGTCGGCGAACGTCGCTTCGTGCACGAGGAGATCGGCGCCCGTTGCCGCTGCGATCGTTGCCGCGCAGGGCCGTGTGTCGCCGGTGATCACCACGCGCCGACCGGAACGTGTTGGGCCCACGAGCGTGGACGGCTGAATCAGGCGCCCGTCGTCGAGCACGATCGGCTGACCCTTATGGATACGGCCCCAGAGCGGGCCTTCGGGAATGCCGAGCTCGCGTGCGAGATCGGGATTAAAAATGCCGCGGCGTTCTTCTTCGATCAGCGCGTAGCCGACGGAACTGCTCCCGCGATGCTCAACCGAAAACGGAAGAATGGCGTATTCGTGTCGCTTGATCGGCTCCCCCGGCGTGACCTCAGCGACTTCGAGCGGAAAGGTGAGACGCTCCACGCCGAGTCCGTCGGCGCGCTTGAGCATCTGCACCAGCCCCTTCGGTCCCCAGAGGCGCAGCGGTTCTTCGCGGGCCTGGAGCGTGAGGGTGCGGAGCAGGCCGAGCAGGCCGAGGAAGTGGTCGGTGTGAAAATGCGTGAAGAAAATGTCGCCGAGTGTGAAGGAGACGCCGTAGCGCATCATCTGCCGCTGGGTGCCTTCGCCGCAGTCGAACATCATTGTCTCGCCCTCGCGGACGACCGTCAGCGCGCTCACGCCACGTTCAACCGTGGGGCGGGAGGCGGACGTGCCGAGGAACTTCAGTGAGAGGGACATTCACGAAAGGTAAAGGCGTAGACGGTCGTGAGTAACTACAAAAAACGGAGACCGTGCACGGTACACCGTCAACGGAAGTGGCCGTGCCCTGTTACCGTCTACGCGCCCTTCAACACCTCTGTGTGCACGGCGTCGTCGATGTTCCCCCCGCTCAGCACCACTACGAGCGGAAACTCGAAATCGCCGAGCCGCCCGGACAGCAGCGCCGCGACACCGGCCGCGCCGGCCCCCTCCACCTTGATGCCTTCCTCAATCCAGAGGTAGGCAATCGCGCTGCGCACATCGGATTCGCTCGCGACCACGATTCGCTTGAGCGACGCGCGGGTCTGGGCGAGCATCTCATGGTCCACCAGTCCGGCGAGGCCATCGCATACGGTGGCGTGATGATCGTCGTCGGCTGGCGCGTTCGCGGCGATTGCGCGGGCCATCGCATTGGTGTGTTCATTTTGCGCGCCGATCAGCGTAACCTGAGGCGCCGCGTCGTTAAGGAATCCGCCCATTCCGCCGCACAGTCCACCACCGCCGACATTCGTGACGATCGTGCGAACGGTTGGCAGGTCGTCGAGGATTTCCAGCGCGACGGTACCCTGGCCGGCCAACAGGTCGATGCCCAGGCATGGGTTCACGAAGGTGATGCCGGTACGGGCAGCGTGCCCTTTGGCCAACGCCTCGGCTGCATCATAGTGCGGTGCTGACGCATCAACCGTCGCACCGGACGCGGTGATACGATCGCGCTTGGCGGCCGGCGCCACACTCGGCACGTACACGGTGCAGGGTAGCCCAAGTGTCTGCGCGGCGGCGGCGATGCCAGCGCCATGATTGCCCGCGCTCGAGGCGACGACGCCACGCGCGCGCTGTTCGGCGGTGAGCAGCGCAAGGACGTTCGTCGCACCGCGCAGCTTGAACGAGCCGGTGTGCTGATCGCACTCGCACTTGAGCCACACATCGCCGCCGAGGAACGTGCTCAGTCCCTCGCTGCGCACGAGTGTGGTGCGCGCGATGTGCGTGCGGATGCGATCGTGCGCGGCTCGGACCTGCTGTGCGCTCGGAAGGATTGCGTCCAAGGAGTCAGTAGATGGTGGTGAGTAGCGACAACTTCCATAGACAGTGTACCGTAGACGGTGCACGGGAGCCGTTAAATTTCAGTTAGACGGCTACCGCCTACTGTACGCTGTCTACTGTCTACGTCTGTAGTCGTTACTTGACTTTCAGGCGCGCGCTGCTATTCTTAGTACTGTAACACCGGCCCCGCCCGAGTTCGTTATGGCGGGGCTTCGTGTTAGGAGGGTGTTTTTAGGTGACCGGAGTGCGACCGGCCGCGGCTCGACCAGGCACGCGACGGAACCCGATGTTTGGGGCTGTAGCTCAGCTGGGAGAGCGCTGTCCTCGCACGACAGAGGTCAGGGGTTCGATCCCCCTCAGCTCCACTTGAAGAAGTGACGCAGAGAGACCGTTACTGGTCTATTTACCAAAAGACGAAAGCCCGCCACCGCGCGGTAGGACGTAGAGTTCCAATGCCGGTGAGCGTGGCACTTCCTTAAGGCCGCTCCGTGCAAATGCACGGGCGGCCTTCGTGTTTCCCGGCGCCTTTCGGCCGCATTGGCCGCTAGTTGCACGCCGCGCGTTCGCGCTATCTTCGGAGCATGACCAAGCCGAAGGACAGCACCGCCGGGCGGCACCAGCGCCCCCGGAACAGCGCATGGGTCATCGCTGGCGCCTCGCTCCTGCTCAATACGGCCTGCTACAGCTATCTGCCTGCTCGGGTTGCGCTGCCGGTCGCCGACACCGATGTGCGGCTGGAGCTGACGGCCGAAGGGAGCGCTGCAGTACAGGGCGCGGTGGGGCCCAGGATCCGACTCATCGAAGGACGTGTTCGCGCCACGGACGCGACTGGGAATATCGTCGTCGACGTCGAACAGTTGACCTCGTGGGATGGACTCGTCGTACCCTACACGGGCCGTGATCCGGTGCGCATTGCCCGGTCGAGTATTGCGCGTGCCGACATCCGCACGCTGAATAGAAAGAACTCGTGGGTCGCCGCTGGCGTGATTGGCGGAGTCTTTGTCATCGCCGTTGTGACGGCCCTTCTGAAGGCGCGCTCAAAGGCGTCAGGCGACGCAGGTCGCATTGGCGGCGCACCGCCCGACATCAAGGCGCCCTGATTCTGCACTGATCCAGCCCGAAAGCACGAAACCGGCCCGACGATTCGTCGGGCCGGTTTCGCGTTCTGCTCACGTACGCCGGCGCTAGGCCGGCGCTAGGCCGGCGTACCCATTGTGTGCTTACGGCACGTAGTTCGGATTCGTCTCGCGCTCGGTGAGTGGCGTGGAGAAGCACATATCACGGCCGGTCATATCGTCCGACGCGCCGGGACGGCTGAGGGCGGCCCACCGACGGAAGTCACCAAGACGCCGGCTCTCGAGCCACGTCTCGATTCCCCGTTCACGCTTGAGAGCGACCCAGCCCTCAGTCGCGTTGGCGGCGGTCAACGGCGCGAGCGCCAGCCCTGTGCGGCGGGCATTCAGAATCGCCAGGGCTCCGGCAATGTCGCCGCCCACCAGCTTCGCCTCGGCTTCGATGAGCCGCATCTCCCATCCGGACGACAGCGTAATGGCTGACGTCTGTGCCGCGTACTTGGTCTGAAAATACCAGCGGACCTTGCCCAAACTGCCCACGGCCGCGTCGCCCTGGAGCTGCGTTGCGCTGCTGTCGAACGGCACGCGCGGGTCCCTGGTCGTCTTTCGGTACGCCTCGTAGTACGTGTTCCACACCGTGTGCGCCCGGTACGGTTGGTTGGCGCCCGCCCAGTAGATGCGGTTGTACTGGTCAAGGTCGGTGATGAAGTACGGCATTTTGTAGGTGAACGTGCTCACTATGCCGGCGGCATCCGCGACTGCACCGGTCAGATTGTTCTTGAGCAAGCGCACCGACGCTCGGCCGGCGGTCGCTGCCGAAATGAGATTTGCATTGCCGGCTGCGGTGGCCACGGCGATCGCTTCCGTGAAGTTGGCCTCGGCGCGGTCGAAATACACGGTGTACAGTTGCTTGGCGCCGCCGTCAATCACACCTTCGCAAAAGTTTTCGCCGAGGTGCCGATTTGCGTACCCGGCCCATACGAGCGCCTGGGCTACCTGCACGCTCTTGGCGGCCTCGGTGGCCCCAAGGATGCCCTTCGTGCGGGTGACGGCGTCTTCCGCCGTCCACCGGGCCTGCTGCGACTGGTTCCAGTGCGTACCGACCTCGTCGATCGTCAACTTGCCGCTCTGTTGCTGCACGGTGATGCCGAACGAGCCGGTCGAACCGGCAGGGAATAGTTCTCGCGCAACGGCGCCGCCGGTGTACGAGGTCCAGTTGATGGCTTCGGCCAGATTGCGGCCGGCGCCATTCACGATCGCGCCGAGTGCGTTTTTGTTGTCGAGAAAAGTTGCCTGAATCGGTCCGGGGTTTGTGACGTGCACGTCGCAAGCGACGAACGCCAACGCTGGAACGAGGAGAGTGGCGTTCCGCGCGAAGCGACGGACGGCCTGGATAGTGATCGAGGTCATGGTCGGATTCCTCAGAACGAGATGCGGAGTGACGTCGAGAACACTGCGGGTGCCGGGATATGCTCCGAGATGTAGCGCACCGTGGCGTTGAACCCGTCGTTGCCGGACTGCTCAGGATCGAACATCGGCATGCCGTAATTGCGCCGGAAGAAGTTCTTCGCCGAGAACAGGAACGAGCTACTGGCGGTTCCCGGAATCAGCTTTCCGAGCGGAATGTCGATTGTGAGATCGCGAAGCTTGAAGAAATCGGCCGGGAAGATGAACATGTCCGAACGGATGTTTGCCGGAATGCAGGTGAGCGTTTCCCGCACCGTGATGGGCTGACCGGCCGCCATCTTGGGATACGCGTCAAAGCAGGTGGGCCAGAGCACCGAGCGGGTGAGCGCCTGATACGAGGCGTCTTCATTGATGAACGCGCCGCCCTGGTACTCGCCGCGCAGCGAAACGGTGATGTTGCGCCAGGTGCGCACACTGAGCGAGCCGCCAATAATGCGCGTCGGTTGGCTCGGCCCGAAGTCATAGTTCGACGAGGTGTCGGGCGCGACGCCGCGGGCATCCGGGTTCCGGATGATGCGGCCCCGGACGACCGGCGCGGCCTTGCCAAGCACCACCCATCCGTTGTTGCCCACGGAGAACGACGGGGCGCCACCGAGGTCGAGCACCTTGCTCTGGTTCGTGCTGATGTTGAGCCCGGCATTGATGCCGAGCGACGGGCGATCCCAGAGCGTGGCATTGATCGCCACTTCGAGGCCCGACTTTTCCATCTTGCCGGCGTTCTTCAGCGAGCTGTTGAGGAATCCGTTTGAAGGCGCGTTGCGGACATTGAAGAGCGCGTCGGTCGTGGTCGCCTTGTACCAGGTGAAGTCCACGCCGAGTCGACCGTCGAACACGGAATGATCGAATCCGAGTTCTGTTTCGGTTGTGCGTTCCGGTCCGAGGTTCGAATTGCCGAGGTTCTGCGGCCGTACAGCAGGCTGGCCGCCCCAGCCAATCGGGTTCCATGTCTGCGCGGCCGCAAACGCCCCTGGCGCTCGGCCGGCCTGACCGCGCGCCGCCCGCAATTTCAGCGTTCCCAGCGACTTCTTCCAGAAACTCTCGTCGCTGACCACCCAACTCGCGCTCACTTTGGGATAGGTCTGGAATCCGAAGTTCGTGCCGAAGGCGCTGTTGCCGTCCACGCGCGCGCCAACCGTCATGAAGTAGCGGTCTTTGTACCCGATGAGCGTCTGGCCAAACACGCCGCCGGTGACAATGGTCTGCCGGTTTTCATCGGCGTTCTTGATGGCGCCGCTCGCGACCGTGGCTTCGGTTGGCGCCGGGAAGTTTTCGCTCAAACCGGCAACATCGGCCACCTGCGAGGTGACGTACTGCGTTCCCGCCGATGCGGTGATCCGGAGATCGCTGCGCGGGTTGAACTCGTAGTTGTTCACCCAGTCGGTGCTGAGCGTCGTGGACGACCAGCGCTGGTTCTGGATGACGCCGAGCGGAACAGCCGGGAATCCATACGGACGCAGGTTGCGATTTTCGATCGCCGCGCGGTCAAACCCGACAGTGAGCCGGCTGGAAAGGTGGAGAATCGGCGTCCACGTACCGGTGGTGCCAAGCGTGGTGCGATCAACGGTCTGGTTGAGCTGCTGCTCAAGCACACGCCGGATCGTATCCGGATTGACGCTCGCGAAATAGTTGCGGTCGCGCCGAAAGGCGTTCAGCGTGATGCCCTGGGCATTGTTGCCAGCCGGCGTCTGCGACGTGAGCCCCATGGTGTACGCGCTGTTCCAGCTGATCGCCAGATTCTTGGCCGGAACAAAATCGAGATTCACGCGGAGGTTGTACTTCTTTTCACGATCGTTGGGGAGCACACCATCGGTGTTGTCGGCCCCACCAGAGACGAGATAGCGGACGTTGCTGGCGGTCCCGCCGGCGACCTGCGCTGACATGCCGAAGCGTTCGCCATGGCGGAGGAACGGATCCATGAACAAGAGCGGAACGGAATCGGTCCCGAACTTCTGAAGTTTGCTGATGCCCGTATTGATCTGCATCGTCCACTTGGCGGCGCCCTGCGAACCGCGCTTCGTGAAGATCTGGATCACACCGGCGGCCGCGTCGGTCCCGTACAACGTCGCCGCAGCGGCGCCCTTCACGACTTCGATGCGATCAATGTCTTCAGGGTTGATGTCGCCAAGTGGGCTCGCATAGGCGTTGGCGCCGCGCTGCGTCGTCCCAGTAAAGATGCCGTTGCGCGGATACTCATCGCTGCGCGTCCGCACGCCGTCGACGTAAATAAGCGGCTGGTTGCTGAGGGCGACGCTGGTGGTTCCGCGGAGGCGGATGGCCGATCCACTGCCAGAGTTGCCGTTACCGCCGGCGACGCTGACGCCGGCCAGGCTACCTGACAGCATGGACGACACGTCGGTGGCGACGCGAGGGGTTTCGCCAAGCTGGAGCTGCCCGATAGAGTTGCCGACCTCGCGCTTGCGCGCGGACCCGGCGGTGCCGGTGACGACCACTTCATCAAGGGTCGCCGGGGCTGTGGTGACCGCAAAATCAACGGTCGACGCCGTGCCGGCGGTGATGGCGACCGTCTGGTCCATTGGCTTATAGCCGATGGAGCGCACCCGAACGACTTGTGCGCCGGCGGGCACACCGGAGAACGAAAAGGAACCGTCGGCCGCGGAGGCTCCGCCGAGCCGGGTGCCAACGATAAACACCTGAGCGCCGCGGACCGGCGCGTTCGTCGTGACGTCAGTGATCTTGCCACGAACCGATCCCGTGCCACCCTGCGCTGCTGCGGTAGCCCCGGTAAAGCCCGTCGCGATCGCCACCGCAAACATGAGCGGGGCGGAAAACCGGCGAAGACACTGCAACATCAACTCCTCCGCGAAAAGTGGATACACCTCCCGTCACCCCGCCTGGGGGCGACAGGCCCAAGAGGCACCAGATAAACTACCCTGTTGAGCGCCCAGCGCGTGACGGCCACACGGGTGCCGGCTACCAGCCTTTGGCCTTCCGCAGCTCGGTGATGTGCGCGGCGTGATGCTTGGAGTGCCAGGCGTACATCTCGACCATCCAGTCGAGCGTGCGCTCGCCGTGCTCGGGATGCACGAAGGCGCGCGCGAACGCATCGGCGTTCAGCGACTTGAGCAGCATTGCCCAGCGGGCGTGCATGCCGTCAAGAATCGCCAGCGACGCTTCGGCCGGGCCCGACTTCGCATCAACCAACTCGGCCCAAACGTTTTCGGGGTAGGGCATGATGGTCGGCTTCACCGAGGTGAGCGTGAAGCGCGTGCGGATGTAGGCGTTCGCATGCGAGTCGGCAAGATGGTGCACCACCTGGCGCAGCGACCAGCCGCCGTCGCGGTACGGCGTATCGAGCTGGGCCTCGGTCAGGCCGGCAACAGCCTTGCGGAGGTTGGCCGGAAGGGCCGCGATCGCAGTGATGGCCGCCGAACGGGTCGCGTCGGTGTAACTCTCGAGCTTGTGGAACTTGCCTACGGGGTAGCGCGCGTCGGTTGTCATCCTTTTTAACATAACGTGGCCTCCAAGCGAGCCGAGTCGTCTGGGATTTGGACCCTCGGAGCGGCTTGATTGGGAGTCCGGCGTCCGGTAGTTTTGAAGGCGGTTCGGAAGGTGATTCGGGCCGATTTTTGCCCCTTGGTGTAACTGGCAACACGTCTGCCTCTGGAGCAGAAGAGTCTAGGTTCGAGACCTAGAGGGGCAACTGGACGAAACGAGAAGGGCACCTCGAGCGAGGTGCCCTTTTCGTTTCGGCTGCCGGAGTTCAGGCGCCAGGTTTCTTCTTCGGCGCGGCAACGGCAGGCTTGTCGGCGGCCGTCACGACAAGCGTCCCCTTCATGCCGGCCATCTTGTGCGACTGGTCGGACATCGGGCAGTAGATCTCGTACGTGCCCGGTTTGAGCGTCAGCGTGAGCGGGGCTTCCTGGCGCGCGGGAATCTCGCGCGAGCCCTTCGCGACACCTTCGCCCAGCACGTAGAAGGCATGGGCCATGGTGCCACCATTCTTGATATTGAAGGTGACCGAACCGGCTTTCACGGTATCGCGGGCCATCACGACTTTCCATTCGGACAGGGTCACGGCAACGGCCTGGGCCGACGCGACCGATGCGGTGGCCAGAAAGGCGGGGACGACGAGCAGGCGTTTCATGAGCAGGTCCTCAGATGGGATCGTGTTGACGCGCAGGGAACTGGTGCGCTTTTGACCGAGCAAGAATCTTGATGCCTGAAAATTATACACAAAAGGTCAGTGCGTGGGGCTCGGGAGAGTTCTGCGTGACCGAGAACGTCTTTTCTACTTCGATCAGCTCGTGCTCGGCGCCCCAGCGGGTGGCGCAGACTGCCAGATTTGCCACGGAACGCGGGTACCAGGA
>Ga0214919_10012352_pt1 | contig 10503 bp, 11 predicted proteins | sample LL1503_MetaG_FD_177994 | JGI IMG/M metagenome (GOLD analysis project Ga0214919, IMG submission 177994) | Freshwater microbial communities from Lake Lanier, Atlanta, Georgia, United States - LL-1503 | ecosystem: Environmental > Aquatic > Freshwater > Lake | place: USA: Georgia | collected... | reverse complement strand
TACCCTAATAGAGCAAATCAATGAACAACATCGTTAATTCTTTCACCAGCTGGCAACCACTTGAAGAAGTCATTGTGGGTCGTGCATATCGTCCTGACTACTTTGAGTTTTTAGAAGATTCACAAGTACGCAATCAACTGCAACAGATTCTTGCAGAAACCGAAGAGGACTTGGATAACTTGGCAAAAACTATTGAACAGTTTGGCGCACGAGTCCGCCGGCCAGATCTAGTAGACAAAGAACAGTTTATCATTGGTCAGATACACAGTTCGGGTGCGCCATTACCGCCACTCACACCAAGAGACTGGCAGATCACCCTGGGCAATCGACTGTTGCGAGTGTTGCCCATGGGCGAACTCAATAACTTATGTGCAGAGTATGCCGCAGCACAACCCGGAAGTGTAGTGGATCCACACGGTGGGCGGTGGAATCCTGATTGCATATTAAATGGTGCGTCAGCTTCATGCATTGTGCGTGTGGGCCGTGATGTGTTCTTTGATAACTCAGATTATTTGCGGCCAGATCAAACTCGATGGATTGTGGACAATGTGTTGGGTCCAGAGTATCGCATACACGAAGCTGTAACAGATGGGCATGGTGATGCTGTGTTTGCTATTTTGAAGCCTGGTGTGATACTGTCAAGCAAGCATGATCAGAATCTAAACTTTGAACGCGACTTTCCAGGCTGGGAAGTGTGCAAGGTATGGGACAGTTCTATTTGGGCTGCTATCGAAGTTGGCAAGTTCAAAGCAGAATCCACTCCGGGTGCGTGGTATGTTACAGGACAAACACCCAGCGAACAGTTTATTAGATTTGTGGACACTTATCTTTCAAAGTGGACTGGATTTGTGCAAGAAACTGTGTTTGATGTCAACTGTTTGGTGTTGGACGAAAGCCATGTTATCTTCTCAGCATACAACAAAGATGTGTTTGACTTTTGTAGAAAGCATCGCATTGAACCTATCATATCAGAACTGCGTCACTCATACTTCTGGGATGGTGGTATCTCGTGTTGCACACAAGACATTCGACGCCGCGGTGGCTTAGAGACTTATCTTTAACTGCAAACTTGAACGCCATACTCGCGTTCAAATCTATCAGCATCTGCACGATCGTTGACCATGGGTTCGCCACGTATGTTCAGCGAAGTGTTTAGCAACATTGGACAGCCAGTTGCAGCGTACCAGGCTTCTAGCAGTTTTCTTATTCCTGAATTGTTTTTTTCCACTGTTTGTACTCGGCTGGTACCATCAACATGACATATAGCAGGGAAAAGATCAGGACGCTTACAACCAGCGACTGACTGCATATAAGCGTTAGTATGCCAACCACGTGGCATATCAAAGTACTGATCAGCCATCTCTGCCATAATAACCGGGGCGAAAGGTCTAAACTTTTGTCTGCGTTTGATTTCATTCACACGATCCTTTATATCTGCGCCACGTGGGTCGGCCAACAAACTTCTGTTGCCTAAGGCTCGCGGTCCAAATTCCGCTCGGCCCGATGCCACGCCCACAATACGATCGCTGAGAAGAGCAGCCATGGCACGCTCAACAGGGTAAGCACCAGGTATATAATGGCCAAGATCAGCACCAGTCCACTGAACACGACCACCGTATGCATCACCAGGACAAGGCATAATCCATATGTTATTAAAGTATTCACCTAACCTCCTATTGGCCAAGCAGTTGAGTGCTACCCCGCCCATGTAAACCAAGTTGTCACTCCAGCCAAATGATCTGGCACGAGTCATCACTTGATGTATCAAATACTCCGTGAGTTTTTGTGCAGAAGCGGCAATATCTTCATTGCTTGCACCGCCCAAGAACTCTGGACCAAGCCCGGTGTGCAAGTTTGATCGGAAACGAATTTCTGACGGATCTTCTTCTATCAGCACATCACGCATGACTTCAGTCCACTGTGGCGTGCCCCATCCGGCCATGCCCATTGTGATGTATTCTTCATCTAGTGGGTGTAGGCCAATGCGCTTAGTAATAGCACTGTAGAATAGTCCAATTGAATGTGGATAACTTTGCGACCAAAGTTTCTTATATGTTGCGCGATAGTTTCGATCATACATTGCTCCCCAGATTGATACAGTATCCCATTCGCCCACAGCATCTATTACCACAACAGTGGCTATTTGATATGGCGATGTTTGAAAACCTGCGGCAGCATGACACAGGTGATGATTGTAGTTGAGCACACGTTCAGGTTCAATCCACTCACCCAACTGTTGCCGTAATATTTGTCGAGTGGTGATTTTGTTCCACTCGATACCTTGTCCTGCATACCATTGACGCAGTTGTTTCAACCAAGGACGCTCGTAGTACGCAACCACCTCTGGCCCATACTCCAGCACATCATCCAACAGCCCTTGACAAAAGTCAGCGTCGTTTTTCTTTTTTGAGTAACGTTCTGAATGGCCAGCAAACAGTATCTCTCCCCGTGGAGATATCACAGTTGCGGCTGCATCATGGAATCCAGCTGAAATGCCTAAGATATTCATTTATAGATAAAAGGATCTCTTTTGCGTAGTTCTTTTAGTTTTTTGCGATAGCGATATTCAAGTGTGATTCTATCCCACAGTCGTCTAATCCATTTCATGCTGTGTCCTTTACAAAACGGGGCAAATTGCCATCACCCACTGTGTCTTGGTATGTGTAACCTTGTAGACTCGCAAGGAGATCATCCCAAGAGTCTGCTGTGAGATCATGTGCTAGTATCTGGGCTCGCACGCCTGTGATGTCTGGGGTGCCTTGTACTGTCATATAAAACACTTTTTTTCGTTGCTTGTCATTTAACTGAGCTTCAAACAATTGCTGTAGTTCTGTTGCTGTCATTTCATTTTCCTTATTTGCTGTTCGCAATAATCTGGATCACTCCAGTGGTAGTTGTATACTGCCTCACCCCAACTGGTGCGTATGCTGTATACATCAAGATGCTGTGCTAGTTGTGCCCAGATCTTTTCATAGTCTTCTGTACCAAACGACCTCTGGAGATCAACTTGCCCGACCTGCGGGTGGCCGATTGTAAGACTCGGTTCATCTGGATCAAATCCGTTGTCCACAAGCCAGACACGGAACTCTTTGAGTTTGGTCTTCTGCCACGGATAAGCGCCTGGGTCACGGGCCCATTCGATATCAAAGTCTCCAGCGGCTTGAGTTTGAGCACGCAGTCCTGTAGTAACAAGCTCGCTAATGCGCGAATCCCTACCTTCATCATTGAACACCTCCCAGTGATGTTTTCCAACTGCTTTATTTACACCCAAGTAAACCCCGCCAAGTTTTCTATTTATAGTTTCTATACCAAACAGCTCATAGTCCTCTGGCTCCAGTTCAAAACGTGGCGCATTTAGCCAACACATCAGCTGTGACGGTCTGCGCCATTCTGGTGCTTGTACTGCTTTGCGCATGGATAGCACTAGGCTTTCTAGTTCGTGACACAGCAAGTTCAGCTGGCGTATGTGCCAACGTGTGGTACTATCAGCTTGATTGTAATAATTTGAAATGCCGCCTGACCAGCCCTGTAGATCTTCAAAATATCTGTGCAACCAATTCATTCGCTCATGGTTCACATCTAGATCGGGCTGTATGGTATTTTCTACTGTGTAAGCATCACAATCAATGTGATAACCAAGCTGACTTCGATTGATGTGATCAATACTAGCATTAATCTGCTCACAAAGGTATCGTGCATTTCGTTCACTTTCTGTCCATCCAAACCAGCAGTAGTTCTTCTCTAAATGTAAATCCGTTCGAATTATGTCATTCAGCGCAGCCAGCCATTTGCGACTGAGACTATTGTCGTCTACATCTATGTGTACTGTAAGCAGGCTGTGTTTTCCGCGTAGGTCTATTTCAACATGATCAAGCAATTTGGTTCCACCATCCTAGCACCTCAGGTCTGCCACTCAATATCTCTGCCATTGTGATGCTCTGTGTGCGTATGCTTTCTAATTTTAACACACGAGCCCGGCCTTTTGCAAGACCTGCGCGATATGTGTCCGGCCATTGTTCCTCAAACGTTGGGCGGCTCTTTAACTGTAGCAGTACATCACGCATGGCACCTGCGGAGCGGCCTGCTAGTTCATCTATCCAAGGATCCAGTAAGTGTCTGGGCAGTGCCAACGGACTCATAATAATATCTGGTGAGAAGCTGAATATCACTTTGGCTAACAATTGCACGCCAAGTTCTTTGGCTAACGCATTCATGTTATCCACTTCAAACATACCTGGTAGTGTGAGTGTGAAATCCAGTCGCATCTGTCGAGGGTTGGTGGCAATCTCCAGGCCCTGACGGAAGTTGTTTAAAAATATTGGATAGGAGAGACCGGTTCGGATGTATTCTCCGACGGGGCCTGTGCCGTCGAGGCTTGCACAGATTTGCCAGTCTCGTAACCCCAACAAAATATCTTTATACAGATTCCAATCACCGTACTTAACACGGCTAAGATTAGTATTATATCTAGCATAAACATTTTTTCCATCTCCTAGTTCAATAATGCGGCGCATGTAGCGCCAATGTTGTTCATACATGAGTGGCTCGCCGCCAACCCAGTAGATTTCCTCTACTCTATGCTCTTCTACTGCACGACTGAATTCTTCTTCAATTTGTGTGTCTTGAAATTGAGAAATCTCTCTGCGTACATCCGGCTGCATCCATGTATTTTTGGCGTTAGACCAATCTATCATTTGATGCTGGCGCTGTTCTGTTTCCCATGCACTGCTCAACATGTCGCCACAGGTTCTACATTTGAAGTTGCATAGGTTTGAAAAGCGATAGTCCCAGCTCACAGGCAGCATGCTTGTGCGGCCATTTAGATCAGTTTTAGCTATGACATCATCATACTTGTGCTTGAACAAATGCCAGAAATACGTGCGGTATACATCTGTGTTTAACAGCCGGTCATTGCATACTTCGCATTCAGGCAGAGTTTCGCCGGCCAACATGCGTCTACGCACACTCTGCATGTGTTCTGAATTCCAGTGTTGTTCCAGTGTGACAGGAATATACCGCCCTGTGCCACTCTGGGTGTCTATGTACTGTTCAAAGTTTTGCGCAGGTTCTCTGCTGGCACAGCACATTCTGCGTTCAGTTTGTGGACTCAAGTATGTGTGAGTCCACGGTGCCATGCATAGGGTTTCAGGCTTGTGCATTTAGTTGTTGTTCAATCCATTGGTAAGTTTGTTTCAGTCCTTGTTCTAGGTTGTCTGGCGGCTGCCATCCTAAAACTTGCTGTATCATGGCGTTGTCGCTCACTCGTCCCATTACTCCCATTGGGCCATCAATATTTTTGATCTTTACTGGTTTATCAGCCACACGACTGATCAATGCAACTAAATCATTTATTGAAATCATTCGATCGGACCCCAAATTGATAGGATCAGTGTGTGTGCTGGCCATCAGTCTATGTATGCCTTCAATGCAGTCATCAATGTATAAGAAACTGCGAGTTTGTGTGCCCGGACCCCAGACTTCTACAGTGTGTGTTGCTTGGATAACTTTTCTGCACAGTGCAGCTGGCGCTTTTTCTTTACCATCATTATAGGTGCCATCAGGCCCAAATACATTGTGCAGTCTGGCCACACGCACATCAATGCCATAGTTTCTAGCATAGCTAGCGTACAGGCGCTCGCTAAACAGTTTCTCCCAACCATATTCACTGTCCGGATCTGCAGGATACGCTGATGCTTCACTCAGCACAGGACAATCAGCAGTGAGTTGATTGCGTTCAGGATAGATGCAAGCCGAACTTGAGTAGAATATTTTGGGTATCTTTTTAAAGGTCATTTCATGCAGAATATTCAAATTGATAATGGCTGAATTGTGCATGATGTCAGCGTCATTGTCCCCAATAAAGATATAGCCTGCACCGCCCATGTCTGCGGCCAGTTGATATATTTCATCAATGTCCTGTTTGATCAGCCGTGTGACACTGCGCTGATTGCGCAGATCAACTTGATGGAATTCATTGCATTCTGTAATGCTAAATTCTGGAAACTTTAAATCAGCGCCAATCACATAATGCCCCTGTGCTCGCAGACTACGCACAAGATGTGTGCCAATAAATCCGCCGGCGCCGCATACCAATATCTTTTTCATTTTGCTATTTCTTGTTGATAATACTCAGCCACTTGGGCGTGTATTTGATCATTTGTAATGTGATAGTACGGGCGGAATGCTCGCACGTCAGCATGGTCCCACAAGTTGTATCTACTGCGATACTGTGCATACTGTGAAAAATACTCACCTGTGCCGCCATAGCTTGAATGTTCAAACCCGCCCTGATCAAATCTAAATGGTCGATTGCTTTGCACTAATTTTTGCAAGGTATGTTCTATTGTGATGGCATTTTGATATATAGCAAGATCCAAATCAAAGAACTCCATGTAGTATTCTTTTAAAATTCTTAAAGCATTTGAATCAAATGGTGTGGTAATATCACTGGCAGTATGATAGCTAAATGGCACGTATCTACCGCCATGTGGTTTTTCGCCGCGTGTGCAACTGGTAAAATGCACTATCACAAAATCCGCTCCATCTTCTAATGCACAATCCACTTGGCGTGCTATCAGTAGATTGGTGGCGGTGCGTTCACTGTAGTTGCGCAGATCACAGTGTGCGCTCAACAGATCCGCCCACATCAGTCCGTAATCAGGATCAGGCACACAAAAGCTATCGCCACACACAGCTATCATAGGAACTCCTGTATTACATCAATGATTTCTGTTTGGAACCGCTGTTGAATTAACGCTGTGTCAAAATAATGAGCATGATTGTGAGCAAGTTTCTGCTGGGTCAGTGTGTCATACTGTGCTTGACTGTAGTTTTTGACTGCTTCAATGACCACGGGTGTCACTGCCTCAAATCGTTCATTGTCATTTAAGATGGTATCATAGTGTTCTGACCAGAGATTTGAGAACGTTTCAAAGCCTTCGCGCTGTAGATATCTACAGGTGCCTTCACTGCCATAGCACACAAATGGATGATAAAACGCAATGGGTTTGAAAATCTTTTCACTAACTTCTGTTCTATAGTTGGGGTGCCGGGGGTTTTCCACCCATCGATTGGTACGCATCCAGCTTTCTACCACCACACTAAATGCTGCTGTGTCATACCAGTCAGGGCTCATGTACAAATGCCAAATTTTTGTGGGATCATTTTCCCCCGGATCACCAATGTCTCGACCGCGCCCTACATAACTCCATCTAGCATGTGGCAATAATGATGCTAGGTCTTGTGTGACACGATCTTTATGTTCGCGTATTTTGTTCATTAACATGATGAAAGAATACTGTACATCACGCTGCGGCCGATATTGATTGTATCCAAACTGCTCACTGGCCAGAGCACTGTTGTACCACAGCCAGTTGCCACACCGCAGTTCTATCATGAGTGGATTGATCAGTCTGCTGCCGGTGTCTACATCACTGTCGTACAAATGATCCACCACAATGCGAAATCCTGCCTGTTGAAACGGATACCACCAAGCAGATTCTGGCTGTTTGGCACGCCAAAAAGTTGTCAAGATCACTGTGTCTGCAGAACTATAAGTAGTGCCCGGCGTGTATTCCACTAGATCAAAATGCTGTTGTACCAAGTGAGCAACAGCACCTTGTGCAAAATTCACATAATCTTCTGTGTGGTGCAACAGTTTAATCTTGGTCGTTGTCATAGTTCAATATGTCAGCCAGTTCAGGTGCCACATTACGCAGATTCTGCTGACGCTTGCGATCCAAGTCACGTATTTTCATTTGAGTCATAAACCCGTCTGTTGACGCACCGTTGTTCATGAAGTCCGTGATTCTATCAAATTCTTCGCGATACTGTGCGGGTACGTCTGCAGAACGTAGGTGTTCTGATATAGCTGCTTTGGCTGAATCCGGCAGTGTGGCTATTGAAAAGTACCATGCATCGTGCATCATGTTCCAGTACACAAAATCAAACTTCTGTAACACAATCCAATGTGCCAGTTGATCTATATAGCGTATGTTAAACACATTCACAGTTGAACAGCATTGCAGCCGCAGGTTAGGCATCTGAGTCTGTAGATATTGGAAACTTGTGATTGTGTCAAGTACCACAGCCCAGTCTGCATTGGTGCGTTGGTATTCAAAGCGGGCACCCACGTCGTCTATAGAAAATGCCACTTCTACTGTTTTAAAATGCCGCCAGATCTCTTCTGCTTCTGCAGGATAGTGTGTGCCATTGGTGTTGTAGTGTATTTCAACTTGATGCGCGATACCACGATCCACAATGCCTTGCAACATGGCAAAGTGTTCCTTTATCATAAATGGCTCGCCACCAGTGAATTCAATATAGCGTATGTCATTCAAACACTGATCAATTTGCTGCCAAAATGATAGATTTTCTCTGGGCCAGGCACCAGCTCGTAGCATTTGATAGGGAAATGATTTCTTTTTGTCCTCGTCCGGGTGCATGTCAGCGAGTTCTTCTGTGGCAAATTGACTGGAACTCCATGACCCGCAGATGCGGCATTTTAAATTGCAGATATTGCCCAGCTTTAAATCCAAGAACATTAAGGGTTTGGCATCCTGTGTCCACTCACCCGAAATGCCCATGTGCTTCATTCTATCCAAGGTGTGCATGCGTTTGCTGGTTCGTCCTGCACGTTCTTCATTCCAGCATTTTCTACAGGTCTGGGGCTTCTTGCCTGCTAGAAACTCTTCGCGCAACTGTGTCATTGCACGAGAGTTTTGTATGCTGTCAAAGTCAGCTGTTAGCAGACTAAACTTTTCGCCGGCATCATCCACCAGCTCGTCGTCGGCCAAACAGCATGGGCGTACGGTGCCAATGGGCGAAGCTTCTAAAGAAACCCAAGGTAACACGCAAAATCGATCGTGTGGTATATTCATTTTAATGCTGCCATTTCTGGAATCACATCCATGATGTTTTCATTTCGTATGGCGTCCAACTCATGTGTTTTGCGCCAAAATGTGTCGATAAGATGTGTGTTGTCTGTTGCATTCATAAAAGTAATAGCTGATTCAAAGCCTTGTGTGGCACGGCCCAGGTGATCTTGCCCACGCAACCATTCAATATGTTCACGATATAGGGCTGTTAACTGTTGTTTGTACGCCGCAGGAGCAATGTCTATTCTGTAGTGAGCAGGATCTTGTAATATATTTACATTTAAATCCTGTGCCCGTAATAGACCTTTTGCCACCCATTCACGATGAAAGGCTGGCAGGTGCAGTGCATTCATTATGCTTAACGTGGGACTTATGTAGAAATCTACCTGGGGGCATACGTCAAGCATGTGTCTACGGTTTTGTTCCACTTGTGCCCAGTCTGTGCCTTTGCGTATGTATTCACCGAGTGAGCCCTGACCGTCCAAGCTGGCGCCCACAGCAACTGATTGAAACTGCTTCCAATATTCAAATACTGAATTGCCCTTTAGATCAGTATGCGTGAAGTTGGTGTTGTAGATCAAGCGCACGTCAAAACGGCCGCGCCGGACCAATTCATTTAAGATGTTGTAGTGTTCTTCCATCAGTAATGGCTCGCCGCCAGCAAAATAGATTTGTTCTACATAGTCCAAGTGCGGGATCAACTGTTCCCACATGTCTGTTTCTGTACGCCCTGCGTAGTTTAATACTGTGTTGCGAGATTTCCAATCACCACCGGCAAGTTTGGCTTGGTCCTGATACCATTGTGAGCTAAAGATATGCCCACATGATCGGCATTTAAGATTGCAAAGATTTGAGAAACGAATATCCCAATAGGTCATTTCAAATGGATTTTGCTCCAGTTTCTTTATGTGATGCCCGTGGTGCTTGTTGGCCGATTTACGACCACTAAAGAATCCTGACTCTTCCTGTTCATAGCAACGTGTGCATGCAGGGTGTGGCGTTTCCGTCAGCATATCTTCACGTAGCTTTTGCATGGGCCGGTCCTGCCATATTTCTGCTAAGGTATTTGTTCTACAGTTGCCCACCACACCCGGCTTCATTTCAGCATGACAGCAAGGATATGCTTCGCCTGTGGGATAGGCATGCAGGTGAATCCAAGGATAAATGCAAAATGTCTTGGATTCTTTTAGTAAGAATTCTTCCCGAGCAGTTAATTCTGTAGGGCGTACTAGATCTGTTGAGTTATAGTTGTATGTCATTGCACCATTCTTTTAATTCAGGAAATGCCACAGCAAAGTCTTTTGATCGCCGTTGATCGTATTGTGTGTAAAACTGACGGAAATCATTCAGCAGCTTGGGCCGATCAAATGCATCAGAGTGCGGTGTTTTTACCACATCCAAATAGTCTATCAATCGCTGTGTGTGATTTACTTCATGCTCGTGTATGAATTCTGAGTCAGCCCAGCAGGCCAACCAGTCAACCAGGCGTTGTTTGTACTCAGTGCGCAGATTGTCAGGCAACACCAGTGGAGATTGAAATGATGGAAAGCGCAGAATATTTAATGTGAATGACACAGCATCACGCCCGTATTCCAGCTTCCAATTCATTATGCATTCCAGCAGTTGA
>Ga0214919_10012351_pt1 | contig 10506 bp, 8 predicted proteins | sample LL1503_MetaG_FD_177994 | JGI IMG/M metagenome (GOLD analysis project Ga0214919, IMG submission 177994) | Freshwater microbial communities from Lake Lanier, Atlanta, Georgia, United States - LL-1503 | ecosystem: Environmental > Aquatic > Freshwater > Lake | place: USA: Georgia | collected 2015-03-15 | reverse complement strand
GAATGCTGGGTCGTCCTTGCGGATCATGATGGCGATAGGCTCGACGCTCAACACTTCGCCCACAATTTTGTAGTCAGCGGGTGCCTTAGACAAGGCAATATTGCCCGCCAAAATTTGTCCGTCCATTACGAAGGCATCAGCACGTCCAGACTCTAGCAACAAGAAGCTATCTGCATGGTCTTTGCCGAAGACTTCTTTGAAATCGACACCAGTTGCGCGCTCGTGCTTGCGCAAGAGTTGAACAGAGGTAGTACCTGTTGTAGTAGCAACGTTTTTACCGTTGAGTTGACCGATGGTTGTGATGCCCGAATTGGCTTTCACGGCAATGCGCACTTCTTCTACGTAGGTGGTGTTTACAAACGCTACGTCTTTTTGGCGGGCGGTGTTGTTGGTGGTCGATCCGCACTCAATGTCAACTGTGCCGTTTTGAGTTAGAGGGATGCGGTTTTGTGAGGTGACAGATATATATTTTACCTCTGACTTCTTACCAATGGATTTGTCGAGGTTGTCGATGATGCGTTGGCAGATTTCGACGTGGTAACCGGCGTATTTACCGTCGCCTAGCGTGTAGGAGAGTGCACCAGATGAGTCGCGGACACCCATAGTGATGGTGCCTGTGACTTTGACTTTGTTTATGGTGTCATTCGTTTGAGCAAAAGACGCAGATGCAACTAGTGCCACAATTATCAGATATATCCTCATATTTATTCCTTTGTATAAAATTGCAAGTGTTTAAAGAAAAAATTTTTTTATAAATCTATTATGCTTGAAAAAATAACCATTGTCGTTGGCTTCGATCATAGAGAATCTATTGCTTATCACACGTTTTGTCACAGTATTTTAGAAAAGTCCAGTACACCTGTTCAGTTCATTCCCTTAGTGCAAAGCTCATTAAAAAACTACACAGAAGAGCACAATGATGGTAGCAACAGTTTCATTTATTCAAGATTTTTAACACCATATCTATGCAATTTTTCAGGATGGGCCATCTATGCTGATGGTGATATGGTGTGCGAAGCTGACATAACAGAATTATTCAATTTACGTGACGAATCAAAAGCCGTTCAAGTTGTAAAACATTCATACACAACGAAAAAAAATACAAAATACCTCGGAAATATAAATGAGAACTACCCCAGAAAAAACTGGTCAAGTTTAATCTTATGGAATTGTTCTCATCTCTCTAACAAAATATTGACACCTGATTTTGTTTCAAAATCGAATGGTGCTTACCTACATAGATTTAGTTGGTTAGACGATAATTTGATAGGTGAGTTGCCAATTGAATGGAATTGGCTTGCAATTGAATACCCGATTAATACAAAATCGAAAATAATACACTACACCTTAGGCACACCATGTTTCAGAGATTACAAATTCACCGAAATGGCTGAGTACTGGCACGCGACATATAAAAGAATGAATCAGGTTCTTGACACTATTAAATAATAGAGAAAACAAATTAAATTTTAAAATATTAAAGAGATTTTCCTGCAACAAGTGCTTCTCCGAATTTGTCAAAGTGTTCAAAATATTCCATAAATAAAGTTCTGTTGTTTATTTTTTTCTCAAGTTCATTAAAATCAACTAATCCATTTTTAGCGCATAAATATGCGAATATAAAAAAGAGTTTTTTTCTGTGTCTTCCCTTAAAGTGAATAGCATATTTTTTTTTATACAGGCCTATAAGCGCATTAAAGTCTTTTATATCGTATTGTTTTTTACCTGCATCTGGTTTTTTTATTGATGAAAATACATCATTAGGAGTAAATAGATAATCATCCGAAGGTAATAATAAAATTTGATTGTTTTTGGGTGAAGTATTTATATTCCCATCGTACTGACAATCTTTTAGAAACCCAACTTCCAAACCAATTGACAACTGATCTGCCCACCCATCTAAAATTACGGGTGGCATCCACTCCATAGTACTAATAATATCAGCAAAAAACTCATTAGCAAATATTTTTTCATCCTTCTTAACAAGCACTAAATCCGAGCAATATGGCATAGTTCTATGATATCGATAGGTCATTGCTATTTTATAGTCATATGTTGATAGATCAATACATTTATTAAATAGTACATCACACCCAGTTATCAACGTATCATCTACAAATTGATTAGAATTAACGAAATTTTTATAAAAGTTTTGTCTTGCAAGTGCAAAAGGCAAGTTCGCGAACGGGTATCTAATTACGGTTATAAATTTATATAAATAGTTAGGAATTTCAGCATCTGGAGTTGTACCTAAAAAAATTATGCTTTGAGGGTACAAATTTTTAAAATAAACAGCAGCAATTAATACATATCTTAACTCCTCACTAAAACTGTACTCTTTTCCAATTGGTGTACAACACATTAATAAATTCATATATATACAAAAACCTTTGTTAAATTGTCCTTACATTATAGTAAACTATTATTTACATCCAGACGAAATCCTTGTTTATAGCAATATTAAATTAGCTTGATTTTATGGTTTGACTCATCGTAAAATTTTTATGTATTTTACTGTAGCCTAATAAAAATCGTCAAATAATGATATTCAATTATATCGCTAGGTCATCATATTGACTATCGAATCCTGAAAATAATTATATTTACAATATTAAAAATGTAATAATTGAGAGTGCTTAATTGAGTTTTTTGTATCAAACTTAAACGTAGAAATTATCAACAGGCTTACCTAACTTATATATTTCATATACATTTTTATAAGCTTCTTCAATATTTTTAGTAAATTTCTGCGTATCAAAAAGAGAGGTAGTTTTCAAATTATCTTTTAATTTATTTTTTATAAATTGCAATTTTTTTTCGTTATTAGCTAAATGTACAGCTATATTTTCATATTCATTTTGATTACTTGCTACCAATTCATTTAATCCAATTGATTTTAGCAGGCTTGCAGCTACTCTGCTTGCAAAACTCTCTCCTGTTCTCGTTATCACAGGCAAGCCTGCCCAAAGTGCGTCACTTGTTGTAGTATGAGCATTATATGGAAAAGTATCTAAAAAAACATCAGCAAGACAATGTCTTGCTAAATGGATATCTAATTCAACTCTATCTGCGAATATAATTCTATTTGTATCAAAACCTTTTTCTTTAGCTGTCTTAATTATATTAATTTGAGATACTATATTATCTTTAAGCAACCATAAAACACTATTTGGAACCTGATTAAGAATATTAAGCCAACTATCAAATACAAACGGCAGTATTTTAAAATTATTATTAAAACAACAATAAATAAACTTGTTGTCAGGCAATCCAAAATTCTCTCTAGAAAAATTAATATCACCTATTATTTTTGAATTATCATTAACTTGATAGCTTCCAGGCATATATATAATTTTTTCAGTATAAAACTTTTGTGAATTTTCCGGTATTACGGTACTGTCCGCTATAACATAATCAATATAGCTTGCTCCGGACGTACCGGGATACCCTAAATAGCTTATTTGTATTGGTGCAGCCCTAAATGAAAAAATATCTATTCGATGACCTAAAGTATGACCCTTTAAATCTATAGCGATGTCTATTCCTAAAGTACGTGATAAAACAGCAATTTCCTTTGATGTGTATTTACTTATTTCGTAGAAATGTTCAAAAGATTTGATCAATCTTATTCTCATTTCATCTTGTTTGTCCGGTCCAAATGAAAAAGCGAATACTTCATATTTAGTTTTATCATGCATTTCAAATAACTGTGCCATCAGATAAGAAGTAGCATGATTATGAAAATCAGCAGAAAAATATCCAATTCTTATTCTTTTTTTCTTTGTGTTTTTTATTTCACCCAGTGAATTATCTAATGGATATAAATCATTAACTCTAATTTTTGCTACTTGTAGCTGTAATTCCAATGAGTCAGTTAAAGCTAATAATGGGAAACAAGGTGTTGATTTTTTTTTGTTTTTAATTTCAATAATTAATTTTTTTAAATTTTCATCAAAATTTTCCCACATACATAAAAACATTCTTGTATGAATAACTGTCCCCAATAGATATTCATAATCTGGATTTATTAAAAATGCTTTTTCATAATCGTTCAATGCCTCATCCAACCGATTCAGTAGAGTCAGAATATTGGCCCTATTAAATAGTCCCTCTGTATATTCGTTATTAATTTCTAATGAATTGCTATAGCAGCTTAGTGCCTCAATAAACCGTGTCTGTTTTTCATAAATATTTCCTTGATTCAAATAATTTATATGATCATTTGGGTATAGTTTATGTATTTTTTCAATTATGGAAATGGCATCTTCAAATTTACTTAATTTTATATAGCTCGCTGTTAGATTAGTAAGGATACTTAGCCTATCCGGTGCATAAGCTAATGAGATTGTTAAACTTTTTATTGCCTCTTTATAGTTTTTATTTTTATATTTAACTAATGCTTCACTAAAATAGTGTTTTGCTAATTCATTGTTATTCATTGTCAATAGTTCTCTTTACTTTTTTTATTCAAGATTTAAAAACTCATTTGAATATTACTATTTATTTGGAATATTTCATCCTTCCATTCACCCGGAGTACTTTGTTGATATATATTTATTGATGGATACCACAAGTTTTTCGAATTATTATTATTACTCCAGTACCATAATGCATCTCTCCTAGATGGTACTAATAGATGTGTTTTCTTTCCAAGAGCGCCTGCTAAGTGTGCGCTAGAATTGCTTGACATAACTAGAATATCACACGCCTCTATTAATGAAGCATGTCCGTCAATATCGTTAAAATTATCTATTTCTGAATAGTTTATGATATTTACATCATTGTTTTCGTTAAAAATTTTAATTTCTTCTTCAACGTCTCCATATTGTAAATTTACAAATTGAATATTATTTTTTAATAAAATAGGCAATAAGTCATTTAATTTCAAAGATTTATTTTTCCCAATTTTACTGTTATCACTTTTCCAAGTTATTCCGCAAATAATTTTTTTTCCTTCTTTTTCTAATATTGATTTTTTAATATTTTCAGAGCGGATTTTATCAGCGATAAGATATGGTCGACTATTCTTAAAACTGTCCACTGTCTGTCGTAAGAAACTTCCTAATTCGCCAATAGGCAAATGCTCATCAAAGTATAAATTTATTTCACCCTCTTCTTTGATATCAAAGAATTTAATATTCGGAAACGACCTTTCATATAAATTTATTAGTCTTTTATCAAGAAGCATTGATACACTTCCATCTAATTCGTTAAGCATGCTGCTATACATGATAACGTCACCAATTCCTTGCTCAGCCCACAACAAAATTTTCTTATTTTTAAATGTATTGAATTTTTTTATTATTGGTTTATTTTTAAGTATTTTATGCGTATTAATTTGATTTTGATTTATTCTTGCATTGTATAAATCCCAACCTTCTGTAAATTCGTTATTTTTTAATTTTATAATTCCTTTGTTTAACTTTGATTCTGAATTTTTATTATCAATTTTTAGAGCCTCATCATATGAATTTATTGCATTACTAATATCACCATTTGCATCGTATACTATTCCTAAATTAATATAATATTGGACATTTTTTGAATTTAATGCAATCGCTTTTTTGTAATTATCAATCGCTAGGTCAATTAAATTTATTTCTCGATAAATAACTCCTATGTTATTGTATGCCTCAGAATTCGCTGAATCTATTTCTATTGATTTTTCGCAAGCACTTATTGCATCGCTATATTTTTTCTTTTCTTTTAACGCTAAACTTTTATTTGAATAAGCTTCACTAAAATCAGGAAAGCAATCATTTATATATTCAAACATTTTAATTGATTCATCTAAATCACCTATATCTTTTTTTGCTGTTGCTAAATTTAAATAAGCATATTTATTTTTTGGATTTATTTGAATTGCTTTTTCATAATTTGATATTGCTTCTTTTTTTCGATTTAATTCATTTTGTATATTTCCAATATTGAAATAAATTATATCTTTATCGGAGAATATTTTTATTGAACCCTCCAAAACAGTTAATGCTTTTTCTAACTCATTCATTCCTTTTAAAGCATTAGATTTTGTTATGTACGCCTCCAAAAGATGTGCATTCATTGCTATTGCTTTGTCACTTTGCTCTATAGCCTCAACATATTTTGCTTTTTTAAAGTAAGCAGTGCTTAAATTAGCGTATGCATATTCATACTTTGGATCTATTTTTATAGCACTATTTAATTCACTAATTGCCCAATCTATTTCTCCAATTTCTAGGTGTGCAATTCCTTTATTGCATATTATTCCAACATCATTTGGTGTTATTCGCAATGCATTTTCATAACTTGAAATTGCCTCTTTTATACGTCCACTTTTATGTAGAGCGACCCCTCGGTTACTGTATGTATCTGCTACTTCTGAATTAATCTTTATAGCTTTATCGTAATTTAATATGGCCTCATCGTATTGCATTTGTGTTTGCATTAAATTTGCATAATTTACATATATTTCGGAAATATATGGATTTATTTTTAATGCTTCTAAATAGTATTTTTTTGATTTTTGGTTTTCACCTATTGATGCGTACAGGTTTGCCAGTAAAAAAAGAGCGTCAATATTTTTCGGATTAATTTTTAATGTTTTTTTATAATAATTTTCTGCTTCTTTATATTTACCATTTTTTTGTGACGACCAGCCTTTTTGAATTAGTAGTATTTCCATGTTTAATTTCTCTTATTTATTCTTTTGCTGAATTTTTTATCTCTTCATTTTTATATAATTACAATTACGAAATTCTGTTTTTATAGACGACGGATTCAAGTTCGAAGCGCAACGCGCTTGAGTGATTGATGAAACACCTTTGCGGGTGTTTTGAACCCCAATCGTTTTCTGGTTCTGTTATTTAATCTGTTTTGAATCATTCTAATTTCCTCTTCACTAACAGTAGACATGGCTCTTTTCTTTGGAATGTATTGGCGCAGCAACCCATTAAGGTTCTCATTGCTTCCACGCTCCCAGCTGGCAAATGGCCTTGCAAAGTAAGCCGTGCTGTTGAGTTCTTGTTTAATCAAACTATGCCCTGCAAATTCTTTCCCGTTGTCATAGGTCAGTGTCTTGACCCTTACGGAGAAGGGCTTGAAGTTGCTTACTATGGCTGAACTAACCAAGTCCGACGTTTTATTCACCACCTTGGCCAAGACGGCATACCCGCTCTTGCGTTCGACCATCGTCACGACTGCACCTTTGTGGCTTGCACCAATAACGGTATCGCATTCCCAACGATAGCCCCGGGAGCCAGTATTTCGGATCAACTCCCGGCTGATGGTGGACTTGTGCCGATCCAGCAACTTGGCTATTTGAGTTTGATCGTGTCCGGCTTTCATGAGTACGTAAATCTGATATCTTTTAGCTTGGCTGAGGTGTTTGTATTTCATAAGCAACAACGACACGCCAGGCAAGAAGCCTTGAATGCTATACATCCTCAGCCACCCAACAAACAGTTAATCAAAGTTGCACTTCGTGCTTGAATTCGTCGACTTAAATTTGTCCAATTTAGATTTATTTCATACATAAAGCTTCACCTGGTGCTCGATGTTTCTTGGTTTGCACATACAACCCAAATCTTGAAGTTAATTCATAGGACTGGTATTCTCGGTGCCAGCACAATCCAACCAGACGGGTTTGTTCTGTGCTGTTTTTGAACTAAACAGTCGGAATTATCCAACTATTCGCCACAAGATACGGAAGGATACCTGTACTTTATTGCTGATTAAATGATACTAAGACATAGCCGCTCATTATTCATGTGATGCTTTTTATGAATTTTATTTGGGCAAAACTTTATTCTATTTAAGCGAGTTACGTTATAAAACTCTTCTTCAGTAAGGTAATCAGTGTATTTGTATAAACACTAGTGCTATTTTCCAGATAGGTTATTGTGGGTACGTCATCCGGGATGTAATCAAGCATATTTGTGCGTTTGTGGTGTCATCAAATCTCAAGAGCGGGCATGCATTTTTTCCTTGTTTCAAAATACCTCGGTGTATGGTCTAGTTTGTAAATTTAAACGAGCTCACGAGAATCTGTTCCCTACATATTTCAACAAAATAAAAAAAGCCCAACAACACTTTCGTGTTGAAGGGCTTTTTTAGCTTAAATGCTTAACTGTTTTGTTCAGTTTTGCAATTAGAACTTCACACGTAAGCCAACGGCTGAAATTGTTTGGTCGCCGAAGCTATTAGCTGCAGTTCCCCAAGTATTCACGTTTCCAGCTTTTTCCCAACGTGCGTAAAGGTTTGTCATCTTGCTGAGTTTGTAGTCAGCGCCAAAACCAGTTAACGTAGCAGCACCATTATTTGCGTAATAAGCTATTACGTTTGTTGGGTTATGGCTACGAGAAATACGGTTTGCCATTAAATCCAAATTGCCGTTAACAGCGTACTTAATTGCGTAGTTAGTAGATTTGCTATCTTCCACGTCAGTAATTGAAGCTGACGCTGTTGCAGTTTGACTTGATTTAGTCTTAGTGTAGCCAACATAACCAGTTACATCACCCATGGTGTAATTTGCACCAAAAATGTCATATTTGACTGTTGTTCCTTGAATAATTCCGTTCAGGGTCAAACTTCCTGCAGATGAAATTGTTCCAGATGCACCACCACCGGAAACACGACCGGAGTAATACATTGCATTCAGTGGGCCCTGATTGTATTTAAGAGCTAATGCTGAAACGCCATTGTTATTACCTGTTACGTTTGTACCAGTTGATGTAGAAGTTGTTGTCGTGTAAGTGGCGTTAGAGTTTTTGGCTGCGTATTCAACTTGAGCAGAAACTCCGTTGAATGAAGGTGATGTTAGGACCATTGCACGCTCGTGTCTGACGACTCGAGCCGTACTTGCTTGGCCTGTGTATCCGTTGGCACCAACGTTTGCATTTGCGCCTAATCGACCAAATGTATCGCTATAGCCACCACCCAATGCTGTGCCGAAAGGTGTTGATGTTAAAGCTGCGCCCATAGCTGGAGAATTAGGTGCACCAAACTTTACATCACCGAAAGCGCCCTCAAGGCCAACGAAAACTTCTGAGTTGAAGAATGCGCCTGAGTAGTTGAAACCGTTATTGGTTGTTGATGAGTTTTGTAGTGCGTTTTTCGAAGCAGCGAAATCCGCCTCAGCGAAGAAGTTGGCTTTCAAACCACCACCCAAGTCTTCTTTAACTGTGAAGAAGATAGCAGATGTAGAAGAATTGTTATGTGTGAAATACTTTAAGTTTTTGGCAGTATTGTTAGACACGTTGACCGAGCGGTATCCTACATCCGCATTACCAGTGATGGTAACTTGTGCATAAGATGCTGCTGCTGCAAGTGCTGCGATTGCAACGAGGGTTTTTTTCATTTCAAGTTTCTCCAAGGTTAAATAAGGTCTCCACTTTCGCGGGACAACCTCCATTTCGGGAAGTTGATGTTATTGGATCAGATAGTGCGTGGCAAAGCCACTTTTAGTTAGAAAAATAGGGTTGTCGCGTTGCTTATGTGCAACAGGCGTAATTCTTCAATTACTTATTTTTAGTTACAAAATAATATAGCTGGGTTAATAGACAATCTATTTCTTATGGACGCCCTACTCACCACAGTCGACCGCGCCATGCGCACAGTGTTTGCCCACCATCACGCCAGCCGCACCAACCCCGCCAGTGGCATAACTGATACTAATTCACTGAGTGACGCAGAAAAACGAGAAGCATCAGCCTTGATGCGCGTAAACCACGTTGGCGAAGTTTGCGCGCAGGCGCTCTACACCGCGCAAGCATTGGCAACGAATAACTTGTCATTGCGCAACCATTTGCAAGCCGCCTGCGATGAAGAAACCGACCACCTCGCTTGGACAGAAGAGCGCTTGAAGCAACTCGGTGGTCGCACTAGCCTGCTCAATCCCCTTTGGTACGCCGGTGCATTTGGTATTGGCTTTGTAGCCGCTAAATTAGGAAGCGACGCTATGAGTCTAGGTTTTGTGGCGGAAACAGAGAAGCAAGTGGAAGCACATTTGCAAAGCCACATGCAACTCTTGCCTGAAAACGATCACGCTTCACGCGCCATCGTGGCGCAAATGAAAGCGGATGAAATGCGGCACGCCCAAGAGGCGCAGGCTGCTGGGGCGGTGGAGTTGCCCGCGCCAATCAAAGGGCTGATGCGGTTTGCGGCTGGGGTGATGACTGCTGTGGCGCATCGGGTTTAGCCTTGCAGTAGTTAGTTATTCCGTTTAAAATGCGTTATACGCACAACGCATGATTGAGGTGAATATGCACAAACGAATGACTATTACGCTCGACGAGGCCGTTTACGACGGCCTTTATAGGACCATTGGCAAGCGGCAAATGAGTCAGTTCATTGAGGACTTGGTTCGGCCATATGTTGTCACCGAAGCCCTTGATGCAGGCTACCAAGCAATGGCAAATGATTCGCTGCGTGAAAAAGATGCAAGCGAATGGATCAATGCCCTGAACAAGGACATGAATGATGAAGCGCGGTGAGGTTTGGTGGGTAGCTTTTGACCCAGCAGTTGGGAGT
>Ga0214919_10012350_pt1 | contig 10506 bp, 6 predicted proteins | sample LL1503_MetaG_FD_177994 | JGI IMG/M metagenome (GOLD analysis project Ga0214919, IMG submission 177994) | Freshwater microbial communities from Lake Lanier, Atlanta, Georgia, United States - LL-1503 | ecosystem: Environmental > Aquatic > Freshwater > Lake | place: USA: Georgia | collected 2015-03-15 | reverse complement strand
TCCCCGCGGAGATTCCCGCGGAGATTCCCGCGGCCCACGCCAATGGCAGGATGATGCTCCTCAATTCCGTCCCGTCGTTGCTTCGGCGTTTTTCCCGGACGATGCGAAGTTTGAAATTCTCGGCGGCGCGATGAAGAAGAGCAAGATGACCTACGAGCTCTTCGAGGTCGCACGTTTGATCTTAGACAAAGAAGACCGCCTCTCCATCGTCATCCGTCACCTCGACGCTGACGTCCGCCCTGACGCCCTACTCGCGGTCTCGCTCCCAGACGGCCACCCCTTCCTCACCGAAGCCGAAGCGGTTTCGCACGTGATGTCCCGCCACCTCGATAAATTCTTCGATGTCGTCGAAGTCGAAGTCGAAGCTCCCAAGGGTTCTTTCCTGATGGTCGCGAAGTGTCGCGAGACCGGCAAGTTGCTCGGCGCTCCGACCCACCACAGCTACCAACGCAATCTGCGCGAACACCACGCACGTCATTGCCCCAACGTCCCGTTTGATCGCTTTAAAGGCGGGCTGGAGATGATTCGCGAACAGGAGTCAATCGACGCTTGGCTCAAATCTATGTCGACGCGGAGCGAGTACGCTCCGAAAGATCGCAAAGAAGGCGAACCGGAACGCCTCGAATCCATCGACGCCGCGCGCGGCTTCTTGCTGGCCTTCCGTAAAGACCAGGTCGTCAAACTACATCCGTGGATTCGTTTCGCCGGCCGCTTACTCGAGGAATTAAATCCTGGACCCCTCCGTGACTCCGTGCGTTTTGCCCTCGAAAATCAGCGCGTCTTCCCTCTCGAAACCGCCAACGGCATCCGTGGCCGCCTCCGCAAGGAAGGCTTCCATCTCTATAAGAAAGGCTCCAAGGGCATTACCTACGCCTGTAGCGTTCGCCGCCGATGCCGCGACCCTAAGGCCACCTTCAGCGATTCGATGGCCAAGATCTTCGACGCTCTCGATCGCAAACCAGCCCAACACGCCAAGGACATCGTGCTTTCGATTGCCGGCGAACAAGCGGAAGACGCGGCCAAGACGGCAGTCCTCGCAGACCTCAGCTTCTTAATCGGCGAAGGCTATATCGCCAATTTACCCGACGGCCGCCTCTTCGCCCAACCAATCCTCAGCTCTCAAGCTCAGGCCAAGGAAGAAGCCGCGAACGACGACGCGACGGAAGAGAGCAAGTAAGCGCGAAGTCGCAGGGCTCCTTCGAGTGGACACGTGGGCAAGTTGGCACGTGGGCAAGGGGATAAAACAAAGGGAGACCGGAGACCGGGATGATTAGCTACGGGCATTAACACCCTAGCCAATCATCCGGCCTCCCTTTGGCTTTTGCTAACCTCCCCGTGTCACCGTGTCACCTTGTCCCCTGGAAATAAGAGCTTCGCTCTTATTTCCAATTCTCTGCGATCCACGACGTCGGCAGCACGCGGCGATACCACTTGCCGCTTCGGCCGACGAGCGCATCGGGCGGATTCGGCAGACCATGGAAGACGACGATTTTCGCGCCTGCGGGAATCTCGGGTGCCTGCCAGAACGAGAACGGGAAAATTTTAACGCAATGCTTCTTGAAACTGCGGCACCAAGTCTCGGGCCAGTAACTAACCTTGCCCTGCGCACTCAGGTGCGCGGTAAGGAACTCCTGCTCGTTACGGTGACGCTGGCGCACGGCGTCCAGGTTCGTACGGAAATATTCGAGGACGTCGGGATACGTGCCAGCGCGCCAGCGGTAGACGGATGAGTTGCCGGTGTAGTCGCCTTTCTGCCAATCGCGGATGATGAGAAAATCACCGGGCTGCGCGAAGAACGAATCCATGTTGCCGACGATGACGATGTCGATGTCGAGGAAGAGGATATCACCCTTGAGCTCGGGGCCGCCAGGTGCGGTCAGCGCCGGCGAGAACGAAACAAGCTTGGTCCAGCCACGCTCCGGAGCACCGGCAGGCAGCTCAAGGCTGGGGATTGGGAACGTCTCGATGCCGGCGTTGAGACCGGTCTTGTCGTCCGTCAGGCACACGAAGCGATGAGGGATAGTGAGGTGGCGACTCACCATGGAGTGTAGTCGGTTTACGTATTCAGGGCCGTATTTCTTACCCCACTTCATGCAAAGGATGGTCGCCATGCTGCCGTCAGCGTGGCGAAAGACCGCCTCTGCTCCAGCCTGTTCTCAGCCCCCTTGCAGACCCCTTCCCGCTGGGCATAATGATAGAGATCATGAGCGATGACTTCGATGGAGACAGCGACGACAGCGAATACGGCGAGGGCGGTATCCCGCCGGACAGGGAAGACGACATCGAGGAGCGGATCCGCCAAGAGGTGGATGAGAGCACGGGCGACCTCTACGAGGACTCTCGCCCGCGCGCTGGCGGTTGCCTCCTCATCCTCGCCCTGCCCATCCTGTCCCTCTGGTTGCTAAGATAGGGGCAGTACCGCGTGCAGCCCTAGTTCTGTATCTGGGTAGGGCCGAGTATCCCTGCTCGGCCGCCGCCGGCCAAGGATGGCCAGCCCTACCAAGAGTCAGCTATGTCGTGACGCGGTCCCGACCCTACCCCATGCCCACGTGTCACCTTGCCCACGTGACCCCTCGAAAGTGCAACGCGCTTTCGCTCACTTGAGCGACCGCAAGAATGCCACTAGGTCGAGCAATTCCTGCTCCGTGAACATGGCATCCAAACCTGCCGGCATGAGACTCGTGGTAAGTTGCGTGGAAGAAGCGATGGATTCCTGGGCAAGCAGGCGCTTTTGACCGGAGGCTTCGACGATTGTCACGCCCTCGGCGGAACGACCCTTGATCAAACCAAGTACGCTCGTGCCGTCGCTCATCTGGAACGAGTTCAGGTCGTAATCACGTGCGATGCTATTACTCGGGAAAAGAATACTTTCAATCAGTTCCCGCTCGACGCGAATCCCGCCGATCTTCGAAAGATTCGGACCGACTTCGTTACCAACGTTACCGATTTTATGACAGGCGATGCAGGCGCCTTTACCGGCTTCGAAATTACGACGGCCCGTGGCGGCATCACCTTTCTTCACCGCCGCCAAAGCCAACGCCCCCATGCGCTCTTTTTTAGTCTCATTGACCGCTAAGGCCGCATCAAAGGCCGGTTCCAGGATTTCATAGACATCCCTTGGAAGAAAACCGAAGGCCTTACGGACCAGATCGGGACTAAAGGTGCCAAGCAAAGGCGACTTGGAGTAGGCCGTCGCGATTTTCTTTCCGAGCGCCACATTCACGTTCTTATAATTCTGAGGGAGCGCGAGCGCCACCAGCAGTTCGCTTTGCTCCAATGGTCCGGTCGTGGGTAAAATCGCCAGATAGGCCTCCCACTGCTCAGCCGTGAGCTGAGTATTGGCCAGACGCGTCGCCGCATCCATGCGCAATCCCGGACTGGCCGGATCGACCAGCAATTCGGAAAGTAATTTGAAGGCGGGTTCGCTCAGCGCGTTACCGGTGCCAGAAAGCGCCAGTAAGGCTTTTAAACGAAGCGTGGAGGGCTTTGTGATATCGGCGGCGATGGCGTTCAACGGCGCATCGTAACGCTTATCCTTCACCCGGGCTATGGCATCGAGCAAGAGCGGCGATGCTCCCTTGGCAAGCATGGTTTCAAGCGGCCGCGCCCAAGCCTTGGAGTCGACTTTTCCAGCCTGAGCGGCGATGGCACGCAAAGCGGCTTGCTGCACAAGGGGCTTCGCATGCCCCAGCATCGTGGCGATGACCTTCGCTACCTCCGACTTACCCGCCAAGACCGCCGAGAATTTTTCCAAGGCCGCAACCTGGGCGGACGATGGTGCATCACCCTTCAGCCAACCCACGAAAACCGGAGCCAAGAGCTTAGCGGCATCCGGGGCTTTGATCAAAGCGAGATAAGCATTCCGAGCAAGCCCCGCATCTTCGGCGGCCGTCTGGCTCACGGCGAACTTAAGAATCTCAGGATAGTCGGCCTGCTTGGCGCGGGATTGGGATACGATACGGAGAAGACGAGCTTGAGCCAAGTTGCCCTTTGTTGCGGTCAAATCCTCTGCCGTGAATCCCGCAAGACGTATGCCAGCGGTCAAGAGAGCATGCTCCAGCACGGCATCCGCTTCGCGCGAAAGCAGTCCGCGGATCGCTTCGGTGATCGCTGGAGATTTTGCTTCACGGAAAGTCAGCCCTTCGAGGCCGCGGCGAACCTCCGCCTGATCGGCAGATGAAAGTTGCACCAGCAACTCGGCCTCGGACTTCGACTTCTCGAGTACGAGCGGCTTATGCGCCGCACGAAGTGCAGCATGGTCAGCCTTACCTTCGGCCGTCCGACGAAGCCGATAAATCATCCCGGGGACATTAGCCGAGCCCTGCAGACTCGAGGGACAATGCGAATACCAAGTACCGCTATCAAAGACAATGAGCGAGCCATCGACATCTTCCATGACGTCGGTGAGGTGCGCGCCCTTCCGATTAACGGTGAAGAATTCGTGCTCAGTCGTACGATAGGTCGCCCCTTCCTTCTGCATCTCGTAGCGTAGGACTTTTTGCGAATTATACATCGAGACTAAGAGCTCGAGATTGGCCGGGTCGGCGGCCCACGGTTGTCCATCCAAGGCCAGGCTGTTAGCATTCTTCCAGAAAATGCAGCCGCTGGGCACCATGTGCCCAAGCTCGCGCAGGATGGGCATGCGTTCGTGCGTGCGGGGAAGATCTTCGATGATGCGCAAGAAATCTGGTCGTTCATAGACGCCGCCGATTTGCCACTGCATCAGGGTGTCAACGCGCGGGCTGCCGAAATAAAGATTGGTGGTTCCGATGAGTTCGCCGGTTGGCGTGAAATCGAGACCGGTGGGATTATCGGCGCAGCCCAGAGCGTGCCAGCGGATATCGGAGCCGTCCGGCTTCATCGACCAGATGCCGCTATTGAGACCTTCGTGGACGGGCGTGCCGTCTTTTTGCTTAATGTCATGACCCTTGCGGCCGTGCGTCCAATAAAGTCGACCGTCGGGGTGGAGACGCGGACCATGACAATCCGCGCTATTTGCCGTCCACTGGAAGCCGCCGACGATGAGTTCGCGCTTATCGGCGATGCCGTCTCCGTCGGTATCGGTGAACTTCCAGATGCCCGGGGTGTCTGTCACATAAAGACTACCGTCCAAAAAATAGGCGCCCTTCGGGTACGCGAGTTTGTCCGCGAAAACCGTGCTGTGCTCATAGATACCGTCGCCATCCCGGTCCTCCAAAAGAAGAATCCGGTTCGGGCGCTCAGTTTCGAATTTCTTTGGACTCCAATTTACGCCAGCTGAATCGCCTACGAAGAGGCGACCTTGGTCATCGACGCATCCCATTGTGGGATTGGCTACCATTGGAGAGGTGGCGGCGACGACCATTTCAAAACCCCGTGGGAGTTTGTATTTTGGAGAGGCCTGCGCGACCTGCTCCTGACTGAGATCCATGATTGGTGGGCGCGAAGCATAGGCGGGAATCACCTCGGCATCTCCGTGTGCCGGGGCCGCTGGCTTGGCCACCGACCATTTCTCCTTAAAACCTCCGAGTGGATAAAGTTCATAACGACGCACGAACATCTCTGCGGCTTCCACTTGCAGCAAGATACGTCCCTGGCTGGGTTTGCACTCGAAAGCTTCGTTCACCTTCACTCCGTTGACGAAATATTGTAATGTGTCGCCTTTTGCGATCACCTCAAAACGGGTCCATTGACCGGAGGGAGATTCGACGTCGTCCTTGCCCCGGAAACCTTTCACGTCCTTCCAGTTAGCCGCCCGCTTCTGCCAGTTCAGTCGACCCGTGGTCATCGTGCGGCGCGGCGCCCCAGGCGTCCAAATCGTCTGCTTATTGGAATCGATGCCGACTTCGGCGCTCAAGGAACAGGTCAACGTCGTACCATCGGCAAGTTTCGGAGAAAGCACGAGGATATCGCCCACGCCACCTTCGATGATCTGGGCTTCGAAACTCGCCATCCAACTGCCGCCCATCGTTCCTTGCGGACCCCAGCAGTGGACCAAGATGCCGTTATCCCGCGAAGCTTTCTCGCGCTTACCCCAAGTCTTCTCACCCCACTTGAATTCGACAACCAGGTGGTAGTCTTTGAAACTATCGTTGGTCGTGACGCCGCCGTAGCCGTTACCACTGACATGGAAGAGGCCATCGGCATCGAACTTGAAGACGTTCTGGGCGTCATCATGGATGTCAGACTTCGGATTGATGTGGTACTCGACCTTGCCAGCACGGATTAACTCAAGGACGTTGATTTTTTGGGTGACCGTCTGAGCGACCGGCTCGGGCGGAAGCACGATTTTAGCGACGGGCTCCTTGTCGGCGGCAAACAATCCGGTAAAGAAAAGCAGCGCTGACGCGAAGACGGCGAGGGTTGGGGTGTTCATGGGGAAAGATAAAGGCAGGAGCGGAGAGGTTATGTTCCCAACCTCCTTACCCAATTCAACACATTCGCATCAATTGAGCGGAATATGTCATTATCGGAGCAGGAAAAGATGCAAGGCAGGCGACGACCGCAATACACCTGATTAACCGAGCCTCTGGGCCACTTCTTACGTGCCTCTTCTTCCGGGCATTCGACGCGCTTACTTCCCGTATTCCTTCACGGCCCAATCTTTAAAGGCAGCTTGAGCCTGGCTACCTTTGCCGGGGAAGCCCTGGTGCTGCACCATCCAAATCAATACCAAGCCGTTCTTCACTCTCACATCCATGTTGGTCGCCTGGGCGCCACCGTGACCGAAACCCTCCGGAGTCACCTGCAGACCGAAGCCGTAACTCTGCGGCAAAGCGGCTGGCGTCTGACGCGAAGTGAGCGCCTCGAAAGATTTCTGGCTGAGATAGCGCTTCCCGTCCAGTTCGCCGCGGTTCAATAACATGCGACAGAATCGCGCGGTATCCGTAGCCGTGGAGAAAAGCCCGCCGGCTGGCATCGGGAAACGATGCTGGCGATCAGTCAAATCATCCTGCAGTTGTCCCAGCGAACCGCGCTCCAGTTTTTTCTTGGTGCCATCGGGCTTATAGGTCAGAGCAAGCCGGGAGACCTGTTCGGCGTTGGGCCAGAAGGTCGTATCCTTCATGCCTAAAGGATCAAAGAGGCGCTGCTGCATGAAAGTCTCATAAGGCATGCCGCTGACGACTTCGAGCACGCGGGCGGCAGTATTGATGCCGGCGTTGGAATACTGGTAATGCGTGCCGGGCTGCGTCGCGAGCGGCGCCTTCGCATAGGTCTTCACGGCTTCCGCCAAGGGAAGGCCATCGAGCGTGGGCTTTTCCTCGTCGGATTTGAACGGCAATCCGCTCACATGAGAAAGCACTTCGCGGATGGTAATCGGATGCACGGTCGGCTGGGACTCAGTTACAGCCGGTACGACAGCCTTGGCAGCTTGCTCCTTCTTCTTGCCCTTAGCCTCAGCCTTAGAATCAGGTTTCGGCGGGGCGACGCGCTGGCCCTTGAACTCGGGCAGGTATTTCTCAACTGGATCGTCGAGCGCGATCTTCCCTTCGTCGACCAACATCAGGACGGCGACGGCGGTCATGCACTTAGACTGCGAAGCGATCCAGAAGAGCGCGTCAGCCTGCATGGGCTTATGGGCGGCGATATCCGCGAAGCCTTCGGTCGTCACGCTCAAGACCTTATCCTTATCCGCGACGAGCATCACCGCACCGGCGAGTTCTTCCCGTTGTACGAACGGTGCGACGACGGAGTCAGCGGCAAAACCGCCGACGGACAGTAGCAAACTCAGGAACAGCACAGGGGTACGCATGACCGTATTGTCCCGCCCTGCCCTCCCGAGGCAAACCAAAGCCCTATCCGTTAAGGCATCAGGGCCGCCCCTAGATGAGTTAAGCTTTATCTCGTCGACTTCAGGCCCACCACGGCGGCCTTCAAATCCTTCGTCCGTTCCTTGATGTCGCCCGTTGCATCCATCGGCTGACCGATGACGATCCTGACCCCCCGACGATAAAACGGCCAGAGGCAGAACAAAAGTATGTTTTGGTAGGTGATAGGAATCCGCATGATCCAACAACCTGGGTAACTACCATAACTAAAATAAACGGGCACGAGCGGCACACCGGCCTGTTGCGCGATGCGCACCGCACCCGTCTTGAACGGTAGCACGGATTGGCCGTGGGCCTCCACGAGACCCGTCGGACAGATCGCCACCGTCTGGCCGTCCCGCAGCAAAGCGACCGCCTCGTCGATTGATACCCGCACGAAGCCCCAGCGTCGGGTCAGATTTTTCAGGAAGGGAAAAGTAAGGACCAACGGATCGACCAAAAGCCGGGACGACGCGCGCATAACTCCGAACAGGAAGACATCGCGATAACTATGATGATTAGCACAAAGCAGCACTGGCCCCGGAGGCACTGAGCCGACCACGTTCACCTTACCGACGAGCAATCGCACCACCCAGCGGGCCGGACGGGGAATGAAGGATGGCGCGTCCAGCATGCCTCAGCCTGCCGAAGCCCGCCGACGAATGCAATCCAACCCCAAACCGCCAAGCAGCCTGAAACCTGCGCCAAGGTAAGGATTTGCCGCATTTACCCGACAGATTACGGACAAACCATAAAGTCACTCCCCGAACAACCGCCGGAAGCGCAAGCCGTCGGTATCGAAAATAACGATGGGCCCATCGAAAGATTGACGCATTGGATGGCCCTCCAAGCCATTAATACAGTAGACACCTTATCCTAAATTTTATATTTAGTATTTAATATAATATGTTTTGGCGAAAAATCATCCTGTGCCTCATCGGTCTCATCTTCGGCATGTCCGCCGCCCGGGCACAATCCACTCTCTTCGAATCGGATAATGCTTACGGCTTCTACGAGTACAACGGCATCCGTTACTATCGTCATTCCTTTTACGGACGGGTCTATGGCGGCAAAGAAATCGAAATCAGCGCCCAGTTCGATATCGGGAAAATCGGAGCCGCAGGACGCAGCGAAACCGCAAACGACTTCACCCGCATCTGGGAGGCGTTCCGTAAAACGCACGACTTTAACGATGGCGGTGAGTTCGTTGATCTCAAGGATGGTAACGCTGCAGATAATAAGTTTTCCCAGAATGCATTCCTTTACCTCGTAAACCAAAGTCATCCTTCAGTCATCGTTTCTACGGTCGAACAATGCAAGCGATGCGCCGGACAAGGCAGCAAAAGGACCTTGGTTGATAATCCTGACCCTAAACTTAAAGGAACGACGATGGTGGGTGACGTTGCCTGTGGAGAATGTTGGGCTTCCGGATCCATTAAGGTGAATCGAACCTATTTCTTATCGTATTCTGGAGCCTTACCTGAGCGTCTGTTACCTCCCCCAAAACCTAAAGCACTCAGTAAACCTGTGGCTCAGGCCAACAACAAGGCGCCAGCTATTTCAGCCCCCACTCCAGCCCCAACGTCTCAGGGTGAACTTTCGATTCCCAGCAGCACCGCAGGGGTCCGTCCGGCACCCACCCTTGAAGCTGAAAGAAGGCTGAAAATCCTAACGGATAAAGCCTTAGCTGGTGACGTCGAAATCCAATTTCTTCTGGGCAAGTCTTATTTCTCCGGCAACGGCGTCCCCAAAGACATCGATGAAAGTTTCAAGTGGTACAAGATGGCCGCCAAACACGGCTTAGCCGTCGCCCAGTTAAGCCTTGGTATCGCCTACGACTCAGGCTTTGGCGCACCAAAAGATTTCATCGAAGCCTACGCTTGGTATAACATCGCTGCCGCCCGAAACAACGAAGCCATCGCCGCGCGCATCACCTTAGAAAAAACCTTATCCAGCGATCAGATCAACGAAGGCCAGAAGCGGACGAAAGAAATCCTGGCCGAGATCGAAAAATTAAAGAATGAAGAATTGGTTGAGCGCGAAAAACAGTCCCACCTCGGTCGCTAAGGCCTCGCCTTGCCCTTCCATGAATTGCAGCCGCTTCCTTCTGATGATGACGTTAGCTTGTTCCTTCCTGTCCGGGCGCCAACTCGTCTTCACTCAGATAAATTCAGCGCAATTCAGTTCGTTCAAAATCGAAGCTGAAGACGGCGATAAGATTGCTCAAAATCTGGTCGGTATTTGCTACTACAAGGGCTATGGCGTACCGCGGGATTTCGAAGAAGCCGTAAAGTGGTGGAAGAAATCTGCGGAACAGAATTTCGCCTTGGCCCAATATAATCTCGGTAACGCTTACACCGCCGGCGAAGGCGTCAACCGGAGCTCTGAACTCGCGGCTCGGTGGTATCTCTTGGCCGCCCATCAAGGTTTGGCTGATGCGCAATTAAGCATCGGCTTAGCTTATAAATACGGTGACGGGGTGAGAACCGATCTCGCGGCGTCGATCACCTGGTTGAGGAAATCCGCCGATCAAGGGTTCGCCCTGGCCCAATTCCACCTCGGCGCAAGTTACTACAACGGTGAAGGCGTCGACAGCAATCTGGTTGAAGCCTACGCTTGGTATTCCATCGCGTCCTTGAAGATGACCGATCCGACTATGGCGCGCGACCTCCTCGAACGGATTTTGGATCGCAATCAAATCAGTGCCGGCAAGAAACGT
>Ga0214919_10012349_pt1 | contig 10506 bp, 5 predicted proteins | sample LL1503_MetaG_FD_177994 | JGI IMG/M metagenome (GOLD analysis project Ga0214919, IMG submission 177994) | Freshwater microbial communities from Lake Lanier, Atlanta, Georgia, United States - LL-1503 | ecosystem: Environmental > Aquatic > Freshwater > Lake | place: USA: Georgia | collected 2015-03-15 | reverse complement strand
CCACCAAAAATTGTTACACCAACAACGGGAACAACAAAACCACCGGAACCAATTGTTACTATACAACAAAAAATTAAAGAAGGTATAACTAAAAAAATTATTAGACAGATGTTATCTGAATGTAATTATTTTGAAGCAATTAAAGAGAGTTCACCAATGGTTTATGACTCAATTCAGGAAAAAATTAAATATTTTAATCCTGCGTTTCATTCTATGACCCCTGAAGGGTTAAATTCTCGTTTAACATTTTTAAATCAATGTGTTAGACCTGGTGAGACAATACCTGTTATTGGAACCGATAATAAACCAAAATATAATGATGCCGCAAATACGGCGTTTGGTGCTCCACCGGTGTTAGTACTAAGGATTGGTGATTTTTATAATACTAAGATAATACCAAATAGTCTTAGTTTTAGTTACGAACCATTACTTCTTGATTTAAATCCCGAAGGTATTGGTGTCCAACCAATGGTTGCTAAAGTAACATTAGGTTTTGATATGATTGGAGGTATGGGACTGGCGAAACCTGTTGAAGAATTACAAAATGCGTTGTCATTCAATTATTATGCAAATACGGAAATATATGATGAAAGAGCAGCTTGGACTGAAGATACAAGTGCCTTAGATGCTCAAACAGTACAGTCAATTGTTGGTGCTCAACCAACCGTTAGTTCAAATGATGTTGTGAATCAACAAACAAATGATGCCGGAACGACTATAGGTCAAATTATGACAACCGTACCAAATTCTAGTGGAGATACTGGTGATATTAATTATAAATCAATAATGGACACATTGTTAGATGTTACTAAGGACTATTATACTAATATTGTTAATCAAGCGGAAAGTACAACAAAATCATATAATGACGGAATTTGGCAATTAATGTGTAAAACAAGACAATATATTAATGGAGAATTTACAATACCTTCACAATCTTTAAAAGTACCTATTTTTGGTAAATCAACATTCCAATCAAGTATTGATGAGTTATTTAATGGTGTGATTGCGGATATAGACAGTGGTAAGAACGTATTAATTGTTGGGTTAAAGGCGTTACAATATAATGACGAGACGGTTGTTAATAGAGTTAAAGATAATTTAAAAAAATATATTAATGATTATAAAAATGATTTTAGTAATGGTATTACACTTATCGCCAATAATATAACACAACAAGAACAAACAATGGTTCAGGTGTTTAGAAAAGTTAATTTAATAACAACATTAACTGATGGTTTAATTATTAATAATTTAGGTCCTAAAATATATAGTATTTCAGGTACATCAGAAGTTGATAAAGCAAGTGTTGAACCGAATACGTTTGAGGAATTATTAAAAGATTTTGGGATAGTTGGTCAAAAAGTTAATTCTTATGGTGAGTTTATTAGTAATCCAGCTCAAGGAGTTATACCTAGTAAGACATATGATAAACCGGGAAGTTTTACTTCAAGTTCATCATCGTTTGATGTTGATAATTTAGTTGATAAAAGTTTCTTTATGGTTATGGCTCAAATTTTTAGTAATAAAAATAAACTTCAAATTTTTAAAACAACTATAATATCTGGTGACTTATCTAAAGTAACTTCACCTAGTAGTTTGAAAAAACAATTTGATAAAATATGTGATTCATTTAGAGATAAAGTCGTTGATGAATTAGATGCGGAAACTAAACGATATGCAAATATTAAGAAAAACGCGGAATATGTGACGTATCTTAAAACGACTGCTTACAATAAAGGAAAAACACGTAAATTTACTTATACAACAACACCTAATCCAACAACTGTTACTAAACAAAGTACTGATTTACAATTATTATTTAATGGTAATAACAATGGTGATAAAACTATTTGGACAGATAAAACACAATTTAATTAAAAATGACGGGAAGACAAAATTATAATAGATATAACGAATTTTTATTAAATGGAACTCAAACAATTGTTCCCCACGTTTCGTTGCCAAGTAAATCTACTGATAAAAGATATATTTACAAACTTGGTCAATCTAGAATGGACAAGATATCTCAACAATACTATAGTTCACCAACATTTGGGTGGTTAATACTTCTCGCAAATGGTTTCTATGGTTGTGATGAGTGGTCTATTCCGGATGGTTCTATCTTGACAATTCCATTTCCTTTAGTAGCTTCTCTACAAGATTATAAAAATGAATTAGATAATCACTTCTTTTATTATGGTAGATAAGTCAGAAAATATATTAGTAGAATTCGATTACAACAACATAACAATAATAGACCCAAATAAAGTTGTTGATGAAAATAAAAAAGTAAAAGAACGATACGTTAATCAAGAAGATTTGGTGATGTACGCAAACTTAGAGTGTAATTTATTACCAAGAACTAAGTTAGCAATTGGTGCGGCAAATAATGACGAAATTAGAACAGTATCAATAGCTAAAATTAACTTTTTAAATCCTGGTAATAAAGGTAAATTGGATAATGCGTATACTGATGAGATTACGGGAAAAGGAACTCTTGAAGGTAAAGGTGTTAATCAAGTTAAGTTAAATTCAGTTCAAAATCCAAATAAAAGTGATGATTATTATATCACACAAACAATGACATCAGATGGTAAACCAGGGTCTGTTGATAATGGATTATTGGGGATAACCTCAATTCAAATTAGACAAGGTTTAGATTTTTTACCCACAATCTCTATGAGATTAGTTGATATTAAAGGTCGAGCATTATTTGAGGCTGGTGATAATTCACCTTATGCGGCATTCTTTAATTTACCATATCCTTTATTTTATCTTACTATTAAAGGGTGGTATGGTAAAGCGGTTAGGTTAGGATTAATGTTACAAAATTTTACAACAACATATAATGCTGCTGACGGTAATTTTAATGTTGATTTAACTTTTTATACTTACAAATATACGGTGTTAACTGAAGTGACTATGGCCGCTTTATTGGCAACACCACATATGTATCAATCAAGATTAAAAGTTCAAACATCAAATGGTGGTCCAAGTAAAACATCAAAAGTTGAGGATTTAATTGTTGAAAGAGGTTATCAAAAAATTCGAGAATTATATAGTGAATATAAATCAAAAGGTATGATACCTGATGATTTCCCTGAAATTACTTTAATGCAAATGAAGGAAAGAATTGAGAATTTTATTAAAAATATTCTTGATTCGTTTACTAAACAAAATTTAGACCCTTTAACTGATTTAGATACTTATAGTTCTAATTTACAAGATTATCAAGGTAATGTTTATTATTATTCACCACAATCTTGGTTTAACAAGTATATGGATACTGAGAATTTCTTTATGTTAAATAAGACGGGTGTCAAAGTTTATACTTTTAAAAAAGAAGTTAATAATTCACAAAAAAAGAGTGATGCGATATCAGAACTTAAAAAATTAATTGACCAATATAATACTTTATTAGGTAAAAATAAAACTTGTGGGACAAATGGTAAGTACAGTATTAGTGGTAAGGAAACTGCTTGTACTATAGCTAATGGTATTAAATATGAGGTGTTTCCAATACAAGTACAAGTAAATGATATTGATTTTACGGAAACGTATAAAGCTCAAAAAAAATCAAGTCAACCAACTGATTTGGATATTAGTAATTTTAAGGCAGATTTAGTTAAAAACAACACTTTTAATAGTTTAGAGATAAATAATACTGATGGTCAAAATCAAGTTAAGTATAATTATTTTGTGTTTGAAGGAACCGGTAAATTTATTGATTTAATTGATAAAATTAATAAAGATTTAAAAACAAAAAGAGAAGAAATACAAGAAAAATTAACCATTGCCTTATCTGAATTATTACAGAGTAAAGATAATGGTATTGGATTTGTACCAACAATTAGAAATGTGTTAGCTGTTGTATTTGCCAATGGTGAAGCCTTTTTACGTTTAATGGATGAGGTTCATACCAAAGCTTGGGCTCAAAGAGATAATAAAATTAGAAAAAATGTTGTTTTTAATAAACAAGTTGCCGGTGCAAGTGCCGATAATAAAAATTCAGGTGATGATGTTAATCAACCAATATATCCTTGGCCTCAAGTTATTAAAGAAACAACAGGTGAAAATGGTCAAGAAAAATATGAATTAAGATATCCGGGAGATAGTGACATCATAGGAGAAACTAAAGGATTTTTAAGTGATGTTTGGCCTGAAATAGAATTTGTTGAAGAATTCTTAAGAGCTCTTGTTGAAAAAGAAAAACCACCATCACCTTTTACCCCAAGTTCAAATAGTTTAACAGAACCTAGTAGAGTTTCATTAAATGCTATTGAATTTCCTATCAGTAATGAGGTGTTTAATAATAAACAGGATGTTAAATTTTTCTATGAGATATATGAAAGAGTTTTCTTTAGTTCACATTACTCAAGATTAAGTAGAGCGTCATTTAATGTTGGTGACACAAATAATATTTCAAATGTTATTGCTGAAGCGGAAACAACTAATATAAAAACTAGTTTAGGTTCAGATAACCCTTTTTTAATTAAAAATTTAAAAAATTACGGGTTTACTGGTGATGATTTTGAAAGAGTTTTAAGAACAATATCTAACGAAGGGTTAGGTGAAAGTTGGCAAAATTATATACGAGGTATTTTTAATACAGGGTATATTAAGAATATTGTTGAAAATGCCGGATTTGAGTTTATTAGTTCTGATGTCTTAACTGAGAGCTCATCTCAACCATTAGTTTCTTTAAATAACGAAAATTTAGTAGTTCAATATATTTCTAATTCAACAACTTCTAACGATATTGATTTAGAAGATACGTATCCTTTTACTGAAACTAGTTGGATAAATAAAGGATTGGCGAATGGAGGTAATTCAGATTATAAATCGGCTTTTAACACAACTAAGGGGTTAACCTATAATACAAAAAATAAGATTATTTCAAATTTCACTGACGCTAAATCTGTTGATGTGAATAGACCTATCACTAATTTTGTATATAAAACAATTATCGCTCCGGTTGTTAACAAATCTGATTTAAGTAATTTTTATAGTACAAGAACATATGATGCCCAACTACCAACAGAAGGTGACATTGTTTACCATAATTATAGTGGTGGTGTAAGTACTTATCAAACAACATCAATGTTTAACACACCTTATTTTATTAACTCAATTCAAGAAGGTGTTAGTAAATTTAAAAACAAAGACTTATACCCTTATGTGTCATCCGCGTATTTGTTTTTAAATAGTTTACCGTTAACTACTTTACGTGAAAAATCAAAAACATATGAAGGTGGTGTTCAAAAAGATTTAGATTATCTTTTTGCGACATTAAATAAATTTGGTGCGGTTCACAAAATGCCTTATGCTTGGATATTGAAAATGGGGTCTATTTGGAATAGATATAAAACCTATACAAATACGGGTGTTGATATTTTAGATAATTGTTGGAAAAATTTTGATGCTAATTTAAATTATGACCCTGTTAGTTCTAACCCAACTAAAACATATACGATTACACTTCCGGGACAAACCGGAACAACTAGTATTGTATTACAAAATACTGTAACAACAAATGCCCCATTATTTAATATTACAACAACATCAATTAATACAGGTTTTTACCCAAAATTAATTAATGATTTTAATGTTTTTTATCAAGGTTTTGAAGTTTATTCAGGATTTACAAATACGGATATCCAAAACGGATTTAATAAAGGTGTTACATTAAATAGTATTTCTAGTAGTGTTATTAATGGTACTGAAAATGTTAATAATAGATTTATTACGATTACGCCTTGGTCAGTATCTGTTAAGACACCAAATAAAGTTTCTTCGTATGTTATACCATCACAAGGTTCATTTTTAAATCAAACAGAAAATGAGTGTTTTAATTCTGATGGTACTATTAAAATTGAAGTTACCGGTAACACATCTATGTATAATGGTTCTGTTAGATTATTTTGGTTGGCACCAAACTATGGATATTTTGATAATACAAAATTAGTGAAACCAACTCCAAGTCAGTATTTAAAACAAATATTTGCGGGTCAAAGTGCTCAACAAAATTATTCATTTAATGGTGTAAGTAATGATTATACAAATATTAGTGAAATGTTCTCAGTTTTTGAAAAAAATGTTTTAGATAAATTTGAGACGGAATTTTTAAATTTTTCTAAATCAATTTATAGTTTTGATGAGAATGATTCTAAAGTTGATACTGATACCGAAAAATCATTTGGTAATTTTCAAAAATTAATAACAAGTATGATGGTTGTACCTACAGTAAATAATTTAAGTAGTGATGGTACAGTTACGGATATTCAAACAAGACAATTAACTAATTTATCAAATCTTATTACAAATTTCTTAAATTATGATATTGTATTTAAATATGGAAATCCTGGTGGATTTGATAAAAGATTATTTTATACTTTTTCTAAACACGCTATTACATCACCAATAACTTGGGATTATTATACGTCTAACACGGCAAACGGATTACCAAGTCAAACAACTTTGGCGTTATCACAAACAACATATCCGAATGCTTGGAATGCTTTAAAAACTTATGTTGGTTTTTCAGATATACCTGAATTAACATATAAAGATAGTGGTTCTTATATTACAGATTTCTTTATTGATTGTAATGTTGCATTTACGGTGGAAAGTATTACTAACTTATACCCAATCATTAAGATTTACGCAACACAAAAATTAAAAGACCCAACATTAAATTATACCAAATTTGTTAACTTAATTGATGATTATTTAACAAAAATAGATTCTTTTAATACAAAAATCTTGAATAATTTAATGATTAAAATTCAAAAAGAATTACCTAATGTTAATGACACACCACAACAAAAAACTGAAAGTGTATTAGATAGTACTCAAACAAAAATAGAGTTATGGGAGTCATTCAAAGCAACTAACGATAAATGGATTGCTGGTAATGATTTTAAAACAAAAACGTTATTTGAGGATATATTATTATTGGATAGAGCAAGTCGAGATGTTGGTGATAAAATATTGGTTGATGTTATTAAATTAAAAGATAGGTTAACGGACATTAATGTTAAAACAAATATGTTAACTTACGTTCAAACAATATTGGTTGAGAATAACTTTGTTGTTATGAATATCCCATCCTATATTAATTTTTATAATGTGCAAGATGCGGTTAAAAATGCAAAACCAAATCCTGAAGGAACATTAGAATTTGCAAACACAATGTTTGGAACTTTTTTAAACGTTGATTATCGAAATTCTTCAGCAAAAATGGTTTGTTTTTATGGTGGAAAACCAAGTGAACAATTAGACCTAAAAAATAATGTTGATTATCGTTTTAGAAATGACGCATTTGATTTAAGAAGAGCGAGTGATAATCCATTATTGGAAAATCAAATTGGTAAAAAAGATTGGGATAAATCAAACAAAGTTGTTGGATTTAATGTGGATATTGGTCCTCAAAATCAATCAATATTTCAAGGGTTTAATGTTTCTCAAAATCCTGGTAAATCAACTGCGGAATCTTTAGAGGTTATTAATCAAATGGCTAACCAATCCGGTAACAGAGGTGGTTCGACTCAAAGTACATCATTATATAATGTATACAAAAATAGAAGTTATTCTTGTACCATAACTATGATGGGTAATGCAATAATCCAACCAACTATGTATTTTAATTTAAGGAATGTACCAATGTTTAGTGGTCCATATATGATTACAAGTGTTAATCATACAATTACACCGGGGAATTTTGAAACAGTTATTGAAGGAATTAGACAACCTACGGCATCATTACCTAAGGTTGAGAATTATATACAATCACTTAAAACAACATTGTTAAAAACAATTACTGATAAGATTGCTCAAGAAAAGGCGGATAAAGAAAAAGCGTCATCAACAGGGACGGCGACAAATATTAAAACAAAAACCGCAGATAAAGTTAAAAAATTAACAAAAAAAGGTGGTACCAAAAGTGATAATACTCAAACGTGTAAACCAAATGATTATTATAATAAGTACGTTGTTGAAACACCATTAACAACATATGTTAATTATTCTGATGTTATTTCATTGATATCAACAAATATTGATAATAAAATTAAATACTCAGTTTTTGCAAAAATGTATCTAAGTTCTTCTAATGGTTCTAATTTACAAACTAAAGCAAATAACTATAGTGGTACAGATTTAACTTCAAAATGGGGTGCTACGGGTGATAAGTATTTTACAAAAAAATACTATTGTGATTCGAGTGGTTCTAATGATGGTAAAACTCAGACACCGTTTGTTTTCTTTAATAATGTTGAAGACCATATTAATTTTTTAATTGAAAGATATACAAATAGGGTTAGTATGATTAAAAGTATTAACGCTAAAGATATTACTAAATTTTTAATATTATACTCAGATAATAGTATTCCTAAAAATGAGGATGAATATACAACAATGAATCCTACCGATATATTGAATATTGAAAGTAGAGTTCAAGAGGCGATTAATGTTTTTAATCCAATAACGGGTATTTATTAACATTTACAAATAAACAGATATTTATATATAAAAAAGATTATGGATACAAAATCATTATTAGAAAATTACTTAGGTAAAAAAACCCGTACTACAGAAAAAGATATGGGTAACGGTTCAAAACAAGTTTGCGATTTAGATTCAGGTGATTGTTATACAATTAGAATGAAAGATGGTCTAATAGAAAGAGTTGACAACACAATGAGTCAAAATAGAAAAATACAAGTTGAAACAACAACTGGTGTAAAACAATTATTAAACGGATAAAATGAAAAAAGTAGATAATAGAATTTTAGAAGAAATTGCTAGATATAATTCAATCAATAGTTATATTGTTGAACAAGATGCTACATTACCTCCACCTCCGGGTGAGGACCCAAATGCTTTACCACCTGCGGGTGGAGCTCCGGCACCTGTTGACCCAAATGTTGCTCCGGCAGCACCAGCGGCACCTGCTGGACCACAACCTGTTGATTTAGCAATTGACACTGAAGTTGAAAAAATTGGTGAAGAAGGTAGTGCTGGTAAAACAGAAGAAATGGATATCACTGATTTAGTTAAATCTCAGAAAAAAGTTGAAGAAAAACAAGAAGAATATTTTGATAACTTATTCCAACATTTAGATAATTTAGAAACTAAATTAGGTGAGATGGATGGTATTATGTCTAAATTAAATGATTTAGAACAAAAAATTGAAAAATATAGAGAAAAAACTCCTCAAGAAAAATTAGAGTTAAGAACATTAGATTCAGGGCCATTCAATCAAAAATTAAGTCAATTCTTTGATGATAAAGAAGAGGATATGCAAAAATCAGGGAAAAATGAATATATTTTAACTCAGAACGATGTTGAAGATTATTCTCCTAATGAAATACAAAAAACATTTAGAAATTTTGGTAACGAAACTCAACCAACATCATTCCAACAACTAAGATAATTAAAAGGGTTTTCGGACCCTTTTTTTCACAAAACAATTTGACAAACACACGGCTGACACTTATACTTTTATAAACCTTTAAATATTTTAAACACTATGGCGACAAATTCATTAGACGCAGTTTTAGCTCAATACGAGAAAGCTAAACAAGGTAGTACTTCTTCTACCTCAAAATTTACACAAGAAGAAAGAATGAAAAAATACTTCGCGGCAATCCTTCAAGATAAGGAAACTCAAGGCCAAAGAAGATTAAGAATCTTACCAACTACAGATGGTACTTCACCATTTAAAGAAGTTTGGTACCACGAGATTCAAGTTGATGGAAAATTCCAAAAGTTTTATGACCCGGGAAAAAATGACAATGAACGTTCACCTTTAACTGAGGTTTACGAAGAACTTCGTTCAACAGGAAGAGAAGAAGATAAAAAATTGGCGTCAAACTACTTGGCACGTAAATTTTACATTGTTAAAGTTATCGACAGAGATAACGAAGAAGATGGTGTTAAATTTTGGAGATTCAAATCTAACTACAAAAATGAAGGTATCTATGACAAAATCATTCCTATCTACAGAAACAAAGGAGACATTGCTGACCCTGAAAAAGGTAGAGACCTTATCTTAGAATTAACTAAAGCTAAAACTCCAAAAGGAGCGGTTTATACAGTGATTCAAACGGTTATGTATGATGATGCGGCACCAATTCACGAAAATAAAACAACTGCTGACAGTTGGATTAACGATGAATTAACTTGGGAAGATGTTTACTCTAAAAAACCGGTTGAGTACTTAGAAGCTATTGCAAGAGGTGAAACTCCAAAATGGAATACTGACAAAGGTGGTTATGACTATGGTAACTCTGATGAGTCTGAAGTATCATTTGGTGGTTCTAAACCATCTGCTCCGATTGACCCACAAGCGGGGGATGAAGAGGAAGATGATATGCCGTTCTAATCAAAAAAAACTTGGACATATAAATTGGGCACCGGGATTACTCGGTGTCCAACTTGTCTAAACAAACTAAAAAATTAAATTAACATATACATATGGCAATTAAAAAGAAAACATTCTCG
>Ga0214919_10012348_pt1 | contig 10507 bp, 7 predicted proteins | sample LL1503_MetaG_FD_177994 | JGI IMG/M metagenome (GOLD analysis project Ga0214919, IMG submission 177994) | Freshwater microbial communities from Lake Lanier, Atlanta, Georgia, United States - LL-1503 | ecosystem: Environmental > Aquatic > Freshwater > Lake | place: USA: Georgia | collected 2015-03-15 | reverse complement strand
CTTCATGAGTTGGGAGAAATCGGTGCTCACGGATTCCGGTGGGTTCCAGATTTTTTCGCTGCCGCATTCGCGGTCGATGAGTGAGGAGGGGGCGGTTTTTCAAAGCTATCTGGATGGGCGCACGATTTTATTAAGCCCCGAATGCAGTATCGAAACGCAGAAGGCTATCGGCAGCGACATCATGATGGTCTTGGACCAATGCGTGCCATCCACCGTGGATGAAAGCACGGCCCGGACGGCGATGGAGTTGACTCATCGTTGGGCCGCGCGCAGTCTCGCTGCACGGGGCGAGTCTCCGCAATCTCTCTTCGCGATTGTGCAGGGTGCTCTATTTCCTGAGCTTCGGCGCGAGAGTGCGCGTGCGCTTTGCGAAATGCCCTTCGACGGATTTGCCATTGGTGGATTGGCTGTGGGGGAGGGGAAGAGTGAGCGTGAGGACACGTGTGAATTTACAACTGGACTCCTACCACAGGATCGGCCGCGTTATCTCATGGGGGTCGGCACTCCGCTCGACATTCTTGAGGCCGTTCATCGCGGGGTGGATATGTTTGATTGCATCATCCCCACGCAAATGGCGCAGCGCGGCGGATGCTTCACTTCGCGCGGACTCCTTCAAATGCGGCGCGGAATTTATAAGAGCTCTCAGGAGCCGCTGGACCCTGACTGCGCCTGCCCGACATGCGCTCGCTACAATCGCGCCTACCTGCACCACCTCACGAAATGCAAGGAGACGCTAGGATGGCAACTCCTCGGCCAACATAACATTTTCTTCTATCATCGACTCATGCGTGAGATGCGGCAAAGCATCCTCGAGGACCGCTTCCTCGCGTTCTACAACGAGAGGCGAGAGGTCCTTCAAATCGACGACATCGACAATCCTGTGACGCCGATGCGGCGGCGTCAGCTCAAAAAACTCACGCTGGGTGATTATAAAATCCACACGGCCATCGAGGGATTCTCGAGCATTCTTCATGTCTCCTCGGGCGAGATCATGCATTCGCGCACGCCGCCGATGGATGAGGCGAGGGGACTTTATATTGAACAATCGCGCCTCGCGGAGCGCCTAGCCGAGATAACCGGTGAGCCGCTTGTTATCTGGGATGTGGGGCTGGGGGCTGCCGCGAATGCGATGGCGGCGATTCTCACTCATGAATCCATTGCCGCGAAGGGGATGGTGCGCCCTCTTTGCATTGTGAGCTTCGAGAACGATCTCGATTCCCTCCGACTCGCCTTCAAGCATCACGATCGCTTTCCCTACCTGCGCCATGGCGGGCCTCCGGCGATCCTCAAACATGCGGCTTGGCAGTCCAAGCAACATGAGGGACTCGAGTGGAAACTTATTGAGGGAGATTTTCTGTCGACGATGCATCTGGCCGAGCCGCCGGATCTCATTTTCTACGATATGTTCTCGGGAAAAACCTGTGCGCCGGCGTGGACCACGGATGCCTTCCGTGCTGTCACGGCGGCCTGCGCGGGTCGCGATGTCGAACTCTTCACCTACACATGCTCGACGGCGTCACGCGTGGCCATGCTTGCGGCCGGATTTAACGTGGCTCGCGGTCGCAATGCTGGAGACAAGGAAGAAACAACCATCGCTTTCACGTACTTAGATAAAAGCGGCGAGAGGCAGAGGGAAATACTCGGAACCGAGTGGTTGAAGAAATGGGAGCGGTCGTCCGCGAAATTTCCGAGTGACCTCGATGCGCCGGAGCGTGAGGCTTTTGAGCAAACGATCCGCAACCACCCGCAATTTCAAGTGCGAGCGGGCTTCGAATAAAAGCGAATTACTTCTCGCGATTGGTCTTTTTTGTGAACTTAGGCTTACCTTCGTCATCTCCGAATTGGCCTTTGGCATTATAGGGAACGAGGGAAACAGCGATCGGACCGGAGTTCGTATCGATCTCGCGAGGGCCTGTACGAAGGATATCTAGGAATTGCTTTGGCACTTGGGCAAAGGATTCTCCTGGTAAAATGTCAATGAGCCCGACCGTGCGCCTTGGGAGACCGAGGCCTTCTTCTAGGAGGCTCATGATATCACGCGGAGTGATTCCGGTTTCGCGACCGGCGTTCGTTCGCACCCAGAGCATGCCTCGAGCTGGAGGACGGATGTTTCCCGTGGGAAGATCGGGTTGAGAGCGGGCGGTGGGCTTAGAGGGAGCGGGCTTTTCTTTCTCGGGCGCAACTTCGGGGCCTGCGAGCATTTCAATGACGGCGGAAGCAATATCAGTCGAGTTAAAGCCTTCTTCAAGCAAGCGATCCGTAACGCGGGTCGAGAGGTTGCCTCGATTGAGAACTTCACGAATGCGCTCGAGGAGGCCTTCAATGCGACGCTCTTCGACTTCGCCAGCGGTAGGAAGTGTGCCACGTTTGATTTTGGTTTTTGTGAAGCGCTCGATGAATTGGAGTTTGTAAATATCGCGACCCGATACAAACGTGACAGCCATGCCTTTGCGCCCAGCGCGTCCTGTGCGACCGATACGGTGGACATAGTCTTCCGCGTCGTAGGGAAGATCGTAATTCACCACGAGCTCGAGTTCATCGACATCGATGCCGCGGGCGGCGACGTCGGTGGCCACGAGGAATTCAAATTCGGCTTTCTTGAACTTGTTCATCACGCGGGTGCGTTGCGCTTGCGCAATGCCGCCGTGGAGTCGGTCGGCGGAGAAACCCTGCGCGATGAGATCATCGGCTAGTTCGTCTACCATCCGCTGCGTGTTACAAAAAATAATGCCCAGCTTGAATCCGTGGAAATCCACAAGGCGAAGAAGTGCTTCAAACTTCATGCGCTGGGGAACCTCATAATACCATTGCTCCACGGTGGGAACGGTCAATTCGCGTTGCTCGATTTTGACTGATTTGGGCGAGTTGGAATGGCGCTCGATCAGGTCGCGGATTTGTTTTGAAACTGTCGCAGAGAAAAAGACGGTCTGGCGTTCAGCGGGGGTCGAGCGAAGGATCTTTTCAATATCTTCGCGGAAGCCCATGTCTAGCATTCGGTCGGCCTCGTCGAGGATGACCATTTTGACATTGCTGAGATCGAGCGTGCCACGATCCATGTGGTCCATCAGGCGACCGGGTGTGCCGATGACGATTTGAACTCCTTTTTTGAGTTCGAAAAACTGACGCTCATACGAAGCTCCGCCGTAGATGGGCACAGCGTGAATGCCGCGTTTGTGGGCGGTGAGTTTGTGAACTTCATCAGCGACCTGCGTCGCCAACTCGCGCGTTGGGCAGAGGATCAGGACCTGAACGGAGCGATCAGCAGCTTGGCAAAGTTCAATCGCAGGAATCGCAAAGGCGGCCGTTTTTCCTGAGCCGGTTTGGGATTGTCCAACGACATCGTGACCCTCAAGCAGGACGGGAATAGCCGATGCCTGGATCGGCGAGGGCTCCTCAAATCCGAGATCGCTGATGGCCTTTAAAATCTCGGGCGAGACGCCCAATTCCGCAAAAGTCTTCTTGTTCATTTACTATCACTACACGCACAACCATCCCACGTCACGGGTTGATTGTAGCTTAGTAGGACTTCGCCCAAATGACGCGCTGACGGCTGGGTTCTCCCGTGAATGGACAGGTGCCTGCTTCAGGTGCATCAACAAAGGGAATGCAGCGAATCGTGACCTTGAGATCGGTTTTGATCTGTTCCTCTACGGCCGCGCTGCCGTTCCAATGAGTGAGAGCGAAGCCGCCGTGGATTTCGGGTTTTGCGGCGTTCGATGGAGTGAAGAATTTGTAAAACTCTTCCTTCGTGTCGATCTGCCGCGTGTTCGCATCGCGGAATGTCGTTGCGCGTTCGAGGAGGGTAGATTGGATCTCATCGAGGATTTGTAGGGCCGTGACGGGAATTTCCGCGAGCGGCAAGAAGGCTTTTTCCTTAGGTCCGCGATCCCGGCGAGCGACGGCGGCGGTTCCCTGCGCGAGGTCGCGCGGGCCAATCTCGATACGAATGGGAACGCCTTTTTTGATCCATTCCCAATTTTTGACACCCCCGCCGAGGTCGCGGCTGTCCACTTCCACGCCCAATGGCGCCCCATGGTAGCTTAGCGCTCGGAGCGAGGCTGCAAGGGACTCGGCTGCTTCAATGATAGCGGTTTTGCTGTCCTCTTTTGGAGTGATCGGAACAATCACGACATGGGTATCGGCGATACGCGGAGGCACGACCAATCCATCGTCGTCCGAATGCATCATGATGAGCGTGCCGATGAGGCGTGTGCTCACGCCCCAACTTGTCGTCCAAGCGTGCTCGAGTTGGCCGGCGCGGGATTGAAACTGGATTCCCGAAGCCTTAGAAAAATTCTGACCCAAGAAGTGCGATGTTCCTGCTTGGATCGCCTTGCGATCCTGAACCATGGCCTCGATGCAGTAGGTCTGTACCGCGCCAGGAAATCGTTCGCTCTCGCTCTTCTCGCCGCACAATACGGGTAGCGCAAGGAAGTCGCGCGCGAACGTCTCATAGACGCGCAGCATTTTCATTGTCTCCACTTCCGCCTCTTCGCGAGTCTCGTGGGCGGTGTGGCCCTCCTGCCACAAAAACTCGGCGGTGCGGAGGAAAAGACGCGGACGCATCTCCCAGCGGACGACGTTGGCCCATTGATTGAGAAGGATGGGAAGATCGCGCCAGGATTTCACCCATCGCGCATAAGCCGCACCGATGATGGTTTCTGACGTGGGGCGAACGACGAGCGGTTCCGAAAGCTGTCCCGCAGGCACGAGTTTTCCATCTTTCGCTTCAAGACGATGATGAGTCACGACTGCGCATTCCTTAGCGAACCCTTCCACATGGGCCGCCTCTTTTTCGAGATAGCTGAGTGGAATGAATAAAGGGAAATACGCATTACGATGGCCTGTGGCTTTGAACATGCCATCCAGCACGCGTTGCATCCGCTCCCAGAGCGCGTAACCCCAAGGCTTGATGACCATGCACCCGCGCACCTCCGAGTTCTCGGCCAAATCGGAGGCCTTGATCACCTGCTGATACCATTCCGGAAAATCTTCATCCCTACGGGGAGTCACTGCGGTCTGCTGTTTATCGCTCATGGCCGGAAATGATTGCGACCCTCAGCGGATCGTAAAGACCTTTTTCACAGGAGGGGGAAGTTTTTTGATGTTGATCAATGGCCGGTTGCGGAAAACAAACAAAAGATCCGATCTTTGAGGTGCTTCTTCAATTGTGGCGAAAGCGATCTCAAATAGCGGAGTTTTTTCTAAAACTATAAAAAATTCCTCGTGCCCTCCCAAAAGCGACTTGAGTCATGAGTTAAAGGATTCCGTAAGACGTAAAAAGTTCAGACATTCTTGTTGAGGTTGAAGGTCTGCGTAATCTGCGCCATCCGCTCATGTCAAATACTCCCGAGGCTTCCAGGTTAGCTGAGAACTGGTTGAGCAATTGGAGGTATAAAAGTTTTTATAAAACTCAAAATGGAGCCAATTCGGGGTTGACCCCATTGAATAAACTGTTAGAAAGCGCAGGATGCGATTGTCCGTTTTTATTCGATTTAAAGACTTCAAAAAATATGTATTGTCTGCCTTTCTTGGGCTGATGTTGATCGGGACCGTCGTTGCCGAATCGAAGTCGACATTAAGCGGGAGGGTCGAAGCACTGTTCCGCGACCTATTCTACGACAAACCCGCTTCGACTCCCGCGCAAACTAAGGAGGTGACGAGTCAGGGATCGCTTATTGCCGCACAGAAGTCAGGCCAAGCTCTCGTGATCGCGAGAATCGCGGACCGTTCCATACCTCAAAATTTTGCAACTAAGCTCGTGCAGCAGTTCCTTGCTAAGGCTACAAATCCCGGAATTAAGTTTGTAACAATTGAGGATTTGACGGGCACCGCTAAAGAGGCTCTTCAGTCCAAAACTGGAGATGGCGGAATGTTAGAATTTTCCTCAAACCAGCAGGCTCTGCAGTTTGCTGCTTCTCAGGGGATTCCTGCTGTAGTCACACTAAGTGTTGAGAGTTTAAATGTCCGTCCCGCCCAGACTGCGGCGGGCATGCTCCTCGGATCGGCTCGCGGAACGGTGTCTTTGGTTTCAAATGCGGATGGGGCTCGCAGTCAGTCTGGTGACTATTCTGCCGGAGCGAGGAGTTTTAATGAGCAACAGATATCCGAAAAACTGATCCAAGATCTCGCGGCAGGACTAGCTAGTCAGGTATCTTCATGGCAGCCACCAGCTGCGGCAGAGGGAATAGGATCGATTTGCGAGGTTCATGCTAAAGTGGACGGGCTGAGCATGCCGTCCTTTGATATGGCCAACGGGGTCCCGAGTTTCAGCAACCAGAGTGTTCCGGTTTTCGCCTCGGGCGCCACGGTTGAGCTTGATGGCATCCTTGTAGGTCAGACCCCATGCGCCATCCAAGCAGGCAGAGGAATGCATGAGCTCCAGATCACGCGCGAGGGACTCAAGCCCTACGCGGCGACAATCAATCTCACCGGCCAAAACCGCTACGATGTTGTTCTTGTTCCCTCGGACGAGACTTTGGAAAAGTTTAACAAACAGCTTGCCTACATCAGGCAGCTCGACATGACGCAGAAGGTCAATAATGCGGAGGTTGAGGTTCTAGAGGGGTATTCTAAAATGCTGCGTCAGAGTGGATTCAGGGTGGATCAGAGGTCTGTCAGTGACTGGGGACATCTTTCGGTCGATCGTGAGGACCCGGCTAATAAGAAATAAATTCCATGAAATATAAACTTTCTAATCGATACCTTGCCCAGACAGCAGTGATTGTGGCTCTACTTGCATCTGGGAATGCGAGAGGCCAAAACTCCCAAGCTCCTAAAATCCAAGTGATTCAATTGGAAAAACTAGAGATTAATGAGGGATTGATCACGGATGAAATAGCCAAACGTTTTAACTCAAAAGTTAAAAAGCCGAAAGTGACAGGGGAGGTTTCGGCAAAGGATACCATCCAAGTAAATGACAACCAGATCAGCCGGGAGGTAAGAGTCAAGGTCGATACGAAGACGGATTCTACGGAAATCGACAACTTGAGGGCGAGCGTGGAAGACCGCATCAAAGGAGCCTTCGCTGCAACCCTAGCTCAGGAGATGAGTGCCACAAAACTAATGCAACTAGCAGTTCGCGATAAGTCGCTTGATGCTCTCAAAAAAGAATGGCAAGTGAGCGAAGAGCTTGGCAAGCCGACCGATGCGGCGCCTGATATGAGTGTTCAGCAGGCCGACTACATTGCGACAGCGAAGATCACAGATTTTGTCACGGATCGCAAAGTAATGGGCAATGAGGAGGCTGCAATTTGGTCCAACTCCATTTCAGCAACTCTTGAAATTACCAAGGTGAATGGAGGCACCAAGAAGGTTATTACCGAGTCCGTCGCTGAGGGAGGCAAGGGGCGCAGGGGTGTTGGGGGAGAAGCGGCCAATTTCAATGCCCAGCAGATTCAGAACATCACACAAAAGCTTTCAAAACGACTAGCTGAAAGGATTCTCGACAATTACTCGCCGCCCAAGATCGTAGCCCGGCGAGGTCTCCTAATCATTATTGATCGTGGCGAGGCTGCCGGAGTCAAGGTAGGGGACAGCTACAAGCTGATAGAGCGAGTAGATAGCACTTTTGGGACAGACGCCGGATTTCCCTTGGGAAATGCAACGGTGGAGATGGTCAACGAGGACACGTCCAATCTTCGTCTCGATCCAAATGTTCCTGAGTTTAGCGATGCTAGCAAAATAACCGTACAGAAAAATAACCCGCAGTCCCAACCCACAAAACCTCAAACGAAAAAACCATGAATAAAAAACTAATTGGAAGGATTGCTCTTGCAGCGCTTCTTGGAAGTCCACTTCTTCTCACTTCTTGCGCCAGTCGCGGTTTGCGTGGCGCACAGGGAGCCTATCGATCTGGTTCGATTGCTAGTGCAGTCAGCGCTATCAATTCGTTGGCCTCAAAGGAAAAAGAGGGAGCTCGGGACAGCGAGTTGGTATTTGTAGAAAAGGGCAACATCAACGCCACCGCAGGAAATGCCGAACAAGCCAAGCAGGGGTATATTCAAGCCGACCATTCAATCGAGAAGCATCTCATGGCCTCTAAGATCCAGCTTGGAAATGAGGCTGGAGCTTTGCTTGTCAACCTCAATTCGATGCCTTATCATACTAGCCCTGCTGAGCGCTTGATGGCGGCTTCCTATTTAGCGACTTCACTGCTGCAAACCGGCGATCTTACGGGGGCTAGGTCTGCTATAAAATTAGCAAAGAATCGCCAACTCCAGATTAATGAGGAGTTCAAGAGGCAGATTGAGAAGGACCAAGCGTCGCTACGTCAGGCAGTAGAGAGCGACCCCAAGATGCAGATCAAACTTGATGAAGGAAAGATCGCGCAGCAGACAACCAGTCTTCAGTCTGCAGTTGCCCAGTTTCACCCCTACAACGATGGCTTGAGCGTTCCGTACGCAGAGGCGCTTGCCGGAGCCATTCTTGGAAGCGGCCAGAATGCTGAGAAGCAGCGAGCAAATGAGTCGTTTAACAATGCCCTAAAGGCAAATCCGAGCTGCAGCAGCCTCAACAAGGCCATCAGTTCCTCCCCGAATAGTACCACGCACATTTTCATTGAGGACGGACTGGCTCCGCAACTCGGATCGACTCGGTTCGACATCCCAATCTACATCAATGGGGCCCTAACCACTCTTTCGGCTGCATTCCCAGTCTTTGAGCCTACGCCACTCACGGGGGGGCTTGCTTCCGTCAAAGTAGGTGGGAGCGAAGTAAATGCCAATGTCATATGCGATTTTGATCGTATTGCAGGCGCGGAGTACCACCGCAAGATACCTGGTACAATTGCCCGTACAATGGCTTCCTCTACCCTCAAAGCCGCTGCCGGTATTGCTAGCCAACTTGTTGCAAAAGAAGCAGGTGGCGATTACGGTGGGCTTATTGCTGGAGGAATTGGGGCTGCATCAGTTATTTACAATGTTGCTAGTGCGCAAGCCGATCAGCGAATCTGGTCAACCCTTCCAAAACAAGTCCGATATGCCTGCGTCGGAACCCCATCTGGCGGAATGGTTGAAGTAGGCGGAAAGACCATCAAGCTACCTTCGGGCGGGAGTAACCTTGTGATTGTCCGGGTCATTAATGGACAAGTGTTTGCAAGGGCTGCTGCTTTATAAGATTATAAGGCGATGAATTTCAGATGGTTTATACGCTGTTTCCTGTCGGTTTGTTTGGTGGCTTATGGGAGTCTTTGCGCCGAGGCCTCTTATAAGGAGGTACAGAGTTGGTCCAATTCCAAGGGGGGGCAAGAATTTGGGTTCTATGTTAACTGCTGCGCTGGCGCACCATTCCGCTACGATCCAAGAAAGCCATTCCTGACCGAGATTACGATGGTTAAAAACTCAGGAGGCTTTGTCACCATTCAAGGAAAGATCACAAATAACGCCTTTTGGAGAAAGACCTTTAGGATACGTTGGGAGTGGAAATCCCTAAACGGCTTGATGTCCACGGCACCGTCAGATGCGGCGCTGACCATGGTGACGCTCGCGGGAAAAGAGCAGGAAGTCATTCAGGGAACCTCAACGGTTCCGAACCCAACTGGTGTCGTTTTGACATTATTTCCACACGCAAAATAACCGAAAAAGAACAAAAATTAAACGATCAATATCATTTCAACATATGAAAATCAGAATCCAATTCCTCCTACTCTTGTCCTCAATGTTCCTGCTTGGAGCTTGCTCCTCTGTAACCAAGGTTAGTAGTTCGCAGTTTCGCACGACGATGGGGCTTGATCCTCAAGATATCGAGGAGACCTCATCGCAGATGGCTCAATCCATGCTTGCGGCCAACGTATTGACGGCTAAAGGCTCGGAGGGGCGCTCAATTATCGCGATTTCCACGTTTAGGAATAATACGGCCCTCTATGACTTTGATCCGAATCTCATCTTCAATCCCATCCGCGTGACCCTCAACAAGTCTGGAGTGGCTTACTGCTATGTCACAAATGATGTGTATGTTTCACGCAACCGTGCCGCAGTTTATCATGAGAACCAAGTCCGCGATTTCCTCGGTGAAGGAGACCATCTCTCTTCCGGTCCAAAACCACAGTACTCTGTGACATTGGAACTCATCGAAAATGCGGGATACGTGGGAAACACGACGCAGAAACAGTATCAAATCCACATGACGCTAAATAAGATAGGAAGTGGACTTGCAATCTGGGAAGACATTAAGCCTGTAAATAAGTTAGGCCGGAGAGCCGCGATCGGATTTTAGACACATTATAGGGTTTATGTTTGAAAAAAAGTCCTCTGAAACAACGTTCAGCGGCTACTTTGAAAAAACAAAAAAATCGCCAAGCATAGGGATGTTATTGGCGATCCTTTTCATGCTTGTTTCGTTGAGAGGCTTGGCCGCAAACAGGTTGTATTCTTATGCAGAAAGCCCGCGCAGAATGGGGGATCTTGAAAAACTGGAGATCGAGGAGATGAGCGTTCGATCGGACTCCAGTGTGAGCAGGGAGAAAAAAATCCAGCTCCTACGGGAGATCTGGCAAAAACAAAGGGAA
>Ga0214919_10012346_pt1 | contig 10509 bp, 9 predicted proteins | sample LL1503_MetaG_FD_177994 | JGI IMG/M metagenome (GOLD analysis project Ga0214919, IMG submission 177994) | Freshwater microbial communities from Lake Lanier, Atlanta, Georgia, United States - LL-1503 | ecosystem: Environmental > Aquatic > Freshwater > Lake | place: USA: Georgia | collected 2015-03-15 | reverse complement strand
TGGGCTCCTCCCTGGGCTCCTCCCGTCGAAGCGGGAGCTGGATGATCGTGCTTTTTGCAGGCCGAGATGACACCCATTGATAATAAAACAATGGCACATACAATTACCATGCTAGGAACTATAAATTCATCTTTATTATATTTATTATTAACTTATTGTTAATAATAAATATAATAAAGATGAATTTATAGCCTGAAAAAAAAACGATAAAGCCTAACTGCTGACAAAATACCAGCAGCGAATAGAATGAGGCCAATCAATCCATAAATCCAATGCATTGTGCTTTTCAGGATCACTGTAAAAACAATGGCTACCAACAGAACGGTAGCCAATTCGTTCCAAAGGCGCAATTGAATCGAACTCCAAAGAAACAGGCCTTTTTTGAACTGGTGGACCATGCGCTGACACATGAAGTGATACACAAGCAACCCTGCTACAAACCCCAGCTTGACCAACATCCAATCTTGTTGATACCACCTTGCATCCCACGTCATGTATAATCCTGTCAGTACCGTTAGGATCATTGCCGGCGTGGTAATAATATACCAAAGTTTATGTTCCATGATCACGAACTGACGCTGCAGAACCAAACGTTCATGTTCTGGCTTTTCATTCGCTTCAGTATGATACACAAACAGTCGGACGATGTAAAACAAACCAGCCATCCAGCTAACTACAAAAATGATATGAAGTGATTTAATGTATAAGTATGTCATTGGTTCGGGACTTTTAACTCTCTTTTCTTGTTACTCTTGCAAGGCCTCTACCAATCTGTCCGTAGCATTTTTATACGGATTAGCGAAAGTAAAAGAGTCTTTCGACTCCAGTGCACAGGCTATTAGATATGCACGCCTGCAAATTAATAAAGCGAATCGCACATTAGGGAGTCAAAAGACTCCCTTCCATTATTTTATCCGTAGAGACGCTTAACTTCTACGGACAAGCTTAGAAGATTTAAAGACTCCCTATCCTTTGAAGAGGGTCAGGATGAAGCCATTTAGTACCTAAATTCTTTCACCACATCAATCGCATATTTTACATGATCAAATGGAATATCGGGCATGATTCCATGTCCCAAATTAAAGATAAACCCATTTTCGCCACGCATGCGTTCAAACAGTTGGTGGATACGTTTTTTAATGACCGACTTATCCGCATACAAAACATGTGGATCCAAATTCCCCTGAACAGCCATCCCTTTGGGTAAACATTTTTTAACATCCAAAAGATCTGCATTCCAGTCCACCGAAATTACGTCGGGCTTAGCATCGGCCATCAGCGGAGCAAAAACAGAGCTTCCTTTACAAAAAGAAATAATAGGGATGTCTTTTCTATTCAATTTTGATATAATTTCCTTGATGTATCGATGCGAAAACTCCTTATAGTCGTCCCATGCTAAGGCTGTTGCCCAGCTATCGAATAGTTGAACGGCATCCACTCCAGCTTCAATCTGCAGATTCAGATAATCAACCGTGACCTGAGCAATTTTTGACAATAACTGATGTGCCATTTCAGGATGATTATGCAACATCAACTTGGTAAGCTTAAAATCTTTTGATGATCCGCCTTCAACGAGGTAACTCATCACGGTAAAGGGGGCACCTGCAAAGCCAATGAGCGGTATACGCCCATGGAGACGCTCCTGAACAACCTTGATGGCATCAGCCACATACTGCAATTTATTGCCAACATCCGTAGTTAAACGATTGATATCCGCTTGAGAACGGACTGGATTAGAAAACTTGGGGCCAATACCTTGCGTAAAGCTCAGATCGCCTCCCATAGCTTCGGCTGTAACCAGAATATCCGAAAATAATATGGCGGCATCAATACCCAATAAATCGACAGGAAGCATGGTCACATCAGCTGCAATTTCGGGTGTTTTGCACATCTCCAAAAAGGAATATTTATTTTTTATTTCCCAATATTGTGGCATAAAGCGGCCCGCTTGGCGCATCATCCACACAGGGGGACGTGATGTTGTTTTTGAAAAAGCAGCCTCCATCAATAGGCTATTTTGTAGGGTATTCGTACTCACTGTGCTTGATTTATTTGTAATTCTATTTTTTCTGTTAGCTGCTTCACTCGAGAGGTGACCTTTAGACTCTTCGTCTTTTCTAAATAGGCCAAGGCTCGTTCTGTATCTTTTTTCCTCAGGTTGATATTGGCCAAATGAATGAGAATAATAGCTTTATCATTTGAGTTACGGAGCTTGAATCGGCTGGCTATTTGAAAATGGCGCTCAGCCGCTTCAAAATTGGCTCGGTGGAGTTCAATAGAGCCGTAAATAAACTCATAAAAACCTCGTCGATGTTTTCCCAAATGCGCTGGATTTTCAATTTCTTTGAGAAGTTCTTCCGCCCCATCATAGTTCTTAGCATGGAACTCACGAGCAGCCATGATGACAGTCCCCTCACGGAAATAGCCCCAAATTAACAGGCATACCCCGACACCAATAATAATTGAAATCTCATAAACCTGCTGATACATCGTCCAACTAAGAATGAGGAAGAAGATACCTATAACCAATAGACGTACTTTTTTCGTAAACATTTAGTGCTGATTGTCGGTGAATTTATAACCTACACCACGTATGGAATGAAAGTAGGTCGGCTTTTTTTGATCGGGTTCAAAGTATCTACGAAATGTCAAGATGAAATTATCAATAGTCCTTGTCGAGGGGTACACATCGTAGTTCCAAACCGTTTCTAAAATTTGCTCACGCGATACGGCATCATTCTTATGCTCGATAAGCAACTTGAGTAACATGGTTTCCTTTTTGGTGAGCGAGGTAAGAGTACCATCCGCTTTTTTAAATTCAAAAGAGTTAAAATAAATTGTCTTATCTCCAATTTGGTAGGTATTTGATTCTTGAGACATGTCTGAATGCAAGCCACGCTTGACTAAAATACCCACCCGCAAAATCAACTCTTCCAGATTAAATGGCTTTGCTAAATAATCATCAGCCCCTCTTTTCAACCCAGCTACACGGTCCTCACTCGTATTTTTGGCCGTCAGAAACATGATCGGTGTTTTGGTATTTTCCAAACGGATGGTCTCTGCAACTTGCAAGCCATCTATTTCGGGCAACATCACATCCAATATCACCAAGTTAAATCGTTCTTCTTTGAAAATTTTTAGTGCTTTTTTTCCATCAGCAGCAACCGTTACTTTATATCCCTCTAGCTCGAGATTAAGTTTGATGACTTCTAAAAGATGTTCCTCATCTTCTACTAATAGGATGCGCTGTTTGTTGTGCATGTTTATTGAAATATGATTTCAAAAATAGTACCGTTCGGGTGATTGTCTTTCACCGTAATTTTGGCATGATGCTTATCGAGTACCTGCTTGACAATGTATAATCCCAGCCCCGTACCTTTCGTTTTCCGAGTCTGTTCGCTGCCAACACGATAAAATTTATCAAAAATGCGCGACTTTTCATCATCCTCGATACCAACACCTTGATCGGCCACCTCAAAATAGACATGACCCTTACTCTTATATAATTTTAGTCGCACCTCTGCACACGAAGGAGCATATTTAATTGCATTCTCAATCAAATTACTAACCACCGAACTCAACGCAAACTGATCGCCAGCTAAAGAGATGTTATTTTCCACTCCCCTCATGCTTATTTGTGAATGACACACATGCCCTTGCAATCGATCTACTACTTTTTTGATGAGGTCCGATAGATCAAATAACTCTTTGGGAAACGAATATGAATTATTTTCAATTTTTGTAGCAATGAGCATATTTTCTACCAGATCATCCAAGCGTTCAACATCCTTGAGCGAGTTTTGAATAAAATATTGTTGCCGTTCATGATCTAGATCCCGCTTTAATATCGTCTGTAGATATAGCTTAATAGAAGCCAAGGGCGATTTCAGTTCGTGAGTAACAGAAAGCAAAAAGTTTTTTTGTTGAAGGTGTAATTGATGCTCTTTGTTTAATGTACGATGCAGTTGGATCGTTCCTATCAAAAAAATCAAAAGAAAAACAGAAGCCTCCCCAATAATCATCGCCTTTCGGTGAGGCTCAGCTTTAATGAGTAAAATACCCCACCAAATGAGTTCTGCCGATGCATAAACAAGTAAACAATAAAAAATGATTAATGACTTTTTCACGTATATAGTTTGTTTTTTTATCGGCCATGCAGCGACCATGCGCGGAATCATTTATGAGGTTTTTTGAGCGGTCGTTCATGGTGGTTTAATTAAATAAGCCTCACCCAACCCTCTCCAAAGGAGAGGGCTTTATAATTTATATCATTCAGTATTGTCAGCAGAACATAACGCATCTCTTTCGGAGAGGGCTGGGATAAGGCTTGTTATTTCGTTCCAAATACAATATCCAAACTTTCAAAAATCATTCTCTTTGCCTTTTCCAGCTCAATTTTTGAATGTGCTGCGGATACAAACCCTACTTCGTATCCAGATGGTCCTAAATACACCCCACGATTCAATAATTCACGATGCATGATCTTGAACTTTTCCATGCTAGAAGCATCTATCTCTTCGGCCGTTTTGAAGCTTTCCTTATCCGTAAAAGCGAACCAAAATATAGATCCAATTGAAAATACTTTAAACTTATAATTACGAGCAGTAGCAAAATGCTGTATCGATTCGGCAAACTCTTGGGCCTTATTATTTAGGTTTTTGTAAAATCCAGCGTGTGAAAGTTCGGTCAGTTGGGCTATTCCTGCAGCCATGGCCACCGGATTTCCCGATAAAGTACCAGCCTGATAAACGGGACCATCTGGTGAAATCATGGCCATAATCTCTTCAGAAGAACCGTACATACCCACAGGCAATCCACCACCAATTATTTTTCCATACGTGATTATATCCGGTTGGATATGATAATGCCCTGCTGCACCCTCCATGCCAATACGATAACCTGTAATCACCTCATCGAAAATGAGCAGCGATTTATTCTTGGTGCATATATCTCTTAAAAAGAATAAAAAATCCTCATCCTGCAACAGCAGCCCATTGTTTGCGGGAATGGGTTCTATAATAATGGCAGCTATCTGGTTTTTAAATAATCTGAAAGCTTCTGTTATGGCTTTTTTATCATTTAGTGAAACGACAATCGTTTCATCTGTAAAAGATTTCGGAACACCTGCAGAAGATGATGTTCCGGTGGTCGCTAAGCCTGATCCTGCTTTTACCAACAGGGAATCCACATGGCCGTGGTAACAACCCTCAAATTTTAAGACTTTATCTCTATTGGTATATCCTCTAGCCAACCGAATAGCTGACATCACCGCTTCGGTACCCGAGTTTGTAAAACGTATTTTTTGGATGTATTTGTTATCCTTTAATATCAGCTCTGCCAACTCGTTTTCCAATGCCGTTGGAGCTCCGAAACTCATCCCATTTTGCATGACCTGAGTCACTTTGTCGCGCACCTTTGGATGGTTATGGCCCAAAATAAGTGGGCCCCATGAGCCACAAAAATCAATGAACTGATTACCATCAACATCCCAAATAAAACAGCCGTCGCCTTTTTCGATAAAAAGAGGCGTCCCATGAACTGATTTAAAAGCTCTCACAGGTGAATTGACCCCTCCAGGAAAATATTTTTGTGCCTGCTTATAAAGTTCCGTCGATTTTTCTCGTGAAATATCTGGCTTATTCGTGCCTGTATACGATATTTCATCGTCTGATCCCGAAAACATCTTTCTTAATGAATCTAACATGGTATTATTTTCTGCTTTATAATTTATGTATTTGTATAGCGTATTGCGACTAATGAGTGCGACCAGTCACTTAGTTTAAATACTTCATCCATCCTTTTTCTACTATTTCACGTGCATGATATGTAATAATGATATTGGCTCCAGCTCTACAGAAGGCATACATATTTTCCATGACCACTTTTTGCTCATCTATCCAACCTCGTTGGGCAGCGGCCTTCACCATGGAGTACTCTCCAGATACGTTATAACATGCAACAGGAAGATTTGTATTTTGTTTTAAACGGTGAATAATATCCAGATAAGCTAAAGCTGGCTTTACCATTAAAATATCAGCTCCTTCTTGCTCGTCTAAATAAGCTTCGTGCATGGTTTCGTTGGGATTTCTAAAGTCCATTTGATACGCTTTTCGATCACCCTTGCTGGGAGCCGAATCTGCAGCTTCTCTGAATGGGCCATAATATCCCGATGCGAACTTAATGCTGTAGCTCATAATGGCTGTATTGTCAAATCCATGTTGATCCAGTTTTTCACGAATACTCAAAATACGTCCGTCCATCATATCCGAAGGTGCAACCATATCGGCTCCTGCCTGCGCATGGACTAAAGACATTTTTGCTAAAAGTGCTACCGTTTCGTCATTCTGAACATAATCATCACGTAAAATCCCGCAATGGCCATGGCTCGTATATGCACATGCGCAAATATCAGTCACGATATACAGGTCGCTGCCAAAGGTTTTCTTTAACTGACGAATGGCATCAGGAATGACCGAACTTTCATCATACGCTGCATTTGCATTTTCAGATTTATTTTCACCAACTCCAAACAACAACACTTTATTTATTCCAAGTTCCAGCGACTTTTCTACATCTTTCAATAAGGTGTCTGCTGAAAAATGATTGATGCCAGGCATTGCACTAATCTCATGAATGATATTCTTCCCAGGAACTACAAAATAGGGGTATATAAATTGGTTCTTAGATAGTCGAGTTTCGGCAATGAGTTCCCTTACAATGGGCGACTTGCGTAATCTTCTCGGTCGAATTAACATAGTACTCTTTGTATTTGATCTTTTTTTTTTCGGAAGGGAAAGGAAATTTTCTACAGCCTCACTCTTTAATCTAGCCCAAAAACAGCTTCTGCAAGTCCTAAATCATCAGGAGAATAAGGCAAAACATATGGAGCACCCATTTCAGCCGCTTTTTTCCCAGTTGACTTACCCAAGCAAATTACTTTCTGCCCAGACTGCAATAAATGTTTAGAGAAATAAGCCTCCACATTGGAAGGGCTTGTAAAAATTAATACGTCTGCCGATGATTCCTCTATTTGCTTCTCGAGAACCGTTTCGTAAATGGGTAATTCGATCGCTTTTGTTTCTGGAGTTAATTCATTTTGTACCGTCTGCAATGAATCCTTCGCTCTCGGAAATAGCACGGTAGTTCCGTGTGCAAGTTTAGCAAACTCTTTGGCAATACCTGTGATGTCTATCCCCAGTCTTTCTCCAGTAAAATCAGGGACTCTTCCCATTCGCCTGAGCGTATCTTCTGATGATCTACCAAATACAGCCAATTTTGTTTTTTCAGTTAGTTCTGGCTTAAGCTGAAAGAAATATTCGATAGCATTTTTACTGCTAAAGAATATCCAATCCGTTTGCTTCAAAATAAATGGATCGAATTTATGGATGATAGGATACGTTTTAATTAATGAACGGGCATCAACCTCAATAGCATGCTTCTTCAGCGCATGACGGAAATAATTATTCTCTGGCAAAAAGCGCGTGATAAAAACCGTCTTTGGAAATTTGCGAGTGGGTGCAAATTTCGAAACTATCTTTTCCGCAAGTCCTACTGTGCTTTCAGCTTGCATAAATAAGCGATCTGGAAATTCACTATCTATACTCGCTCTTGATGTCCAAACCTGAAAAAGATTCTCATGCTTACGGCAATAACAACCCAGTGGCGTATGACATCCCCCATCAAACAAATTCAAAACTTTACGTTCTAATGCAATTTGTTCGGCAACTTCGGGATGATTGAGTGCTTGCAGTTCTTTAAATAAAACATGATCTTTTTCACGAATTTGCAAAGCCAACACACCTTGAGCGGGTGCAGGAACAAATTCTGAAGGATCTAGTTCTTCTACATAAAACTCGCTAAGATCCATTTCGAGCCGGAGGACGCCTGCCTTGGCAACCATGATGGCGTGGCAATATTTGTCTCGAAGTTTTTGAATACGCGTTTGCAAGTTCCCACGAAGGTCTTTCACCTCTAAATCTGGACGTAATGCACGTAGTTGTGCTTTACGTCGGCTAGATGAAGTGCCTACTGTTTTTCCTGATTTAATAGATAATTTTTGGTTTATATCTACCTGATCCTTCAAAATTAACAACAAATCCGCTGGGTCCTCGCGTTCTGACACTGCTGCAATCAGGAGTCCTGGAGGATTAGAGGTAGGCAAGTCTTTATGTGAATGAATTGCTAAATCAATCGTACCATTGAGTAACTCATCTTCTATTTCTTTGGTAAAAAATCCTTTTCCCTCAAGCTTGTCAAAGCTGATATTGGATAGTTTATCACCCTGAGTCTTGATAATTTTTATTTCAGCGCTCAGCCCAATCTTCTTTAGTTTACTTTTTATAAAATTTGCTTGCCATAACGCAAGGTCACTCCCCCGTGTTCCAATAACGATATTTGATGGAGTGGTATTCATTGACATTTTATCCTTAGGCATATTGTTTCTCAGACAGTTTTGAAAGACAGCAAAGTAACCAATTTTTGAAAAATGCTCGAGTGATTTAGCTGTTTTTTGCCAAAATTTCTTTGGCCATCACCATCGGGATACTAATGTATTTTTTTTCCATATAGTTTACCACCTTTCTCAGTACTTCGCGCGAGCTATCATCTAGTGTTTGGATATCTTCAGCAAAAATAGAATCCATCGCTAATTTTTTGATTTCTTTTATTTTTTCAGGAACTTCACTCATGGCACGTTCAATCTCACGCCGTTTTAAAATTGGTTTGAACTTCTGGATATTTTGATCAATAATTCGTTCGGCATGAATCAATTCATGGTGTCGCTCCCGTAGGTTTCTTTTTGCTACTTCCTGCAAGCTATTGACGCCAATGAAGTAAATGGGATTGTTAGCCAAAACTTTTTGACATGTATCATTTGGGACTGCTAAATCTACAATCACCTTACTGCCCGACTCCCCATTTAATAAAGATTGATAAACCTCTTCGGTAATAATTGGCTGGGTTGCACCTGTACAAGTAATAATAATATCAAAGCCCCTTTTGTAATTTTTCAAATCTTCTAAACCAAAAACTTCCGCATTCAATTCTTTTGCTAGAAGCTCGGCCTTAGCCCGTGTTCGATTGAAAATAGCAAAGTTAGAGAATGTTTGTTTTTGCAAGTATTTGGATAGGTTTTTATTAGTTTCACCTGCCCCAATAATTAGGATACGTGCATTAGCCGGCATATGCAACTCCTTCAGTTTGCGATATGCCAGGGATACTACAGAAATTGGTTTTCGAGCAATATTTGTCAGGGTATAAACTTCTTTCGCCGTTTTAACCACATGATTCATCACTACGCGAAGATAATCGCCTGTACAACCCACTTCTCTGCACATTTCATACGATTTTCGCACTTGAGCAAATATTTCTTTTTCCCCGACAACCAAGCTTTCCAACGAACAGGATACGCGCAACAGATGATTGAATGCCTCTACATTTTCATAAATGGAGGCCTGCTTAGAAAATTCTTCCAGACGTTCTTCCGGAATGGCAAAGTCGAAACTGCGAATGAAATTGGTCACATAAACATGATCAACTACTTCGGAAGTGGTAAAAACGAATTCAACACGATTGCATGTGCTTATGTAGCATATTTCCAGGATATCAAATTTGGCTTTGATGGTCTGCAATCTGGTCTCGAGCAAATCATCGCTAATGATCAATTTGCCCAAGTCTTTAAGGTCGGTATGCTTGTGGGTAAACGCGATGACTTTTAGGTAATCCACTATTATATCTTAATATCAAATTAAATTGATTCAAAGGTAACCAATAAGCAATGTAGGGTATGTCATATGTTTGTCAAACACACTTATTTGGAAAGAATACAAATAATAACTAAATATTAGCTATTTTTAATGAAATTACTCCGCGCAATCAGTCCAATTACCATCTTCTTGGATAATATGAATCAGTTCATCGAGAGCACTACTCGAGTTCACATTTTTCTTTACTACTTCCTTCCCTCTATACAGGGTGATTTTATCGGGACCGGTACCTACATACCCGTAATCTGCATCAGCCATTTCCCCTGGTCCATTGACAATGCAACCCATGATGGCAATTTTAAGACCTTTTAAATGATCTGTTTTGCTACGGATCATCTGCGTAGTTGTTTGCAGGTCAAATAAGGTTCTACCACAACTCGGGCATGAAATATATTCCGTTTTAGATATTCGTGAACGTGTAGCCTGTAAAATTCCAAAAGAGGTTGAAAGGATTGTTTTTGTTGCGATATAAGGTGCCTCTATCCACAAACCATCACCCAATCCATCAATGAATAGTCCACCAATATCGGTCGCTGCAAACAATTGGAATTTTGAAATTGGCTCTTCAGGACTCCTCACGTCGCCAACAGTACCGGTAAAATTTGATTTAGGATAGGCCCTGCGGACAATCACAGGTACTTCCAGAGCCATTTCCATCAATCGAAAAAATACCTGCCGTTGGTCTGCCATGCCATGAATCGCATCGGTTTCTAGGACGAACACCAAGGTATTATCTACAGGAATT
>Ga0214919_10012341_pt1 | contig 10512 bp, 8 predicted proteins | sample LL1503_MetaG_FD_177994 | JGI IMG/M metagenome (GOLD analysis project Ga0214919, IMG submission 177994) | Freshwater microbial communities from Lake Lanier, Atlanta, Georgia, United States - LL-1503 | ecosystem: Environmental > Aquatic > Freshwater > Lake | place: USA: Georgia | collected 2015-03-15 | reverse complement strand
TAGAGGAGAAACACATCTCCTACATCATCAGCGCAAAGATGACACAGGGTCTTCAACAAGCAATCGTTGATCACTGCAAGTGGCAAATAGTAGAGCCCGGCATTGAGGTCTCTGAACTCGATTACCACCCCACCAATTGGGACCGCCCAAAGCGCATTGTGGTGGTGAGGCAGCACATCACGTGCACAAGCAACGTGCCTGGTAAAACGCTATCACTCTTTAAGGACGACGAGGACTTAATGGGTTGGAGATATGGTGCGATGATCACGGATTTAGGCTTGGCGGCGATAGAGATCTGGAGGCTGTACAGGGGCAGAGCAGATTGTGAGAACCGTATCAAGGAGCTCAAATATGACTTTGGACTGGACAGCTTTGTGATGCGCAATTTCTGGGCAACAGAGGCCGCGCTGAGTGTGGTGATGCTTGCATACAACTTGATGAGCGTGTTCAGACAGGCCGTCATTAGACAGAAATCACATCAAACGCTCTCCACGCTGCACCACAAAGTGTTGGCCATGGGGGCGTATTGGGGTAGTGGCAAAGAAGAAGGTGAAAGACCCACTTTGAACTTGGCAGTAGCCCGAAAGCGAAGACCGTGGTTTGAGGGTTTATGGGCTAATGCAAACGAACCGGTTGAATGGTCTTATCGACCGCATCCGGCCTAATGGAAAATCTCGGATTAATGTTGCTCTGACCCCATTTATTTTGACCCCAATTGAATGTTTGTCGAAATTGAGGGTAATTCCCCGTAGAAGTGGCTAAGTGGGTAACTTTAAAATCTATTGCAGTGCAGCATACTGTCGTTCAATGCTGTTTTCCAATACAGATTGTTGTTCATTTAGAGAAGTGTGTAAATCATGGTCAGAAAATCCGCCGCCAAATCGACTGCTGCTGCCAGCGAAGCACATGCCGACTCGGCCCCTGATACCGCTGCGAGTCAGCCTCAGAGGGTGATTAAAAAATACCCCAATCGCAGGCTGTACGACACCAAAACGTCCAGTTATGTCACTTTGACTGAAATCAAACAATTGGTCATGCAAGGCCAAGTCTTTGTTGTCAGGGACGCCAAAACGGGTGAAGACCTGACCCGCAACCTGCTGCTTCAAATCATTTTGGAGGAAGAATCTGCGGGTGCGCCCATGTTCACCGAAGCCGTTTTGTCCAACATCATTCGCTTTTATGGGCATGCCATGCAGGGCCACATGGGGGCTTATTTAGAGAGCAATTTGCAATCGCTCATGCTGATGCAGTCCAAAATGGGGCACCAGTCCCAAAACATCGTGAGTCAAATGCAAGAGCAAATGCAGAAACAAACCGCTCAATTCTTGAATGCTTTTGGCCTCAAACCCTGAATTTGGCGTCATCGATGGGCAAATGGACTGTTTGGCGCTGCGTCCCCAAATTACTGGGACAATAGGGCAATGAATGAAATTGCTACCGCAGTGACTGAAAGCAGTCCTACTTCTGCCCCCAAAGTGGGTTTTGTCAGTCTGGGATGTCCCAAAGCCCTCACTGACTCCGAACTCATCCTCACGCAGCTCAGCGCCGAGGGCTATCAAACTTCCAAGACTTTTGAAGGTGCCGATCTGGTCATCGTCAACACCTGCGGCTTCATTGACGATGCCGTCAAGGAAAGCTTGGACACCATTGCTGAAGCCTTGAACGTGAACGGCAAAGTCATTGTCACGGGCTGTTTGGGCGCCAAAGAGGCCGAAGGGGGTGGCAACTTGGTCCGCGAAATTCATCCCAGTGTGCTGGCCGTTACCGGCCCCCACGCTACCCAAGAAGTCATGGACGCAGTGCACGCGCATTTGCCCAAACCACACGATCCCTTCATCGATTTGATGCCCAACTCATTTGGCGTGGCTGGGCTCAAACTCACACCGCGGCACTACGCGTATTTGAAAATCAGCGAAGGTTGCAACCACCGCTGCACTTTTTGCATCATTCCATCGATGCGCGGCGATTTGGTGTCAAGACCCATTGGCGACGTGCTCAAAGAAGCTGAGGCCTTGTTTGAAGGGGGCGTGAAAGAGTTGCTGGTGATCAGCCAAGACACATCCGCTTATGGCGTCGATGTGAAATACCGCATGGGCTTTTGGGAAGGCCGTCCTGTTAAAACGCGCATGCTTGAACTGGTGCAGACATTGGGTGAAATTGCGCAGAAGTATGGCGCGTGGGTACGATTGCATTATGTCTATCCGTACCCTGCGGTTGATGAAGTTCTGCCGCTCATGGCCACCGGTTCCATCTTGCCTTATTTGGATGTGCCATTGCAGCACAGCCACCCCGATGTGCTCAAGCGCATGAAGCGTCCTGCAAGTGGCGAAAAGAATTTAGAGCGCATTCAAAAGTGGCGCGAAGTGTGTCCTCAGTTGGTCATTCGCAGCACTTTCATTGCGGGCTTTCCTGGTGAAACCGAGGCTGAGTTTGAGCACCTGCTTAACTTTGTTCGGGAAGCACAAATTGACAGAGCGGGCTGTTTTGCATACAGCCCCATAAAGGGTGCCTTGGCCAATGAATTGCCAGGCATGTTGCCGCAAGCAGTCAGGCAAGAGCGTCGCTCACGTTTCATGCAAGTGGCCGAGGAAGTGTCCATCCAACGATTACAGCAGCGCATCGGCGCCACCATGCAGGTGCTGGTCGATTCCGCTACAGCCATGGGCAAAAAAGGTGGCATTGGCAGAACCTATGCCGATGCGCCTGAAATAGACGGCGTGGTGAAGTTGTTGCCGCCCGAGAAGATCAGCAAGACCTACAAGGTCGGTGATTTCACACGTGCACGAGTTGTGGGTGTGGATGGTCACGATCTTGTCGCTTTGCCTGTCTAAAATGCATTTTGAAATGCACTCAAATTTGAAAAACAGACTCGAAAAAAAAGCTGCCATGTGTGCAGCTTTGATTAAACTTGGTGCCCAGGAAGGGACTCGAACCCCCACGAAGTTACTCGCTAGTACCTGAAACTAGTGCGTCTACCAATTCCGCCACCTGGGCTCTCAGGACAAGAACAAAGGATTGTATATCAAAAAAATTAGCCAACCCTCTGGACTCCTCGATGAAATCGAGGGCAGTGTGCAAGGACATCGCGATGGTCACGGCTTCTTAATTCGTGATGATGCTGACGGTGATATTTTTCTGTCACCCAACGAAATGCGTGCAGTGTTGCACAAAGATCGAGTGAAGGTTCGCATCGTTCGACAAGATCGAAAAGGTCGACCTGAAGGTCGTGTGGTTGAAATCATAGAGCGGCCTGCACACCCCATCATTGGCCGCTTGCTGAATGAAGGTGGCATCTGGATTGTGGCGCCTGAAGACAAGCGTTACGGTCAAGATATTCTCATTCCCAAAGTAGGCATTGGCACTGGCAAGCCGGGTCAAGTGGTGGTGGTGGAACTTACTGAGCCGCCTGCATTGTTTGGCCAACCTGTGGGCCGGGTGAAAGAAGTACTGGGCGAAATTGACGACCCCGGTATGGAAATTGACATTGCCGTTCGCAAGTACAGTGTGCCCCACGAATTTTCTGCAGCTTGTTTGGAATTGGCGCGCGAGTTGCCTGACAAAGTTCGTCCGCAAGATTCCAAAGACCGGATTGATTTAACCGATATTCCCCTGGTCACCATTGACGGTGAAGATGCGCGTGACTTTGACGATGCGGTGTATTGCGAGCCCGCCAAAATTGGCAAGACCAAAGGCTGGCGTTTGCTGGTGGCGATTGCCGATGTGAGCAACTATGTGGCCACAGGCAGCGCCATTGACATTGATGCCTACGACCGCGCTACCAGTGTGTATTTTCCGCGCCGGGTCATTCCGATGCTGCCAGAAAAACTCTCCAATGGTTTGTGTTCACTCAATCCTGAAGTAGAGCGTTTGTGCATGGTTTGCGACATGCTCATAACGGCCAAAGGCGATGTTCACGCCTACCAGTTTTACCCCGCAGTGATGTACAGCCACGCGCGCTTTACCTACACTGAAGTGGCAGCCATCCTGGCCAACACACGCGGTCCCGAGGCCATCAAGCGCAAAGCGCGGGTCAACGACTTGCTCAATTTGCACGATGTTTACCGCGCCTTGTTGGCATCTCGTGCGGTTCGTGGCGCTGTCGATTTTGAGACCACTGAAACACAAATCATTTGTGATGACAACGGCCGCATTGACAAAATCGTGCCGCGTGTTCGCACTGAAGCGCACCGTCTCATTGAAGAGGCCATGTTGGCTGCCAACGTGTGCAGTGCCGACTTTATTCAGAACAGCAAGCATCCTGGTTTGTTCCGTGTGCACGAAGGCCCCACGCCCGAGAAAAAAGATTTGCTGCGCAATTACTTGAAGGCCTTGGGCTTGCCCTACACGGTCAGTGATTCGCCTAAGCCGATTGAGTTTCAACACATTGCACAGGCCACCAAGGAAAGACCAGACGCGCAGCAAATTCACACCATGCTGTTGCGCTCCATGCAGCAAGCCATTTACACGCCCATCAACAGTGGTCACTTTGGCTTGGCCTACGAAGCCTACACGCACTTCACCAGCCCCATTCGCCGCTACCCCGACTTGCTGGTGCACCGCGTCATCAAAGCCATCTTGGCGAACAAAAAATACCAATTGCCTGCCTTGCCGTTGCCAGGTGAAGCGCAGGCCAAGTTGGCCAAGCGTTTGCAGAAAAACAAAGCAGGCGCTCAAATGGACGATGCACCGCGCATCAAAATGTCACCCGCCGAACAACAAGCTTGGGAAGCAGCCGGTCTGCATTGCAGTGCCAACGAGCGCCGTGCCGATGAAGCCAGCCGCGATGTTGAAGCTTGGCTCAAGTGCAAATACATGCGCGAGCATTTGGGCGAGGAATATTCCGGCCTGGTCACCTCGGCCACCAGCTTCGGAATTTTTGTCACCTTGGACGCTTTGTATGTGGAGGGCTTGGTGCACATCACTGAACTTGGCGGAGAGTACTTCCGATTTGATGAAGCACGCCAAGAATTGCGAGGTGAGCGAACAGGCATTCGTTATGCCATCGGCACGCGTGTTCAAATTCAAGTCAGCCGTGTTGATTTGGACGGCAGGAAAATTGATTTCCGCTTGGTCAATCCGGCTGAAGAGTTCAGCCCTCGACAATTGCGTGACAAGGGCAATCAAAAATTTGGCGCTCGCGGCGCCTCAAGAGGTTCTGAATTGAGTGCCGATGGCGTCAAAGCCAAGCCCAATCAGCCGCGGCCTTTCCAAGGTCGAAAGACGGAGGGCTTGAGCTCACCCAATCGTCAAGCCAAAGCATCTGCAAAAGGCGCCGCTTCAAAGTCAGCAGGTCAAAAAAAATCCAGTCAAGCGCGTAAGAATCGACGTTGAAGATTTTTTACAAGACACACAAATTTCAATTAAGTTCATTCATCTCAATATCAGCAGGAGACAAAAGCCATGACACAAAATTCAAAAATTGCAATCGTGACCGGCGCAGGTTCTGGCATCGGCAAAGCCACCGCCATGGCTTTGTTGCAGGATGGCTGGAGCCTTGTGTTGGCGGGTCGAAGGCAGGCCAATTTGGAAGAGGTGGTTGAAGAAGCCAAGGCCTTGAATGCAGGCTCGCGTGTGTTGGCCGTGCCCACCGACGTGACGCAAGAAGACTCAGTCGCCAACTTGTTTGCCCAGTGTGTTAAAACATTTGGCCGTGTCGATTTGTTGTTCAACAATGCGGGCGTGAGTACACCCGCTATTCCCTTGCCTGAATTGAGTTTGGAAATGTGGAAGGGCGTGGTCGATACCAATTTGACGGGCATGTTCTTGTGCATTCGCGAAGCCTTTCGCGTCATGAAAGACCAAAAGCCCATGGGTGGCCGCATCATCAACAACGGCTCTATTTCAGCCACCACGCCAAGGCCCTTTTCCATTGCCTACACGTCCACCAAACATGCGGTGTCTGGCCTGACCAAAACAGCTTCATTGGATGGCCGTCAGTACGACATTGCGGTGGGTCAAATTGATGTCGGCAATGCTGCCACTCCCATGGCCATGAGAATGGCAAAGGGTGTGCCCCAAGCCAATCTTGAAATCAAAGCCGAGCCTTTGATGGATGTGGCCTTGGTCGGCAAGTCGGTGGTTTACATGGCCAGCTTGCCCCTAGAAGCCAACGTCATGTTCCACACCGTGATGGCGACGAAGATGCCGTTTGCGGGCCGCGGATAAGTGGTGCCACGGCACTTAAGCGTTTAAAGCACTTTCGACGGCCAGTGCAACATTCAAAATGGCATCGTCCTTCATAGGGCCTTGCCAAATCATCATGCTGCTGGGCAATTCGCCTGCCTCATGAATGGGCAATGACAAAGCACAGCCGTCCAGCATGTTGATCACGCTGGTATTGCGCAGCAACAAAGCATTGGCCGCAAAAAATGCATCGTCTCTTTCTGGGCCAGGTGCCACGCTTTCCAAAGTAGGACCATAAATCGGCACAGTGGGGGAGAGGGCGGCATCGCAAGCATTCAATGCCGATTGCATCCTGGCAATCCAGGCTGCGCGGCCAGCTTGTAAATCCAAATATTCAAAAGCTTTCATGTTGGCGCCTCGCAGAATGCGCGCCGAAACGCGAGGGTCGTAGGCTGCCGCATCTTTGTCTAAAAGATGGCGATGCCAAGTGTAGCTTTCTGCAGCGCTGAAACCGCCCGTGGACAGCAGTCCTGCAAGCTCTTTGATTTCAGAAAGTGGCACTTCCACAATGCGCGCACCCGCTTGCGACAAACGTGACAGGCTGCGCTCCCAAGCCTTTTGCACGCCAGCCTCCATGCCATCGAGCATGAGGTGTGTCGGCACGGCCAGTCGATAACTGGCCAGAGCCCTGCTCGAGCGGGCTACGGTTCGTGCCGCCAAAATTTCGTGTGCCAAAACGGCATCGCGCACACTGCGCGTCATGGCGCAGATGGTGTCCATGGTGGTCGACAAAGGCACTGCGCCCAAGGTGGGCACATGGCGCGCCGTGTTTTTAAATCCTACCAAGCCATTGAGGGCAGCCGGGATGCGAATGGAGCCGCCGGTGTCGGAGCCCATGCCAATGAAAGCAGCACCCGTGGCCACGGAAACAGCTGCGCCAGAAGATGATCCACCGGGTACATGGCCTTTGCCGTGGCTCATGACAGCTTGTCCTGTTTTGGCGTCCCAAGCCGCCGGTGTGCCGTAATGCGGGTTGTTGCCAATGCCAGAAAACGCAAACTCCACCATGTTGGTTCGGCCCAAATTGCCACCGCCGGCAGCCTTGAGCCTGGCCACGGCAGGGCAATCTGCAAGGGCTGCAGGAACGCCTTGCAGCACTTTGGAGCCTGCCAAAGTGGCTTGCCCAGCCACGTCAAACAGGTCTTTGACAGAGAAGGCCAAGCCCTTGAGGGCCGAGTTCACCACGCTTTTATCGTGCAAAACGGACGGGCCAGCCGCTGGGGCCAAGTCCATGAATACCTTGTCGCAGGCCGCACTGCAGGCAATTTCATGGCTCTTTTCCCATTCAGCTTGCGGGCTGGTTTGTTGCTGGGCAATGGCTTGCAGGGTGGCAATCAGGTCAGGGCGCATGGTGATGGATTCCTAGAGGTAAGGAGGCTGGAAAAGGGCTGGAAGACGGCTGGAAAACGGACATTTTGGATGCTATACTCGACCGGCTTAGCAGGAATTTCCCTGCAAGTAAATCGCAAACCGGCTCCTTCAAGGTGTTGGCTGTACAGATTAAACCCGAAAGGGCTTGCTCAAACAGCCGATGTGTGAGCCGGATTTTAGACCCAACCTTCGGAGAAAATCTATGTCAGTTACCATGCGCGAAATGCTGGAAGCCGGTGTCCACTTCGGTCACCAAACACGCTTTTGGAACCCCAAGATGTCCCCCTTCATCTTCGGTCACCGCAACAAAATCCACATCATCAACTTGGAAAAATCTTTACCGATGTTCCAAGACGCACTGAAGTTCGTCAAACAACTCTCTGCAAACCGCGGCAACATCCTCATGGTGGGCACCAAGCGTCAAGCCCGTGACACCGTGGCAGCCGAAGCTCAGCGCGCCGGCGTGCCTTATGTTGACCAACGCTGGTTGGGTGGCATGCTCACCAACTTCAAAACCGTCAAGACTTCCATCAAGCGCTTGAAGGACATGAAAGCTCAACAAGAAGTCGGCCTCGACACCTTGAGCAAAAAAGAACAACTCATGTTCAAGCGCGAGATCGACAAGCTTGAAAAAGACATCGGTGGCATTCAAGACATGGCCACTTTGCCTGATGCCATTTTCGTGATCGATGTGGGCTACCACAAGATTGCCATTTTGGAAGCCAAAAAATTGGGCATCCCACTCATTGGCGTGGTTGACTCCAACCACTCACCCGAAGGCATCGACTACATCATTCCAGGAAACGACGACTCTTCCAAAGCCGTTACTTTGTACGCTCGCGGTATTGCCGACGCCATCATTGAAGGCCGTGCCAACGCCGTTCAAGACGTGGTGAATGCAGTGGCCGCCGAAGGCGCTGACGAATTCGTTGAAGTGCAAGAAGCTGCTGCTTGATGCCCTCTCAACCAGAGAAAAGGGGCTTCTTGCCCCTTTTTTTTAACCTGAGTCTCACTGACTTTTTATCAATTTTTATTTAGCTCGAACCTTAATTCGAAGACGAAACGGAGAAATCAAATGGCTATTACCGCAAGCATGGTCGCTGAACTGCGCGCCAAAACAGATGCCCCCATGATGGAATGCAAAAAAGCTTTGACTGAAGCCGATGGCGACATGACCAAAGCAGAAGAGTTGTTGCGCGTTAAATTGGGCACAAAAGCGGGCAAAGCCGCTTCCCGAGTCACCGCCGAAGGCGTGATCGTTGCCTACACAGAAGGCAACACAGGCGCCATGCTCGAAGTCAACTGCGAAACAGACTTTGTGACCAAAAACGACAGCTTCTTGGCCTTGGCCAATGCGGCTGCCAAATTGGCTGCTTTGCACAACCCAGCCGACGTGGCTGCACTGGGCGAGTTGCCTTACACCCAAGACGGCTTCGGTCCAACATTGGAAGAAGTTCGCAAAGGCCTGATCGGCAAGATCGGTGAGAACATGAGCTTTCGCCGCTTCAAGCGCGTGGCCGGTGGTGCCCAAATCGCGACTTACTTGCACGGCACACGCATTGGTGTGTTGGTCGAGTACGAAGGCAAAGACACAGCCGCCAAAGACGTTGCCATGCACGTGGCCGCAATGAAGCCTGTGGCTTTGACCAGCAACGATGTGCCCGCTGACCTGATTGAAAAAGAGCGTTCAGTGGCCACAGCCAAAGCGGCCGAGTCTGGTAAGCCCGCTGAAATTGCGACCAAGATGATCGAAGGCTCCGTTCAAAAGTACCTCAAAGAAGTGTCTTTGAACAACCAAGCTTTCGTGAAAAACGACAAACAAACCGTTGAACAAATGCTCAAAGCCGAAGCCACTCAAGTCAAAGCCTTCACGATGTTCGTCGTAGGCGAGGGCATTGAGAAGAAGGTTGACGACTTTGCTGCCGAAGTGGCCGCTCAAGTGGCTGCCGCTCAAAACGCAGCTTAAAGCTGCCGCTATCAGGGTTAAAACCCGGGTAAACAGGGTCGCCCAACAGGGCGATTCAACGCTAAACTTGAATTTGTCTTTATGAGGAGCCCGTCATGACCATTGCCAAACCAGCCCACAAGCGTATTTTGCTCAAGCTGTCAGGCGAGGCGTTGATGGGTGACGATCAGTTTGGTATCAACCGAGCCACCATTGTTCGGATGGTCAACGAGATCGCTGAAGTCACCCGTTTGGGTGTTCAAGTGGCCGTGGTCATTGGCGGCGGTAACATCTTCAGGGGTGTTGCTGGCGGCGCTGTAGGCATGGACCGTGCCACTGCCGACTACATGGGCATGTTGGCCACTGTCATGAACTCGTTGGCCCTGGCAGATACCATGGAAAAAGCGGGGCTCACAGCCCGCGTCATGTCGGCCATTGCCATTGAGCAGGTGGTCGAGCCTTATGTTCGCCCCAAGGCGCTTCAGTACCTTGAAGAGGGCAAAGTGGTTATCTTCGCAGCCGGTACGGGAAACCCCTTCTTCACAACCGACACCGCTGCCGCTTTGCGGGGTGCCGAAATTGGGGCTGAGTTGGTTCTCAAAGCCACCAAGGTCGATGGTGTTTACTCGGCCGATCCCAAACTAGATCCTGCCGCAACCCGCTACAGCAAACTTTCGTTTGACGAAGCCATTTCTAAAAATTTGGGCATCATGGACGCGACCGCCTTTGCGCTGTGCCGCGACCAAAAGTTGCCTGTCAAAGTGTTCTCAATTTTCAAGCATGGTGCCTTCAAGCGAGTGGTCATGGGCGAAGACGAGGGCACTTTGGTGTATGCCTGAATCAGACCTTCATTTCGCTTAATTCTTGAACCCGCCAAATCTGGCCCCGGAGTATTTCATGAGCTTAGAAGACATCAAGAAAACATCGCAAACCAAAATGGACCAATCCATTGCGGCTTTCAAAAACAACCTGACCAAGATTCGCACAGGCCGTGCCAATCCAGCGATCCTAGA
>Ga0214919_10012340_pt1 | contig 10512 bp, 9 predicted proteins | sample LL1503_MetaG_FD_177994 | JGI IMG/M metagenome (GOLD analysis project Ga0214919, IMG submission 177994) | Freshwater microbial communities from Lake Lanier, Atlanta, Georgia, United States - LL-1503 | ecosystem: Environmental > Aquatic > Freshwater > Lake | place: USA: Georgia | collected 2015-03-15 | reverse complement strand
TGCAAGGCGATTTGCGCGCTGAGCGGGGTGTGGGGCGATATATCAAACGCCCGGCATTTAATGCGAATTTTGCGCCTATGGCTTTGCGGGCTGAGGCTTTGAAGCCTACAGCGGTGGTGAGGTAGGGCTTTTTGCTTTGCGGCGCATGTTGACTTCTATGAGTTCTGGCGGGGCCTGGATTTTTTTCCTGCTTCCCCATCGCCCCTTCGCTCCGGTTGGAGTGAAGAAAAGCTTTTTTTTATCCCTACGCTGGCTTGTCCCCCGCTTCCCCCCCGCCCCTTCACCCCCTCGGGGGGTGAAGGGGAGCTTGAACAGCCAATTTGGTTGTTTTTCGCCGGATAGGGATGTTGGTGAGAGAGGTTGCGGGGCGGGTTTGTTTAACCCTGTTGGGGAACGATGCGGTTGTAGTCAATGGGCTGGAGCTTGGTCCGGACACGGTACCAACGCGGCGTTCTTGGGCGCGAGCGCCAGCGGGCGCCTTTGCGCTCGCGCGCGCAGCGCGCACAGGCGTGTGCAAGGTGAGCGCAGCGAAGGAGCACACGCGGTGTCCGGGCTCGCTTCGCCATTAGGCCGTGCTGAGCAACACAGCGGGGCGTGGATCAGGGCGGGCGCTTGTTTGAGCGTAGCGAGTTTGCGCCCGACCCCGGGCGGCGCGAGTAGCGCAAGGCAGCCCCTAGGGCCACGGCCTTTGGCTCGCCTTTCTTTTACTTACTTTTCTTTGGCGAAGCAAAGAAAAGTAAGGCCGGCGGCAGGCCAAATCTGTGCACAAAAAATACCTTTTCTTTGCTTACTTTCTTTTGACGAAGCAAAAGAAAGTAACTCGGCCAGCAGGTAGAAACCTGCATTAAGTACCTCACTTCAGGAGTAAAAAATGAGTAACACCACCATCGACATTTCCCAAATCCGAATCAACGGCGAACGCCTCTGGGCCTCCCTCATGGAGTTGGCGCAAATCGGCGCAACCCCCAAAGGCGGTGTCTGCCGCCTGACCCTGACCGACCTGGATAAACAGGGCCGCGACCTGGTAACCCGCTGGGCGCGTGAAGCGGGCATGAGCGTGACCATCGACAAAATTGGTAATGGCTTTATGCGCCGTCCGGGCCGCAACAACAGCTTGCCGCCCATCATGACCGGCAGCCATATCGACACCCAACCCACTGGCGGCAAGTTCGATGGTAATTACGGCGTGCTGGCAGGGATAGAAGTGGTGCGCACGCTCAATGACTTGGGTATCGAAACCGAGGCACCAATCGAAGTGGCCTTCTGGACCAATGAAGAAGGTTCGCGTTTTGTGCCGGTGATGATGGGCTCGGGCGTGTTCGCCAAAGCCTTCACGCTAGAGCACGCTTACGCCGCCACCGACACCACCGGCGTATCGGTCAAAGAAGAGCTCACCCGCATCGGCTACATCGGCGACCAAGAACCGGGTGACCACCCGATTGGCGCTTATTTTGAAACCCATATTGAACAAGGTCCGGTACTCGAAGACAACGATGTCACCATCGGCGTGGTGCAAGGCGTGCTGGGCATTCGCTGGTTTGACTGCACCGTCACCGGCATGGAGGCGCACGCCGGCCCCACGCCCATGGCGCTGCGCCGCGATGCTATGCAGGTGGCTACCCACATCATGCAAGAAGTAGTGGCTTCGGCCCTGCGCCACGCGCCGCATGGACGCGGCACCGTGGGCATGGTGCAAGTCTTCCCCAATAGCCGCAATGTGATTCCAGGCCGGGTGAAGTTCAGCATCGACTTGCGCAACGCCACCGATGCCCTGGTGGACCAAATGGTCGAAGAAGTCAAAGCCTTTGCTGCACGCAAATCCACCGAAACCGGCTTGGACGTGAAGATCGAAATGGTCTCGAGCTACTCGGCCATCGGCTTTCATGCTGACTGCATCGATGCGGTGGCGCGTGCCGCCAAGAAACTGGGTTACTCCAATATGCCCGTCGTTTCTGGCGCTGGACACGATGCGGTCTATATGGCCAAGCTGGCTTCGAGCGGCATGATTTTTATTCCCTGCAAAGACGGCATCAGCCACAACGAGGTAGAAGACGCTAAGCCCGAACACATTACCGCCGGTTGCAATGTGCTGCTGCATGCGATGCTGGAGCGGGCCGGTACCTGATAGACCTTCATTCATAAAGATCAAGGGGCAAAGCGCCCTTGTAAGTAGCGTTGGAAACACGCTGGTTTTGCTAGTGTTTAACTATGGAGTAACTATGTCACTAAAAACTTCTCGACGTCACACCCTGGCCCTGGCCGCGATAGCAAGCGTGCTGTTTGCGGCGCCAGGCCTGGCTATGGCGCAAGCCAAACTCAAGGTTGCAGGTATTTACACCGTGCCATTCGAGCAGCAATGGGCAGGGCGACTGCACAATGCGCTGAAAGCAGCCGAAGCCCGCGGCGATATCGAATACAAAGCCAGCGAGAACGTGTCCAATGCCGATTACGAACGCGTGATGCGTGAGTACGCCACAGCGGGCAACAATCTGATCGTGGGTGAAGCCTTTGCCGTCGAAGCGGCCGCCCGCAAGGTCGCCAAGGACTTTCCCAAGGTGTCATTCCTGATGGGTTCATCAGGCAAGCCACAAGCGCCTAACTTCAGCGTGTTTGACAACTACATTCAAGAGCCTGCCTACCTTTCGGGCATGATCGCTGGCGGTATGACTAAGAGCAATAAGATCGGAATGGTCGGTGGCTTCCCCATCCCGGAAGTGAACCGCTTGATGAACGCCTTTATGGCCGGTGCTTTGGAAGTCAATCCCAAGATCGAATTTAGCGTGAGCTTTATCAATAGCTGGTTTGATCCCCCCAAGGCCAAAGAAGCCGCTTTTGCCATGATCGACAAAGGTGCCGATGTGATGTACGCCGAGCGCTTTGGCGTCTCTGACGCAGCCAAAGAAAAAGGAAAGCTAGCCATTGGCAATGTGATCAACACGCAAGCCCAGTACCCTGACACCGTTGTGGCCTCCGCGTTGTGGCATTTTGAGCCTTCAGCCGATCGCGCCATCAAACTGGCAAAAGACGGCAAGTTCACCGCCGAGGACTATGGCCAATATTCGATGATGAAGTACAAAGGCTCATCGCTCGCGCCACTGGGGACTTTTGAGAAAAAAGTACCCGCTGACATCGTGGCCAAAGTTGCCGTCAAAGAAAAGGCTATTTCCGAAGGCAAGTTCGCCGTGAAGGTTGACGACAACCAACCCAAATCCACCGCCAAATAAGCGCGCCGCCCGCTTCACGGCACTACCCAACACACTCCGCAGCCCGGAGTGTGTTTTTTTATGACCGACCGCGTTCTTTCGTTATCCAACATCAGCAAACGTTTTGGCAGCCTGGTGGCCAATGACGCGATTTCGCTCGATCTCAAAGCGGGCGAGATTCTGGCGTTGTTAGGTGAAAACGGCGCAGGGAAGTCGACCTTGGTGTCGATTTTGTTTGGTCACTACACTGCAGACGCTGGCCACATAACCGTATTTGGCAAACCCCTGCCTGCGGGCGACCCCAAAGCGGCGCTGGCAGCAGGCATTGGCATGGTGCATCAGCACTTTACGCTCGCTGACAACCTGAGCGTTCTCGACAATGTGATGATGGGTTCCGAATCGCTGTGGCAAGCGACCACGCGGCGTGCAGCGGCACGCGACAAACTAGCCCAAGTAGCAGCGCGATTTGGTCTGACCGTAGACGCAGACGCACTGGTCGCCCAACTTTCGGTAGGCGAGCGCCAACGGGTCGAAATTCTCAAAGCCCTTTATCGGGGCGTGCGCATTCTTATTTTGGACGAGCCTACCGCTGTGCTCACACCGCAAGAGAGCGAGTCGCTTTTTGCGGTGCTGGCGCAGATGGTGGCCCAAGGCCTGTCCATTATTTTTATCAGCCACAAACTTGCCGAAGTGCTGCGCGTATCCGACCGCGTTGCGGTGCTGCGCGCAGGCAAACTGGTAGCACAGGCCGATGCCCGCAACACCACCCAAGCGCAATTGGCGCAATGGATGGTGGGCCACGCCGTGAGCCCACCACAACGCCGTCCGTCACAGCGCATCGGAAAGGCTGTATGCGTGCTCCACCAGGTTAGCACTGCGCCAGCGCGCGAGCGGCTCGATCGCGTATCGCTGACGCTGCACAGCGGCGAAATCATGGCCATTGCCGGTATCTCTGGCAATGGGCAGGCAACGCTGGCCGAAGTGTTGTGCGGCACGCGCCGCATTGCGGGTGGGCGTATTGAATTATTCGGTCTGCCGCTGCCGCAAGCGCCTTCCGAGTTGGTGGCTTTGGGCGTGGCGCGCATTCCTGAAGACCGCCACGGCGAGGGCTTGGTGGGCGACTTAGCCGTCTGGGAAAACGCCGTCTCTGAGCGCCTGCGCAGCCCCGTTTTTTCGCGGGGATACTGGGTAAAGCGCCGCACAGCGCAAGACTATGCCAAGGCCGTCATCGCGCGCTTTGACGTGCGTGGCGGCGGGCCTGCTACACCGGCGCGCGCCCTGTCCGGCGGCAATATGCAAAAGCTGGTGCTAGGGCGCGCCTTGATGCACCCAGGTAGCCTGCTCGATACGGATACGCGCAGCTTCACGCCCAAATTCATTGTTGCGCACCAGCCCACTTGGGGCTTGGATATTGGGGCGGTGGCCTATGTGCAGGAGCAGCTTATCGCTGCGCGCGATGCCGGCGCAGCAGTGCTGCTGATTTCCGATGACCTGGATGAAGTGCTCACGCTGGGTGACCGCGTGGCCGTGATGCACGGCGGACATCTGGGCCAAGCCAAGGCCGCTCTGGACTGGAGTCGTGCGTCCATAGGCTTGGCTATGGCCGGCGCAGACGAGGTAGCCCATGCGGCTTGAAAAACGCCAACATAGCTCGGCGTCGGCCTTGGTGCTGGCACCGATTGGCGCGGTCGTGTTTACGTTGATGGTCAGCGCGCTGCTGGTCCGTTGGGCTGGGGCACCGGTGGGACAGACTTATGCACTGCTGCTGCAAGGCGCCTATGGCTCGGTGTTCGCCCTGAGCGAAACACTCACTCGCGCCATACCGCTGATGCTCACCGGGCTGGCGGCCACGGTGGCCTTTAAGGCTCGGCTGTTCAACATCGGGGCCGAAGGTCAGCTCTATGTTGGCGCGCTGGCGGCGGTGGCGGTGGGCGGCATGCACGATGGCACCGGCCTGGCATTGCCCCCCGCGCTATTGTTTTTTTTGATGCTGCTTTGCGCCGCGCTGGCTGGTGCATTGCTGCTGCTGGGGCCTGCGCTCATGAAAGCGCGCTTGGGGGTGGACGAGGTAGTGACCACCTTGCTGCTGAACTTCATTGTGCTGCTGCTGGTTTCGCTCATGCTCGACGGGCCGATGAAGGACCCGACTGCCATGGGTTGGCCGCAAAGCGTGGCCTTGATGGGCGAGCTTGAACTGGCCAAACTCATTCCCCAAACACGGGTGCACACCGGGCTGCTGTTTGCCGTGGCGCTCGCAGTGGCTTTATGGGCTTTGATGAAGTACACGGTACTGGGTTTTGACATTCGCGCTTTGGGTGCGAACCCGCGCGCTGCCGCGTTTTGCGGGGTGCCGGTCACGCGCACTGTGGTGCTAGTGGCGCTGATTTCGGGTGCACTGGCTGGCTTGGCCGGCGCGATAGAGGTGGCCGGACGCACCAGTTATCTGACGCTAGACATGTCACCGGGCTACGGCTATAGCGGGATTGTCATCGCCATGTTAGCGGCGCTGCATCCCTTGGCAGTGGTGGTGGCCAGCGTGTTTGTAGCGGGCATGCTGGTAGGCGCAGACAGCATGAGCCGGGCCGTGGGCGTGCCCACTTTCATTGCCGACGTGATCGTGGCCGCATCCCTGATCTCGGTATTGGTGGCCACCTTGCTCACGCAGTACCGGGTGCGCTGGAGATGAACGAGTTTCTCGACATCCTCACCAACCCGGCGTTTTGGGTAGCCGTATTGCGCATTGCCACGCCGCTGATTTTGGGTACGCTGGGCGTGTTGCTGTGCGAGCGTGCGGGAGTCTTGAATTTAGGTATTGAAGGCATCATGGTCGCCGGGGCCTTTACCGGTTGGCTGGCCGTTTATGTAGGTGCGGGGCTGTGGGGCGGGGTGCTGGTGGCTGCAGCCACTGGCGCGGTGCTGGGCTTGTTGCACGCGTTCCTAACCGTGGTGCTGGCACTATCGCAACATGTATCGGGCCTGGGCATTACCCTGTTGGCCACTGCGCTGAGTTATTTCGGTTACCGCGTGAGCTTCCCCAAGGTATCCACCCCACCGACTATCACGCCCTTCCAGGAAATGGACTGGCTTGGGATTCCCATACTGGCAGAGCAAACCGCACTGACATTGCTGGCCTTGGTATCGGTACCGGTGGTGGCCTATGTCCTGTACCGCACACCGGTGGGTCTGGCCGTGCGCATGGTGGGCGAGAACCCGAAAGCTGCCGAAGGCCAGGGCGTGTCGGTGGTGGGCGTGCGGACCGGCGCGGTGGTGCTGGGCTCAGCCTTTATGGGCATGGCCGGCTCCTTTCTCACGCTGTCGGCGTTTAACGCTTTTTTCTTCAACATGGTCAACGGACGCGGCTGGATTTGTGTGGCGCTGGTGGTATTTGCATCCTGGCGTCCGGGTAAAGCCTTGTTAGGCGCATTGCTATTTGCATTTTTTGATGCACTGCAACTGCGCCTCCAACAATCCGGGGCGGCAGTGCTACCCTATCAGATGTACTTGATGCTGCCCTATGTGCTATCGATCTTGGCACTGGTGCTGGTGGCGCGCAAGGCGAGCTATCCGCAAGCCTTGATGAAACCCTACCGTAAAGGTGAACGCTAAATGCTGGACTTGCTGATTCACAACGCCACCCTGCCCGATGGCCGCAGCGACATGTCGGTCGCGGTGCAAGACGGCCGCATTGTGGAAGTGATTGCCGGACTGCAAGCCCCGGCGCACGAAACCGTAGACGCAGAAGGCCAGTTGCTCAGCCCGCCCTTTATCGATGCGCACTTTCATATGGACGCTACGCTGAGCTACGGCCTGCCGCGCGTCAATGCCTCGGGCACGCTGCTTGAGGGCATTGCACTGTGGGGCGAGCTCAAGCCCCATCTCACGCACGAGGCCCTGGTGGGCCGCGCCATGGCGTATTGCGACTGGGCTGTGGGCAAAGGCCTGCTGGCTATCCGCACGCATGTGGATGTGTGCGACCCCCGCTTGTTGGCTGTCGATGCGCTGCTCGAAGTCAAGCGTCGCGTAGCGCCGTATATCGACATGCAGTTGGTAGCCTTTCCGCAAGACGGCGTGTTGCGTGGCAAGGGCGGTCCGCAGGAGCACATGGACACCCTGAAACGCGCACTGGACAAAGGCGTGGACGTGGTAGGCGGCATTCCCCACTTTGAGCGCACCATGGCCGACGGCGCGCTCAGCGTCAAACGCTTGTGCGAGCTGGCCGCAGAGCGTGGCCTGCGGGTGGACATGCATTGCGACGAGTCGGACGATCCGCATTCGCGCCACATAGAAACCCTGGCGTTTGAGACGCAACGTCTGGGTCTGCAAGGCCGCGTCACCGGCTCGCATCTCACCTCCATGCACAGCATGGACAACTACTATGTCAGCAAACTCATTCCATTGATCGCCGAGGCCGGCCTGCATGTGGTGGCCAACCCGCTGATCAACATCACCTTGCAAGGGCGGCACGACAGCTACCCCAAGCGCCGCGGCATGACCCGCGTGCCCGAGTTGCTAGCCGCTGGCGTGAACGTGTCCTTTGGGCAGGACTGCGCTATGGACCCGTGGTACTCGCTGGGCAGCGGCGATATGCTGGAAGTGGCGTACATGGGCTTGCACGTAGGCCAGATGACCAGCCAAGCGGCCATGGCCCAGTGCTTTGAAGCCGTCACCTCCCGCCCCGCGCGCGCCATGGGTCTGGAGGGCTATGGCATCGCCGCGGGCTGCCATGCCGACATGGTCTTGCTACAAGCCAGCGACCCGGTGGAAGCGATTCGTCTGCGCGCCACGCGCTTGCGGGTGTACCGGCGTGGCAAACTGCTTGCGCAGGCGCCGTCTAACGCCAGCACATTGCATATTCCGGGCCGCCCGGCCAGTACCGCCTACCGGCATGATTCGATTCCGCGTTTTTGATTAAGACTGCTTTTTAAATGACCGCTTCCTCCGCCCCCCACCCTTCCTCGGTTCCTGCCGTAGAAGTGCGCAAGGCTTCCCTGATCTACAACCCCCAGCAGGCCCCGGTCCACGCTTTGGCCGACATTGACCTGACGATTGCACCGGGCGAATTTGTCTCGCTCATCGGCCCCTCGGGCTGTGGCAAGACCACGCTCTTGCGCGTGATTGCCGACCTGGAGCACATCACCTCGGGTACGGTGCAGGTCAACGGCGTTTCGCCGCACGAGGCGCGGCTGGCGCGGGCCTATGGCTATGTGTTTCAGGCGCCCGCGCTGTTTGCCTGGCGCACGGTGCTGGGCAATGTGAAACTGCCTTTGCAAATCCAAGGCAAAAGCGCGGCCCAGTGTGATGCCATCGCCCGCGAGCAACTGGCCCGCGTAGGCCTGACCGGTTTTGAAAACAAATACCCTTGGCAGTTGTCTGGCGGTATGCAGCAGCGTGCTTCGATTGCGCGCGCGCTGTCTTTTGAGCCGCGCATCCTGATGATGGACGAGCCCTTTGGCGCGCTGGACGAAATTACCCGTGACCGTCTCAACGAACAATTGCAACAACTCTGGCAGCGCGAGCGGCGCACGGTGGTGTTTGTGACGCACTCGATTGCCGAGGCGGTGTATTTGTCCACCCGCATCGTGGTCATGTCACCCCGACCCGGGCGCATCGTGCGCGTCATCGATTCCAGCTTGCCCGACGAGCGGCATTTGGGCCTGCGCGACTCGCCGGAATTCATGGACATGGCCCACCAAGTAAGGGAGGCGCTCGCCGATGGCCACCACGACTAGCGCGCCGTCGCCCTCTTGGGGCCAGCGCTTTGCAGAGCAAGGCCCGCCGATTGCAGTGGTACTGCTGTTCACGCTGGCCATTTGGTATGCGCTGACGGTGTATCTGAACGCGCCCGGCGCGATTGAGCGCGTGCTCGAGCCCCAAGGTGCCTGGACTTGGCGAGACTTGGTCGCAGCCACCATGGTGGCGCAGCGCCCGGTGTTGCCCGCACCACATCAGGTGGCTTTGGATCTTTACAGTAGCCTGGTGGACTGGCCCGTCACCTCGCCGCGCAATTTGTTGTTCCATGTGGCCGTGACCGGGGAAAGCACTTTGGTCGGTTTTGTCATGGGCACGCTGCTGGGATTGGTGCTGTCGGTGTGCATCGTGCATTCGCGCACGCTGGACAAAGCGCTGCTGCCTTGGATCGTGGCTTCGCAGTCCATCCCCGTGTTGGCCATTGCACCTATCGTGCTGGTGATTTTGGGCACCATGGGTTTTTCAGGGGTGGCGCCCAAGGCGGTGATCGCCATGTATTTGTGCTTCTTTCCGGTCACCGTGGCCATGGTGCAAGGCCTGCGCTCGCCGCAGGTGATTGAAACCGAAATGATGCACACCTATGCCGCCTCACGCTGGCAGGCTTTGTGGATGCTGCGCTTACCCGCGGCGCTGCCATTTTTGTTTCCGGCGCTGCGGGTGGGCATTGCCGCCGGACTGGTCGGCGCCATGGTGGCCGAACTGCCCACCGGCGCGCAAGCTGGCCTGGGTGCGCGCTTGCTTACCGGTTCCTACTACGGACAAACCGTACAAATTTGGTCAGCCTTGGTGATGTCGGCCTTTGTCGGCCTGGCGCTCACTGCGTCTATGGGCGCGCTGGAAGCCTTGGTGCTTGGAAAGCGCAGACAGGTATGAATACCCAAAGCTCCACGCCCGATCTGCGCATGAGCGCGCTGGTAGTGCTGGCAGGCATAGGCGCTGCCTGGGCTTTGCTGCTCTCACCGCTGGCCGACCCGGCCACGCCCAAAGACAGTGCTTTCTGTGGCGCTACGCTCGTCATCGCGCTGCTAGCCGTCAGCGGCATTCGCCGCTTAGCCGCTATCAACGGGCCGCGCATTTATGCCAGTGCCTCGGCCCTGCTGTTTGGCGGCTGGCTGCTGTATTTTTGGCAACTGCTTACGGTGGCGATGGACGTGCCGAGGGTGCTGCTGCCCACGCCCAGCCTGATCGCCGCGGCCTTTGGCGAACATATGGGCACGCTGCAAACCGACTTTGTGCAAACCGTGGTGCGCGCCGTGGCCCTGGGCTGGGTACTGGGCTCGGGCCTGGGCTTCTGTGTGGGCATTGCCATCGACCGCATGCCGTTTTTGCAGCGCGGACTGCTGCCGCTGGCCTCCCTGACCAGCACGATTCCACTGGTCGGCGTGGCCCCGATTGCCGTGATGTGGTTTGGCTTTGAATGGCCTTCCAAAGCGGCGGTGGTAGTGCTGATGACCTTCTTTCCGATGCTCGTCTCCACCCTGGCCGGGCTGCGCGCCGCCGACCGCCTCGAGCGCGAGCTGATGTACAGCTACGCCGCCAGCTACTGGCGCACGCTGTGGTC
>Ga0214919_10012339_pt1 | contig 10514 bp, 9 predicted proteins | sample LL1503_MetaG_FD_177994 | JGI IMG/M metagenome (GOLD analysis project Ga0214919, IMG submission 177994) | Freshwater microbial communities from Lake Lanier, Atlanta, Georgia, United States - LL-1503 | ecosystem: Environmental > Aquatic > Freshwater > Lake | place: USA: Georgia | collected 2015-03-15 | reverse complement strand
GCGGCACGGTGTTGTTTGTGAGTTCCATTGCGGGCCGCATACCCGTGCCTTTTTTGATGCCTTACAGCATGAGTAAATTTGCTTTGTCTGCTGCTGGCGCAGGCTTGCGTGCAGAAATGGACCGGCTGCACAAGAACATCCACATTGCCTTGATTGAACCGGGTGCGATCCATACCGGTTTCAACCAAGCTATGAATGACACCAAGTACACATGGATGGACGAGCATTCGTATTTTTGGTCTTTGCGTGAGCGCCTGAAACGGGAAGAAAAACGCAGCTTCGCATTGTTGGAGGCGCGGAACACAAAGTCTATCGTTGCCCAAATGGTCAAGGCCACAGAAGCCCGGCGACCTCGTCTGCGTTATGTGGCGCCACATTTTCAGGGCTGGATGGTCAGATTGGCACGTATTTTGGGGGTGTGAACAGCACTTCGCAGCCCGTACCTTTGAGCCACCTGTCGACAGTTTGCCTGTGCTCGGTGGACAAGGCTTCGTAATCACGACGCAGCCACATCCAGCATTTTGCTTGGTAGGGGAAGACCTGCTGAGTCCAGGTTTGACCATCCACTTCGGCGGTGAATTGCGTCTGACTGGCCTGCAAAGCCTTGCCATTGGCCAGCAGCAGGGGGGCATACAATCGCCCGACCTCCTGCAGCAGCGGCATCACGGAAGGCGGCAATGCGTCATCGCTGAACCAGTCTGATTCGTTATTTTCAAGTCCTGAGAGGTCTTCGTTCAAGGCCACCCAGCCGCAGACCCGCGGCGCATGGTGGACGGCCAAGGCCATCGGTGTGGGGTCGAACTGGGCCAATTGGGTCAGTTGGCCGTAAAAGCCAAAGTCGCATGCACCGGGGCGCGCGCCTAACAAGAAGGGGTGTTCGCTCAAATGCAACTCCAATGCTTGCAAGACACGCAGGTAACCGGCTTCAATGACCGGGGTGGTTTGAGGGTTAGAGCCGACAAATCGCAATCTTTCAATCTGACGAGAGGCTATTTGCTCAGCAACATGGACCCATTGCGCCTGTGTTGGATACAGGCCCATCCACGTCGCCAAGATGCGACTGGCTTTGTCTATGTCCGGCGCATAGGACCAACGGTAGTGAAACATGGCTTTGGTCAGCCATTCATCCGCAAAGTCTTCCAGCAAGGCGTCCATGAAAGCGAGCGCGGGAGACAAAGGGATCACACTGCGCCCAATGTAGTCTTTTTCGAAACGCCGAATCAGTGGCGTGGAGTCGGTCACCGCTTGCAACTGACCTTGCGCATCAGGCAGGTAGAAAGTAGGCAATAAACGGGGTTTGGCTTTGGGCAAATCGGGCCGTCCGGAAGCGCTGGGAATCAGCTCAAAAGGGATTCGGCGGTAACGCAACAGGGCCGTCATTTTCCGGGTATAGGGTGAGCCGGGCACGCCGCTCAGACGCAAGCTTTCAGGGGGCATATTTGATTGACTCCAGAGGGATGAAAAGGCTGAACTTTTTCAAGGCAGAGGCACAGGCACAGGCACAGGCACAGGCACAGTTGCAGGTGCATGCGAGGCCAACATAGATTCCACAACACTCATCACGATGGTTTTGGATTGGTCTGCGGACAGGCGCTGCAAACTGCGCAATCGCATCCAAGTTTCCAAGCTCACCATCATGGACAAGCTTTCAAAAAAGACAGGATTGGCAAGCAAGTTTTCAGGAATGAGACGCGCCAGGATGTCCTTTTCAATTTTCACGCGGCGTTGGACCTGCTCAAGGATGTGCTTCGAATCATGCATGTGCAATTGTGCGGCTGTGTGGTAGGGCGCGATGTGGTCAAAAATATCGCACCGGCGTTCAATACTTTCCATCAATCTGTCACGCCAATCGGTCGCCTGAAGGGGTTTGTGAACCAAGGGCATCATCAACTCATCCAGTCTTTGGGTGATCTCTCGGTACAAGGTTTCCATGTCCTCAAAGTGGCGAAAAACAGTGCGCAGGCCAACCTTCGCCTCTGATGCGATGTGTTCTGCCGTCGGGGAGGGGTTGCCCTGGCCAATGAGATGGATGAAAGCGGCAACAATTTTTTCCCGCGTTTTGACACTGCGGCGAAGACGGCCATCTGTGGCAGAAGCCGCCGCAACCGCGTCAGTTTCTTTTCTGAAAACGTTCAGATCTGTGGTGTGCATGGTCAGAAAATCATTGCGGGCTTGAATTCTGTCACTGTTTGCGGGGTCGTCCCAAGGGTATGGCTAGTGTTTCTCCCTAGTGTCATTTAGGTTAAAACAAATGACACTTAGTATGTCAGCTGATGATATCCCTCTTTATCTTAAGGACCGTTATGAAGAAAAAGCTTGCATACCAATGGGCAGGTACCGCCGCACTGTTGATTTCGTCCACTGCCTCGGTTCTGGCGGCTGATGGATTCAAATTGCGTTTCCCTATTTCGGGGACCTTGGGCGGCGAAATTGTGGCCCCTCTGCCCTCGGAAGGTTGGGTCGGTTCTGTGGCTTATACCGACATAGATATCGACAAGATTGGCGGCGCTGATGGCAAAGCACTGACACTTCAAAAACAGGCTGTTTTTGGACCTTTGACGGCAGCGCAGCTGGCCGCTGTGCCGGCTGTTTCTGTTCCAGGTGTGGGCTCCTTTACCGCAGCCCAAATGCAAGCGGCCTTGAACGGCAGAACCGCTTCGGCTTTGGGTACTGTTGCCGTGGATTACCGGCAGCAAATCAAACAGGCTAATTTGACGTTTGCCCGGATTCTTGATAAGGATGTTCAAGGTGGCAAGTTGGCCATTGCGATCAATATTCCTTATGCACTGTCCTTGAAGTCGGATGGCCTGATGACAAGCGCCACACCGACCTTGAGTACTTTGTCTCCTTCGGCAGGGCCCCTCGCTGCAGTGGCACAACAAGTTGCCCAATCCAGCTTCAATACTGGCTATCAGGCTAACATTGCTGGGCAATGGCCGTCTCTGAATGTCAACACCTCAGGTCTGGGCGATATTGAAACCAGCTTGTTGTGGGAAAAGACGGCAGACAAGCTCAAGATCGTTGCAGGTGCAACGTTGGCAATGCCTACCGGCAACTATAAATATCTTGTGGATCCAGTCACGGGTAGCCCTAGGCTGGCACCCAACATCGGTTACGGCAAATACTACACGTTCCGTCCCGGTGTGGGCGTGGCTTACACAGCCTCTGAAAATGTCACTTTGGGTGCCCGTGGCAGCTTGGGCTTCAACACCAAAAACACAGAGAACAATGTGCGCAGCGGTGATTTTTATGTGATCGATCTGGCGGCCGCCTTCAAAACCCCTGTGGGCGTGTTTGGCCCTCACGTGACCATGATGCGTCAATACACCGACGACTCAGGTGGCCAGTTGGGTGCAAACCGGGTTTCGCTTACCGGTGCGGGTGTATTTGCAGCCTTTCCGATTGCAGCGATTGGCGCCGGTTTGAATCTGTCTTACATGAAGACCACGGATGCACGCAACTCCTTGTCGGGCAGTTTTGTGCAGGCGCGATTGTCCAAAGCCTTCTGATTTCAGGTCAGCTTCATCAATCCCTCAGCACGACGTAACGTGTTGAGGGATTTTTTTCATCTGGCCTTCGCCTGATCAAGTCAGTTAGCGTAGTAGATGTAGGCGTCATTGGCTTGCAAGGGTTCTTTCATCGTTTTGTCTAACCCGATAGCGCCCTCGCCCAAAGAGGGCCACATTGGCTTGACTTGTTGCGCATTGATGGCCAATAGATCTTTTTTCATTTGCAACAACCGTGTGGGCTCCTGTTGAGCCAGGTTGTTGCGTTCTCCCGGATCTTGGGCCAGGTTGTAGAGCACATCTTGTTTGGGGCGTTCCATGACTTGCAGTTTCCAGTCGCCCTGCCGCATGGCCAAGTAGGTGTTGGTACGAAAGAAAATTTGCTGATGAGGGGAATCTGATTTTTGACCACGCACAAAAGGCAGCAGGTTCACACCGTCCAAAACCTTACCTGCAGGGGGCGGAGCCGCTGCAGCGGCAAGGGCGGTTGAAAAAATATCCAAATGACTGATGGGTTGTTTGTAGGTGACCGCTTTGGGCAGACCTTGGGGCCATTTCATGAAAAAGGGCACCCGAATACCGCCTTCGTAAAAAGTAGCCTTCCAGCCTCTGTAGGGTTTGTTCAACTCCGGCACGCCAATGTAATGTGCCCCCCCGTTGTCGCTGGTGAACATGATCAAGGTGTTGTCTTCCAAACCATTGTCTTTCAGGTGCTTCAGAACGCGACCCACATTGCGGTCCAGCGACCGAATCATGGCCGCGTAAACGCGGGTGGTGTGGTCGGTGATATGGGGCAAAGCATCGTAATCTTCTTTGGTCGATTGCAAAGGTGTGTGCGGCGCGTTGTAGGCCAGGTACATGAAGAAAGGTCGCTGCTTGTTGGCGTCAATGGCTTTAATGGCTTCATCTGTCAGGTAGTCGGTCATGTAGCGCGGGGGTTGAAAAGGCTTGCCCGCATTGAAGCGAATGCCCCAAGGATGCGCCGCCCATAAAAATTTATCGATCAAGTCAAACTCTTGTTTGGCGTTGACGACCTGGGGTGAGTTTTCAGGCAAAAACATCGATCCCCCATGCAGCAGGGATAAGGATTCATCAAAGCCATGGGCGTAGGGCCTGAACTGAGGGCTGTCGCCTAAATGCCACTTGCCCAGGTGCAAGGTTCGGTAGCCGGTATTTTGGAGTGCACGCGCCAAGGTCACTTCGGTGGTGGGCAATCCCATGTCTTCGTAGGGAATCAAGTCGGCTTCACGCTCAGCGTGGTAAATGGGTCTGTGCAGAACGTCAGCCGTGCTGTTGGCCGTAATCACCTTCATGAACTGCTTGGGCGTCGGCGTGAATTCAAAACCAAAACGTGTGGGGTAGCGACCGGTCATCATCGCCGCGCGAGAAGGGGCGCAGGTGGCGTTGCCGGCGTAACCGGCCAAGAAATCCACCCCCCCCTGTCCGAGTGAATCGATATGCGGCGTGGGCACCGTGCCGCGCGCGACGCCACCGCCGTGCGCTGTGATGTCATTGAAACCCAGGTCGTCGGCCACAATCAAAACGATGTTCGGTCGTTTCACTGCATTCTCTGATTGGACCCAGGTCGGGGCTTGGGCCCATTGAACTTCTGGGCCAGGCTGGAAGTCTTCGCGGAGAATATATTTAACAACCACAAGCATCAAACCTGTTTGTCCACCCAAGCTCCAAAACCCTACAGCTGAAACGACAATCAAGGCGATCAGACCTATAACGCCTTTGCGCAATTTGGAAGAATTCATTCACGGTTTCCTAAGGATAAAAGTGCCCACTGAGGCTGACGCGCATCTTGCGTGAAAAAGGAGAAGAGGGCCATAGGTTGTTTCACTAGCAACTCCCCAATTCTGCTAACCTAGAGAGACTTCATAGATATTGCTTTGCATTTTAATTGACCGTGCGCACACCCTCACACAATTCGGACTCACCTCCCTCAGCACCTAAGGAGGCTGTTCGCCTGTCGCGTGAAGATTGGTTGCAAGCTGCATTCAATGCGGTGGTCGAGGGGGGGATAGACAACCTCAAGGTCCTGACGCTGGCAGAAATTTTGAAGGTGACCCGTGGCAGTTTTTACTGGCATTTTGTGGACCATGCAGAATTACTCCAAGCCACTTTAGAGCGTTGGAAAAACCAGGAGATGCAGCGTAACTTGCGCATTCAGAGCCATGTGACCGACGATGCGGCAGCGGACATGCAGCATTTGTTGGACCAGGCCTTGGCCCATGGCGGCGATGAACTTGAGAATATGCGCTTTGAGTTGGCGGTGAGAGGCATGGGCCGACGCGACCCGCAAGTGGCTGGCATGCTGCATGAAATTGACCAAGCGCGCACCCAATTGTTTTACCAACAGTTCAAACGCTTGATGTGCGACGAGCAAAAGGCCAATGATTTGGCGGTGTTGTTTTACCTGACCATCGTGGGCTGTTACCAAGCATTGAGCCGCCCATCCAGTCCGGCGCGGGCGAAGGACTATTTCAAATCCATCATTTCCGCCTTTTTGATTCAGGCGCAATTGCCAACCAACAAAGGCAATTGAGCTCGCGTATCCCTGCTTGACTGTACTCATTTCAAGCGTTCAACAGCCGGCATGCCCCAACGCCCATCCAGAGCCTGAGCTTGCGGCCAGTACAAGCGGGCATTGAGCAAAAAATCTTCGCTGGGCTTGACGGGCAGCCAGTTCTTGTCCATGCCCTTTGAGGGTGGTGAGGCTTGGATCCAGATGTCGATCGATCCGTCTGCATTGGGCGTCAGCGAAGACAGGCTTCCGACGGCATACCGATGGTCAGGGTTATCGATCAAAAAGTTGTCTGCACCGTAGGCGGTGATGGACCAGAACGCATTCACAGGGGGTAATTGATCGGCTGCAAAATGGATCCGATAGGCATGCTTGCCATTCAAAGCATTGCCTTGGGCATCTACCTTTGTACTCGGGTACATCGCGTCCTCTGGCAAGTTGGCGCCGAGGCCTACCATGGCGACGACCGCACGGATGTTGTACTGGGTGCCATATTGCCCCAGAATCCGAGGCGGCGTGGACCACCCGCGCACCAAGTCGCGCGGCTTTTTCAATTCTTGTGCGATTTTGAAGTCCGCAATCCAGCGCCCCGCAGTGACCGCCATGCTTTCAACAACATTCCAGGTCACCGGTTGACCCGGCGCTATGCCCAAGCGTGCCAGTTTACTGAGCATCGCGGCATCGGCAGCCGAAGGGGGATTTTCGATCATCAAAGCCGAAAGACGTTCGAAAAAGTCCCGTGTGCCCATCGCTTGCATTTGCGCGATCGGCGCCAAAGGCTGAGATGCGGGCGGCGTCGCTAAGGGCGGCTTGTGGGGTGGGGTTGCCGGGTTCAAGGGGTGCAATGCAAGACCGTCTTGCAATCGATGCACCACGGGGTAATCCGAGATGCCTTGGGTTTGTGTGCGTCCAATCAGCCACACCATGGATGTGGGCGCTTGCAGCCGTGTCATGCCCGTCGGCGTAGAGCCTTGCCACTGGGGTCCTGTAATCAAGTACCGTCCGCCTTGCGTGCCTGTCGACCGCGTGCCCAAAGTGGCAAACACGTTGGTCCAAGCGTCCATGAAAGGCATCACTTCATAACGCTCAGCGTTGGGCGGCATTTCAAAGACCCAAGGCCCTGCACTCAAGTCCAAGAAGGCCGTGCTGTACAAGGTGTCAACATTCGGTCGCACCACGTCCTTGAATTGGGCATCGGGGAATCGCCGGATCCTTTGCAATTCAGGGTGTAATCCGTAGGTTTTGGCCGCGTTCTCGCGCGTGATGTTCATGATCACCAAAGGGTAGCCAAATACGTAGCCTTCGGCGCCCAGCACCATAAAGTCGGCTTTCCAATAAGCAGCGCCCCCTGAAATAAGCAAGGCCGAAAGCAAGCAAGCGATCACTCGCAAAATAGCAGTGCGTGTTTTTTTAGCAGCCCTTGTGTCAGTCATGGCAGTTCAAGGCCCTGCTGCCTCAAGCACGGTGCGAAAGCCCAAATGGCTGGTGCCCAGATCTTCTTCTTGGGGTTGCCGTGAGCCCGATCGGTAGCGCATGCAGTAATCGGGAGAGCACAAGAAAGAGCCCCCTTTGATCACCCTTTGCCGCATCTGCGGATTGCGAACCCCACTGGCATCAGGATCCAAGGACTTGACCGAGTCGGAGACGGGACGGTGGTTGGCGGTGTAAACATCGCGCGTCAGCTCCCAAACATTGCCCAACATGTCAAACAAGCCCAAGGCGTTCGGTGCATAGCAACCCACAGGGGCGAGGCCCACAAAACCGTCATCGGCTGAGTTGAGCACTGGAAAGACCCCTTGCCATGTGTTGGCCCCATGGGGTTGGTCATGGTCTTTGGCCGCCAAGGCTTGCGCCGCTCTGGCAGCCCATTCCCATTGTGCTTCTGAGGGCAAGCTGCGACCCTTCCAACGTGCGTACGCCAATGCGTCTTCGTAAGTCACAGTGACCACTGGAAATTGTCCACGCCCTTGAATATGGGTCGATGTACCCCCTGGATGGCGCCATTGCGCTCCGGGCGTGTACTGCCACCACTGGCTTAAATCGCCTCGGTCTTTCACATGAGCGGGTTGGGAAAAAACCACTGCGCCAGGTTGGCGCATGAATGCCGGTAAATCAGGGTAGAGGGTGGCATCAACGGGGCGTTCGGCCTGGCTCACATAGCCTGTGGCTTTGACGAATTCTGAAAACTGCGCGTTGGTCACTTCCGTGCGGTCCATCCAGAACCCTGTGACACGTGTGGTGTGAATGGGGCCTTCTTCGGGGTAACGGTCATCCCCCATTTCAAATCTGCCGGGCGGTACCCACACCATGCCGGGATGGGATGCTGCAGGCAATTCAGGCGGTAACAGGCAGGAAGGAACCTGAGCTGCAGAAGCAAGCGCGGTAACTTCCGAGTGCGTCGCATACCAATAGCCTGCGACGAGTGCCGTCACCAGGACCAGACCAGCGGTCAGGCGGATCCCGATTTTCCGGTGGACTGAAAGCAACACGTGTGCGCGCCTGATATCTGAAAAGAGCTCAGGCCAATAGTCTATTCAGACACCCTGCTGCCAGAAACAGAAGTGTGGCAACAGCCAAGCGAGGCGTGAACAAACTGACCATGGGGTGAACGGGAAATACTTGGGTCTGTTCGATGGCCGCCCATTTGTGAAAGGCGATGCCTTTGCTTTCAATCTCAATGGCGAACTTCAAAAAGTCCCTGCGACTGCGGTAGCGCACCATCGCCACGTAGCTCCAATCAGGCGAATGGGCATCGTTGACGAATATGCCCTTTCTGCGGGCAACAAAAATGGGCAAGGACGCATGTTTGATCAAGGGCCAAATGATGGCTTTTCCGTAACGTTGGTCTGCGGCACGTGGATCATCGCTGAAGCCTGAGTTCTCTGGATATTGAGCTTTTTTGCGATGGAGAACACTGTTGAACATGACGAATGACAGACCATCGTCCAGCGACAGCAATTGGGCCACTTGGTCCAGATGCGACAGGCTGTTGGGGCCAGAAGCCACGGCACGCAATGTGGCGATACCTTCTTGCACTTCTTGGGAACTCAAGGGATTGCTTTTGCCCCCCCACCACACGTGAAAAATGCCGTACAAGATCAGGCAGACGACCCAGATCATGGGGATCACCTGAATCAACCGGCTTGGCCCACCACACTGAAGTGTGCAGTGTTCTCGCGTAACCAATTTTGAGAAGACACGGCGTCGTGCTGACTGGGGTGAAAGTCTTCACGCAAATAGTCTTTCCAGGCAGGCAAATTGCCGCGCAGCAAGCCGTCCTTGGCCAACAGAAAACGCGCGGCGCTTTGCCAAGTGCGCCATTGAAACAAGCTGCCGTCATGCCACAAATTCCGGACAGTTTGCCGAAGAACATCGGTCAAAAAAATCACTGTGACGTAACGAAAAACCTTCAGTCGGCGTGAGTGGTCACCGCCCAAGTCTTTGTACAAATCGAAGGCCGTGTTGCGGTGTTCAGACTCTTCTGCGCTGTGCCAAAGCCACAGGGTTTGCAAGCGGGGCTCAGCACCTTCCAGCGCTTCGGGATGGCGCAGCATCCAGTCGGCAAAAATAGCGGTGAAGTGTTCGGTCGCTGCGGTTGCAGCCAGATGCAGGCGAATGTTGAAATGCGCTTGGGATGCAATGCGCTTGCTGGCGCGATCCGCAAAGGTATTGGTCAATCCTTGGTCGCTCAGGTGCTTGTTGAACAATTCGTGAATCCGGCGGTGAGTCGCTTCCTGGCCAATAAAACCTTTGACCTCGCTGGCCAAGAGCGCTTGTTTGTCGGCCGGCAGTTGCTTGAAGCCCTGTCGGACCGAATCAATGAAAAATTGTTCTCCCACAGGAAAAGTCATCGACAAGGCATTGAAGAAAGCCGATCGAAAGGCGTCGCCTCCGTTCCATCGCTTTGCAAAAGGCGTATTCAAGTCAATTAAAAGGCGTCTAACAACGAGGTCGGTCATGGTCGTTCAGGAAGGTGAAATGCTGACAAGTTTCAGGGAATTCAATGCACAATACACCAGTGTACTGTGTGGTGGGGCGTTTGTCCATCACCCAACACGATGCCCTTAATTCAGCGGCAATAATACGGTGATTTTCACGCTTTATAGCAAAGACTTCCGAATGAGCATCCAGGCCTTTTTTACACGTTGGTATTTACGCACGCGTTTCAAACCTCGCCCAGGCACGGTCATTCGGGTGGACGAGGCGCGGGCGCGGATGGCACGATTGACGCGCAGGCAACTGCCTTTGCCCCATGGGGTGAGCCGCCAACCCTTAGCAGCGCAGCCTGAGAGGGGTTTGTGCCCCGCTGAATGGTTGGCGGTGCAGGATCCTCGGCGTACGGTCATGTATTTTCATGGGGGAGGGTATTTTTTTTGTAATTTAGAAACCCACAGACCGGTGGTGGCCAGCATCAGCCTCAGAGCCCAAGCGAGGGTGTTGTCTGTGGACTACCGCTTGGCCCCGGAGCACCCCTGCCC
>Ga0214919_10012338_pt1 | contig 10517 bp, 9 predicted proteins | sample LL1503_MetaG_FD_177994 | JGI IMG/M metagenome (GOLD analysis project Ga0214919, IMG submission 177994) | Freshwater microbial communities from Lake Lanier, Atlanta, Georgia, United States - LL-1503 | ecosystem: Environmental > Aquatic > Freshwater > Lake | place: USA: Georgia | collected 2015-03-15 | reverse complement strand
TTCAACGACTGGAGCGGGAGCGGGAGCAGCGACTTCAACAACTGGTGCAGGAGCTTCAACGACAGGCGCAGGCGCTTCAACAACAACGGGTGCTGCGTCATCTGCTTTTTTCGCAGCAGCTTTCTTTGCTGGTGCTTTTTTCGCAGCAGCTTTCTTCGCAGGTTTTGGCTCGTCGCCTTCTGCATCGCCTTCTTTTTTCGCCGCAACTTTTTTTACTGCAGCTTTTTTGACAGGCTTGACTTCTTCAGGTTGTTCATCGCGAACAAGACCATCGCGTTCAGCACGACGACGCACACGGTCGGCTTGCGCCTCGATAATGGACGATGAATGCCCCTTGATGTCGATGCCCATATTGAGACATAGGTCGACAGCTTCCTTATTGGTAAGACCGAGTTCTTTAGCGAGCTCGTGGACGCGCAGATTCTTAGCCAATGTAAATTCAGCCTTTCATTTCCATGGAGGAGCGCATCAGGGTCATAAGGTCTGATGCGGTAATCGTTATTTCTTTACGTAGTGAGCGACGTAAAGCGCCTTGGGAGACGGCTTTTTCTGCACAACTCTCGTTGTGAGCACAAAGCCATGCTCCCCTACCTGACGACGTCGGTGAGACGTAGACAGCATGATTCGATACAACAAGACGCATCAAAGAGCCGTCGTCAAAACGACGACGACAACCAACACACATGCGTGTGGGACGATGCAACGTCAATGTCACTATTCGGCAACCTCGGTGGTTGCTGCAGATGTGCCGCCGCCGGCCCATTCTTTTTCACTCATGACAGAGCCATCTGCTGCATGCCATTCCATTTCACCGGTGGCATCGTTTTGGGTCCATTTACCTTCAGCAAAACCTGAGTCGCTTGTGGTGTTTGGTGATTCACCAGATGCTTCAGCAGCTGCTTGATTTTCGCTCTTGATGTCGATGCGCAAACCAGTGAGGCGAGCAGCAAGGCGAGCGTTTTGTCCTTCTTTGCCAATTGCCAATGACAACTGGAATTCAGGAACAATGACGTCGGCTTGTGTGCCATCGGCGCTGATGCGCACTTCTGTGACCTTGGCAGGTGACAGTGCTTTAGCGACGAAATCGGCAAGATCTTCGCTGTAAGGAACGATGTCGATTTTCTCGCCGCGCAGTTCGTTGACCACCATGCGCACGCGACCGCCACGGGCACCTACACAGGCGCCAACAGGGTCGACGTTATGGTCATTTGACCACACGGCAATTTTGGTGCGGTGCCCTGGCTCACGTGAGCAAGCCTTGATTTCCACCACGCCATCGGCAATTTCAGGAACTTCAAGCTCGAACAGACGCTTGATGAGACCAGGATGCGTACGGCTCACCACAATTTGTGGGCCTTTTGCTGTTTTGCGTACTTCTACGATGTAGGCCTTGACACGGCCATTTGGCTCTGGCTTTTCGTATGGAACTTGCTCTGCTTGTGGCAAAAGTGCCTCCACTTTGCCCAAGTCGAGCAAGGTGTAGCGCTTGTCGATTTGCTGAATGATGCCCGTCACAATGTCGCCTTCACGGTTTGCATACTCTTCAAACTTGCGATCACGTTCTGCTTCGCGAATGCGCTGGCTCATGACCTGACGGAAAGTAACTGCAGCAATACGACCAAGTTCTTCTTTCTTCGGTGTGTCGTCGCGTTCATTCACCCAGTTGCCATCGTCGTCGAGGTCGTACGCGGTAAAGCGCATGTCGAGGTTGTCGGGGTTGATTTCCACGATGACTTCGTCGGCAGCGCCAGGGCGCTTTTTGTAGGCAGAGGCCAATGCCTCTACCAATACTTGTAAGAGTGCGTCAACGCTGATGCCTTTTTCAATGGCCAACATCTTGACGGCTTCGGTCATGTCGAGATTGCTCATGATGCAGTTGCCTCCGTGTTTGCGGTGTCTGAGTGTTTCGTTTCAAAATCGTCTTCAAATTCGTCGTCGGAATCGTCGCTTGCATTTGCTTCTAAAGCGGCAAATTGTGCTTCTAATTCAGCTGCTTTACGTGCTTCTGGCGAACCTGGCTTCGGTGCGGCAGCCCATACAAAGACTGTTTTTGCACGATCGATATTGGCAATATCGATGGTGATGCTGCGCGCTTCGGCACGTTTGCCTTCTGGCAAAATGTGCACGGTGATTTCTTGTGGCGTTGCTGCAGCAAGAATTCCTTGGAAACGACGGGCGCCATCGATTGCCGTGTGTAAACGCAACGAAACGGTTTTGCCTACTTCGCGCTGATAATGCTCGGCACGGCGCAAGTTGCGCTCGAGGCCAGGGCTCGACACTTCAAGTGTGTAACGCCCAGGAACAGGGTCGTTGTGGTCGAGTTCACGACCAAGCAAGCGGGTAATGAGTGCAATTTTGTCGAGGCTGACGCCGCTTTCCTGGCCAGGAGGCGTATCGACTTCAACGCGCACCACACCACCAGAAAATTCAAGATCGTAGATTTCAAGTTCCAGGTCGCTGACGATGGGGCCAACCAAGGCGGCCACGGCATCGGCTACAGGTGAACCAAACGAGCGAGGTGCAGGATGTGTTGATGCATCGGTCATACTCGTTGTCTCACTTTCTTCGTAGTAGCTCTGGACTTGTCAATGAACACCTCGTCGGGCGACGCGAACAAAAAAGGCGTGGGCGTGGCCCACGCCTCTCGGTTCACGGAACTCTAAAGGACGCTGAAAGTGTAGCGGTTTGCCCGCCTAAAGCCCCCCGACCCCACCTCCCCTGAATTACCGTAAGGGGGTGATCCATCGCCTTTCCCACCTTTTCCTGCGTACCTTGCGCGACGACCCTGCCGATGCTGAGGTACCGAGCCACAAGCTCTTGGTGCGCGCTGGCTATATTCGCCGTGCCGCCCCTGGTGGCTACACCTGGCTCCCCCTGGGTTGGGAGATCCACCGCAAGGTGGAGAACATTGTGCGCGAGGAAATGAACGCCATCGGCGCCCAGGAAGTGCACTTTCCTGCCCTCCTCCCCCGCGAACCCTACGAAGCCACCAACCGCTGGACCGAATACGGACCCACACTGTTTCGTCTGCAAGACCGTCGCGGCGTTGACTATCTCCTCGGACCAACACACGAAGAGATGTTTACGTTGCTCGTGAAAGACCTCTACTCGAGCTACAAAGACCTTCCCGTTTCGCTCTATCAGATTCAAACGAAATACCGCGACGAAGCACGCCCTCGCGCCGGTCTCTTACGTGGTCGCGAATTCACCATGAAAGATTCCTACAGTTTCGATAACGACGAAGCCGGTTTGGCAGCGAGCTACCAAGCGCACCGCGATGCCTACATTCGTATTTTTGATCGCCTCAAAATTCCCTACGTTGTGGTGTCTGCAATGTCGGGCGCTATGGGTGGTTCGCAATCTGAAGAGTTCCTTGCCGAATGCGAAGTGGGCGAAGACACTTTCGTGCGCTGCACCGCGTGCAACTACGCAGCCAACACTGAGGCAGTTCAAGTACGGGTGACTGCCGTGGCCAATGTTGATGTTCCTGCAGCACTTGTAGTTGACACACCACAAACACCCACCATCGATTCGTTGGTTGCATTGCTCAACACCACTTCGCATCAGTCGCCTACAGGCACAGCATTCGCTGCAGGCGACACCTTGAAAAATGTCATTGTGATGGTGAAGCATCCCGATGGCACGAGCGAGCCCCTTGCAGTTGGCGTTCCTGGCGACCGCGAAGTCGATATGAAACGCCTTGAAGCGCAATTGTCACCAAGTGAAGTAGAACCTTTCGACGATGCAGCTTTCGCTAAGTACCCAGCATTAGTAAAGGGGTACATCGGACCCGACGTGCTGGGCACAACTCGCGCCTCTGGCATTCGTTACCTTCTCGACACTCGCGTTGTAGAGGGTTCGGCGTGGGTCACTGGCGCAAACGCCAAGGGCCAGCACGTCATCAACTGTGTTTACGGACGTGACTTTGCATGCGACGGGTCCATTGAAGCTGCAGAGGTGCGTGCCGGCGATGCCTGCCCACATTGCGCTGCACCCATGAGCATCGACCGCGGTATTGAAATTGGCCACGTGTTTCAACTCGGGCGCAAATATGCAGAAGCACTCGACTTGAAAGTGCTCGACCAGAACGGCAAGCAAGCAGTGGTCACCATGGGCTCGTATGGCATTGGCGTTTCTCGTGCTGTTGCAGTGGTTGCAGAAACATGCCACGACGAGCTTGGGTTGTGCTGGCCACGTGCCATTGCGCCAGCCGATGTGCACGTAGTAATTACCGGCAAAGCCGGAGACGACATTTCAGTGGCAGGTGAAAAACTTGCTCAAGAACTCCACAGTGCAGGCGTCACCGTATTACTTGATGATCGCATTGGTGTTTCGCCAGGTGTGAAATTCAAAGATGCAGAACTACTCGGCATGCCCACCATCGTGGTGGTGGGCAAAGGTCTTGCCGACGGTGTTGTTGAAGTGCGCGACCGCGCCACTGGTGAGCGCAGCAACGTAGCTGTTGGTGAAGCCGCGCAACACATTGCACACATCTGTAAATCAGGAACCTGACATGCAATTGGTGAGTGGAGTACACAAACATTACGACTGGGGAAATCATCATTTCCTCTATGAGTTTGTTGGTGCCCCTCTTGCCAATACACCACTTGCAGAAATTTGGTTTGGCACACACCCCGACGGCCATGCCTCGATCACTGCGACACAAGAGATACTCGCCAATGTTGCCGGGCCACTTCCTTTCATGGTCAAGTTTCTCTCGGCATCTTTCCCGCTTTCTTTGCAAGTGCACCCCACCGCAGAACAAGCACGTGCAGGTTTTGAGCGTGAAGAGAGTTCAGGAATTCCCGTCACTTCACCACAGCGCATTTATCGCGACAGTTCCGATAAACCCGAACTCCTCATTGCCCTCACACCATTTACTGCGCTGTGCGGGTTCCATGATGTAGCTAGTTCTGTGGGCTGGTTTCGCGCCATGCAATGGAGCGACTTAGCTAACTACCTGGAACAACATGGCATTGAGGCATTTGCCCGCGAGGCGCTTGAAGGAAATGCATTGCGCATTCCCGATCAACTACCTCCATGGGCCAATGAGTTGCGGGTTGCTTACCCCAACGACCCTGCGCTACTTATTGCGCTACTCATGCACCGCGTCGAGCTAGCCGCTGGTGAATGCTTGCTCCTTGAAGCCGGAACCCTGCATGCGTACCTCAATGGGTCTGCCATAGAAGTAATGAACACCAGCGACAACGTGGTGCGCGGTGGCTTTACTCACAAACATGTTGATACTGCAGAACTCTTAAGTATCACGCACTGGGAAGCATCTGCTACGCCGGTGCGCCGTGCCACCAATGCGCTCCCCCACATCAACACTTACCCCACTACTGGCGCGTTTCAAGTACAGAGCGTTACTGCACCTGCCACGGTGCCTGCTTCTGTTACGCCCCAACTCGTTGCATGCATTTCCGGCTCGGGGCAAGGCTTCTCGCGTGGCCAGGTAATGCTGCTCAATGCACATGAAGAGTTGCAACTCGACGGCGACTGCGTAGTAATTGCTACGACAAGCGACACACAGCGTTAAGCGCTAGTTCCAAAACACGCTCACGTACTGACGTTTGTTTTTCCCAATGACGGTGGTCCCATGTTTGCGCACTCACGTCGTCACCTGCATATAACAACTGCCCGTAGACCGCGCCACGAAACATTGCCACAGCAAACATCGCCGATGCTTCCATTTCCACACTGATGCAACCCTGCTCTCGACGACGCGCAACTTTTCCTGGCGTTTCTCGAAAGATTGCATCGGTGGTCCAGGTCAGACCCTTGTCGTGCGGCACGCCCGCCTCTAAAAGTTCTGCGTCAATTGCCTCTACCGCAAGTGGATGTGGCACCACGGCTACATCAACTGGTTGATAGTGATGGCTGGTGCCTTCGTCACGCACGGCACCCGTAGGAACAATGATGTGCCCCACATCGAAACCTTGCTTCACAATGCCCGCGCCGCCGCAACCAATAATTTTTCTTGCACCCAGACCAATGATGTCTTCTAACGATGTTGCTGCCGCTGGTGCACCTACCCCTGGGTTAAACACCGCAATGCGCTTTCCGAGATGCTCCACAACATGCACTTCGTGGTCGCCGTGCTCGAAAGGAATGCGATAGATGGGATCTTGGCCTGCAAAACGTTTGCGTTGCACATCGCCAAACCAGCAGGCCACAGCAAGTTCAGGGAAGTTGTCTACTCTCCTGCGCATTGGTGGGTTGATGACGGCCGTTTGCGACTCTTCAAATTCAAAGAGTGGATGACTTGAGTACTGCGACATCACTACGCCAGTTAAGACTTGGCAATATTCTGACGAATGTTCACAATGCGATCGTGTGAATGATTCACATCGTCACCTTGCTCATCGAGCAGTGCCGAACGGTCTTTTTGCGCTTCACGCTCTGCGATGGTGGTGTCGACTCGCGCAATGGCTGCTTCAGCACCATGTTCATTGATATAGGTTGCCCACTCCACGAGAGCATCGACCATTTCCGATTCCGGCACAACGGCCACGTTGCGGCCCTTCACAAAGAGATGCCCGCGCTTATTACCCGCCGCAATGCCAATGTCGGCTTCGCGCGCTTCGCCCGGACCATTGACCACGCAGCCCATCACAGCTACTTGCAGTGGAATGAGCTTGTCGGCAAATGCCTCTTGAGCACGACGTGCAACATCGATGACATCAATTTCTGCTCGCCCACAACTAGGGCATGCAATGAGGTCAACATTTTTACGTTCGCGCAACCCAAGCGCTTCTAACAATTGTCTTCCCGCGCGTGCTTCTTCAACAGGGTCGGCGGTGAGGCTGTAGCGAATGGTGTCGCCAATGCCTTCGAGCAATAGCGCTGCAATGCCGGCTGTGGCCTTTACTAACCCAGCAGGCGGAGGCCCTGCTTCTGTGACTCCGAGATGCAACGGTGCATCGGTGACCTTGCTCAATGCGCGATAGGCCTCGACCATCAGCGGAACATTTGATGCCTTCACTGAAATTTTGATGAGATCAAAACCAACTTCATCAAAGTAAGCAATTTCCTGCAATGCAGATTCCACCATTGCCGCAGCAGTGAGACCACCATGCTTTTCATACAGCGATGGGTCGAGCGATCCGCCGTTCACGCCAATACGAATGGAAACATTGCGATCTTTTGCTTCAGAAGCAACAGCTTTAATGTGCTCGGGCTTACGAATATTTCCGGGGTTCAAACGCAGGCCGTGAACACCAGCTTCCAATGCAGCAAGAGCCATTTTGTACTGGTGATGAATGTCGGCGATGATGGGTATTGGCGACCGAGGAACAATTTGCGCCAAACCTTCTGCCGCTTCTATTTCGTTACAGGTACAACGAACAATGTCGCACCCCGCAGCAGCAAGTGCATAAATCTGTTGCAAGGTTCCTTCAACATCTGAAGTTTTCGTTGTGGTCATGGACTGCACCGTGATAGGAGCAGAGCCACCGACGGCAACTTTGCCGACGTGAATTTGGCGGGTATGTCGACGTTCAACCATTACTAGAAAGTATTGCGTGTCTTAGAGCGGTTGGGTGATATCGAGGTACAAACCTACGAATAATAAGAACCCCATGAGACCCATCACAATGGTGGTGAGCGGGATCATTTTGTTGATATCGGCGCGATAACGCTCACCACGACGGCTCCGCAGACGCTCGTACGCTGCAATTGCAGCGTGTCCACCATCGAAAGGCAAAAGTGGAAACATATTGAAGATGCCCACAAAGACGTTGACGCTTGCCAAAAGAAGTAAGACAGCCTTCAGCCCTTCGTCTTTACCTAATTGTCCGCCTATTTGACTTGCCCCCACCACGGTGGTGGGTCGAGATGCCAGGTTTTCTCCTGAGTCTCGCAGCGCCCGCACAGAGTTCAGAGGGTTCAAAGCACCAATAACGCCTGTCACCGAGTTGCCAGCTGTACGCACCACGTCGCCAACGCCATGCACAACGCTGTCGCTCAATGACTGTTTTACGTAACCAGTGGAACTTGTTGCAATGCCGAGATACGCAATATCGGCATTCATGGGGTTGCCTGCCAACGTTGTGGTCAATATTTCTTCCACACCGTCTCGTTGTACAACTACCTCAATTGCATTGCCGGGAGCTTGCCCAACAATGGCTTCCACGAGTTCATTGCGAGTTGTTACTTTGTCTTTGCCCAGCGCAACAACGATGTCGCCTTCACGAATGCCAGCAAGGGCTGCAGGTGACCCTGCTTCAGGCGCCCGTACCACGGCCACCTTGCCAGTGTCGTCGTAACGACCCGCTAAGCCATAGACCCCAATGAACAGAGCAAGCGCAATGATCATGTGCATCAATGAACCCGCGGTGATCACAAGAAGTTGGCGCGGAAAACTCTTATTTCGGTATGCGCGTTGTTCATCTTCGGGTTCCACTTCATCGAGACCATTCATGCCGATGATGCGCACGAATGCGCCTAAGGGAATGGCACGAAAGCCGTATTCCACTTCACCTTTTTGGCGACTCCACAACCTTGGTCCGAAACCCATGAAAAATTGAGTGGCCTTCATTCCCGTGCGGCGAGCAGTGACAAAATGGCCGACTTCATGTAAGAAAATTGATGCGAGAAGGCCTGCGACAAACACCAATGTCCACACATTCTTCACACCAAGCCAAACAAGCAAAGCGCCAATGACGAGTGCCGACAACACCGCACGCGACGTTGACGGTGCATTGGTTTCTTCTTCTGCTCCACCACCAACAACAATTTCTTGGCGCATACGTTCATACATTGAGGTCATTGCGCGAGCCATTTCTTTGCAGCTGCTCGACCCTGCGCATCGGCATTCAAAATATCTTCAATTGAAGTAGGAACTTCAGCGGAATACTTTTGCATCACGGCATCAACCGTATCGGCAATTGCGAGCCATGAAATATTGCCAGCGAGAAATGCTTCGACCGCTATTTCATTTGCCGCGCTCATGAATGCAGGTGCTGTACCACCCACACGACCAGCTTCATACGCAATGGCCAAGCAACGAAATGTTGTGACATCGGGTTCACTAAAGGTGAGTTCTTTCACATCGCGCCAAGAGATGGCACCGAACGCATTGGGGCTGCGATGCGGGTAGTCGAGTGCATAGCTAATGGGAAGACGCATATCGGGCATGGAGAGTTGAGCAATGGTGGAACCATCGGTGAACTCCACCATGGAATGCACAACCGATTGCGGATGCACCACAACGTCGATGCTGTCATAACTTGTACCGAACAGTTCGTGCGCTTCAATTACTTCAAGGCCCTTGTTCATGAGCGTGGAAGAATCGACAGTAATTTTTGGACCCATGCTCCATGTGGGGTGTGCAAGTGCATTTGCCACCGTTACTTCACTGAGTTCTTGGCGAGTTTTTCCGCGGAAGGGGCCCCCACTTGCCGTAAGTACTAATCGCTGCACTTCTCTTTGCGTATTGTCACTCGAGCGCAAGCACTGATGAATGGCACAGTGTTCACTGTCGACGGGCACAATGAGCGCTCCTGGTGTGCGTCGCAGTGGCTGCACAATAGGACCAGCAGCAATGAGGCTTTCTTTATTGGCGAGAGCCAAACGCTTTCCAGCACGCAGCGTTTCTAGCGTCACTGGCAAACCAGCAAAACCCACCACGGCGTTCACTACAACGTCGGCAACTTTCACCACATCGGTGAGCGAAGTGGTGACGTGTGCAAAAGGCAAATCAGCAGCAACTTGTTGACACAGTTCTTCGCGGCTCACCACCACAACTTCAGGACGAAATTCATGTGCTTGCGCAATGAGTTGAGCAACAGAGGAACCTGCAGCTAAAGCAACAACGCGAAAATGGTGCGGGTCGGCGCGAATGACATCGAGCGTCTGCGTTCCAATGGAGCCAGTTGACCCGGCTATTGCAACGCGAACAGGCGTTACTTCACCCAAGGCTGAATAACGAGCATGAGGTAGTACGCCCCAGGAAGAACGAACAAGAATCCGTCAAACCTGTCGAGCACTCCACCATGACCACGAACGATGGTGCCGAAGTCTTTGATGTCAAGGTTGCGCTTGAACATGCTCTCTACAAGATCGCCCAGCGGTGCAAGCACCGAGATGACCAACGCCATGAGCAACCACTCACTGGCTCTGTTCCACGTGCCGCTTTGCATGCCAATGAGAAGAACTGCCGCGAATGTGCCGACTGTTCCACCGATGAGGCCCTCGACTGATTTCGATGGGCTGATCCATTCACGCAATGGAGTACGCCCCGTTGCTGACCCAACAAACAAGGCCATCACATCGTTCGCCACAACACCAGCGGCAACAATGAACAACGTGTCGGTTCCTACATTGTGCCCCGATACACCAAGACCCGAGTTTGAATAGCGCACGATGAGTGCTGCATACGAACCAAGTAGACCAATCCACACCACTGCCATGGTGGTGATGGCAACGTTGGGAAGCGGTCCGCTTTGCACACCATTTGCGCCAATGAAGCCGATAGTTGCTGCCATGAATGCAAAAGTAAATACCAACGGCAATGC
>Ga0214919_10012337_pt1 | contig 10517 bp, 12 predicted proteins | sample LL1503_MetaG_FD_177994 | JGI IMG/M metagenome (GOLD analysis project Ga0214919, IMG submission 177994) | Freshwater microbial communities from Lake Lanier, Atlanta, Georgia, United States - LL-1503 | ecosystem: Environmental > Aquatic > Freshwater > Lake | place: USA: Georgia | collected... | reverse complement strand
ACCCTTCAGGCCAATCAGGAAACCCGAGTCGTAGAAGATCGTCGTGGTCGGGCCAATCAGCAGGCCCGACAACGCGCCGATGAAAGCGGCCACGGTCAAGGTGCTGCGGCCCGCGTCCTTGCTTGAGATCCCCATCAGCCTGGCACCGAGCCGGTTGATCGCGGTCGCACGCAAGGCTTTGCCGTGGAGCGTGCGCTCAAAGAACAACCAGAGTGCGACGATCAGCGCCAGCGAAGCCGCGAAGATGAAGATCGTCTGGCCCGTCAACTGCAGCGGACCGGCAGCCCATCGGATGTCCCAGAAGCTCGGATTGCGGAAGCCCTCGGCACCGAAGAAAAACAGCCCCAGCCCGGTCAGCGCGAAATGAACGCCGACCGAGACAATCAACAGCACCAGCGAGGTGGCGTCGGCCAGCGACTCATAGGCCAGCCGGTAGATCAGGCCGCCGAACGGTGTGACGAGCGCCAGCGTGAGCGCGGCCTGCACCACCATGGGAAGATTCAGCGGCGCAGCCCAGATCGCCAGCAGCGAGACCGCCACCGGGTAGGCCAGCGTGCGCAACACCCGCTTGGCCAAACGAGCTGAGGACAGGTGTTGCCTGAGCCCGTCGATCAGGTCGGCGATTACCGCCGCAGCGGCCAGGATCAGCAAGAACCACACCGTGCCTGGCACTTTGCCCATTTGAAACAGCGCCAGCGTGAGCGCACCGAAAGCCACAAACTCGCCCTGCGGTATGAAGATGATGCGCGTGACGGCGAACACCAGCACGGTGGCCAGGGCCAACAGCGCATAGACCGCGCCGTTGGTTGCACCGTCAAGCGCAAGAATGCCGGCAATCGAGAAATCCATCGCTTCGAACCCGTTGCGGGGCCCCGTGCTTGAGCTCTTGAGGGCTCCTGGTGTGAAACGGGTCGCATCGGTGGGCGTGCAACCCGGCAAGATCTGACTGATTCTGGAGCGCAGCCTTGTGGCGCGCTGCGTGGGGCATCAGTTCGCCAGCGCCCAATCGCCGTTGACGACCTTGAGCATCACACCGGTCTCGAGGGTGTAGCCCCAGTGGTCGGTGGCGGTCCAGTTCATCACACCGTGCGAGAAGACGGTGCGGCCCATGCCCTCGATCGCGTCTTTCAATGCGGCGCGGAACTCTGGCGTGCCCGGCTTGGCCTTCTTGAGCGCGACCGGCACCACCTTCTCCAGCACGATCAGCGCGTCGTAGGCATGGCCCGCAAACTGGTTGTGCGAGCCCGCGCCGTAGGCCTTGTCGAACTTGGCCACGAAATCCATCGCGACCTTCTTGCTAGGGTGGCTGTCGGGCAACAAGTCGCCGACCACGGCCGGGCCAGAGACGACAAACGAGCCCTCGACATCCTTGCCGCCGATGCGCATCAAGTCCTTGGTGGCCGCAGCATGGGTCTGGAAGATCTTGCCTTTGAAGCCGCGCTCGACGACCGCCTTGTGCGGCATCGCCGCGCCCGATCCCGAGGCCACGATCAACATCGCATCGGGGTTGGCGGCATTCAACTTCAGCACCTGCGCCGTGACCCCGGTGTCGGTGCGTGCGAAACGCTCGACGGCGGCGATCTTGATGTCGTTCTTCTCGGCCTCGGCGGTGATCGCCTTGAGCCACTGCTCACCATAGGCGTCGGTGTAGCCCAGAAAGCCTATGGTCTTGACACCCTGCTTTTTCATCAGGCTGACTATCGCGAAAGCCATCACTTCATTGGACTGTGGCAAGCGGAATGTCCAGGCATCCTTGCCCGGCGGCAAGCCGATAGGTGTGGCCGCCAGTTGAACGGTTTTGGACTCCAGCGCGACATCGGCCATCGCGATGCCGACCGGCGTTGCAGCCGACCCGATGATGATGTCGACCTTGTCATCGGAGACAAAACGGCGCGCGTTCTGCACCCCCTTGGTCGGGTCGGTGGCATCGTCGAGGATGGTCATCCTGACCTTCTCGCCGGCGATGGTGGTCGGCCAGAGCTTGAACTGGTTGTTCATCGGAATGCCCAGGCCCGAGGCCGGACCGGTCATGGGCAAGCTGACACCGATGGTGATGTCGGCATGCGCCGCAGTGATGGCGAGCAACGCGGTGGCCGCAGCCACCAGGGTTTTGTTCAAGGTCATGTCTTCGTCTCCTGGGTCATTGCATGGTGTCAGTGTGACATCAACGGCACAAGGCCTTGATGTCTTCGGGAATCGCGACAGCCTTGATGCGGTCGGGATGGGCCGGGTCGCGCACCACAAAAGCCCGCACCTCGGTGCCCTCGCACATCAACTCGCCTTCGCGAAGGACCTGATGCCGGTGGCGAAAAGTCTTGGCATCCCAATGCTCGATGCAGGTATGCACTTCGATGGCCTGGCCATAGGTCACGGCCTTGACGAACTTGGTGTGGATCTCGAGCAGCGGCGTGCCTCTCGGCCAGGTCGGAGAGCTTGCGGCATTCGTCGGGACGCGGGAAGATCATCGCGCCGACTTCGTCTCGGTTCAGGCCGGTGATCACAGCGTCCTGCACGCAGGGGTCACCGGCCATCGTGATCTTGGCGCGCAACGGACCGACGCTGACAAAAGTGCCGGTGGACAGCTTGAAGTCCTCGGTGATGCGCCCGTCGAACATCAGGCCCAGGCCAGGCCGCGCGGCGTCGACCCAGCAAGCGGCGTCGCCGGTGCGGTAAAGGCCTTCGTCGTCGAAGGCCTCACGGGTTTGTTCCGGCGCGCGCCAGTAGCCCGGCATCACGTTGGGGCTACGAAAGCGGATTTCGGTCTGGTCGCCGGTGCTGCCGTCCTTGATCAGCTTGACATCGACCCCAGGCACCGGCAGTCCAATCCAGCCCGATCGCGCATGGGTGCCGACCATGAAGGTACACGACGGCGCGGTCTCGGTCATCCCCAGGCCGGTGATGATGCGCAGGCGCTCGCCCAGCGCTGCCTCGGCATGGCTGTCGAGTTTGTCCCAGCCCGATTGGCTCAAGCCGGCGCCAGCGAACATGAAGGTCTTGCAACGCTTGAACAGTGTGTCGCGCAGCACTGTGTCGCTGTCCATCGCAGTGGCGATTTCCTCGAAACCCTTGGGCACGTTGAAGTAGATCGTCGGCGAAATCTCGCGCAGGTTGCGCAAGGTCTGGGCAATGCCCTTGGGCTTGGGCTTGCCTTCGTCGATGCAGAGCGTGCCGCCGTTGTAGAGCGTCAGGCCGACATGGTGGTTGCCGCCGAACGTGTGGTTCCAAGGCAGCCAGTCGACCAGCACCGGCGGTGCTTCGGCGAGGAAAGCCAGGCATTGGCGCAGTTGCTGCTGGTTGGCGCACAACATGCGGTGGGTGTTGATGACACCCTTGGGCGCCTTGGTCGAGCCCGAGGTGAACAGGAACTTGGTGATGGTGTCGGGTCCGATCGCCGCGTTGGCCGCCGCCAGCGCCGGCCCAGGCCGGGCGAAAAACAGCGTGTCGAAAGCCCGCACGTCACGCCCAGCGAGCAAGCCGGTGGCTGCGGCCTCGGCCAGTCCGCCGGTCAACACCACCACGACATCGTCGGGCACCACCGCTGCGATCGACTTCGCATAGGCCGCGCCGCTGGCGAACACCAACCCCGGCGTGACTGTGTCGAGGATGTGGCGCAGCTTGCCGTAGTCCTGCGAGATCGGCGAATAAGCCGATGACACCGGCACATAAGGCACGCCGGCCCACATCGCGGCCATCGCCAGCGTGAGGTATTCCAGGTCGTTGTCGGACAGGATCGAGCCCAGTGCAGAAATGCGCGCCCTCGCCGCTGACCACCGCCGCTTTGACCCCTTCGGGCAGGTTGATGAAGCAGGTGTGCAGTTGCTGGATCAAGGTGTCGCTGATGGCATTGCGCTTGGCCGGACGGTTCAGCCGAACAGGCAACACGGCGCCCGACTGCGAAATCCGCAACAAATCGAGTGTGGCCAGCAAGCCGGAGACAGGGGGTGAACGAGGAGATCATCAAGGCGTCTTTGCGAACACCCGCGAATTTAATTCATTTTATAAACTTTAAAATAGTGTAAACCCTGATATTGAAGAGTCAACAAGGACAGAAAATTGATCTCTCAGCCAGATTCATTGAAATTTTGCTTCTTATCCTTAAACATCTGTGAGGCCACATGAAGACCTGATTGCGATAGACATCCACGCCCATGCCGAGGTGTCGTGCCGCAACCCCTTCGACAGCTACGGCAAGGAGTATGACCGCGCTGTCGACAAGTATTTCGGCTCGAACCTGCGGCCAACGATAGACGAGACAGTGGCCCACTACCGCGAGAAAAAATCGGCTTGGTGATGTTCACGGTCGACAGCGAGTCGCAACTGGGCCGGCGCCGCATCCCCAACGAGTCTTACCGCCCCCGGCGGCGCCCCCATATCCGATGACGTCGGCCACGCTGTTGTAGGCCATGGTCTGAGGGCCTGGCAGCGGGCGCCAGATGATCGCCTTGAAGTCAGCCTCGATCAGCGCGGCGACCTCTTCTCGCTCGGCCGGCGTCATGAAACGCTCGAGCTCGGCGATGTCGTCCGGCGTCACTCCTCCTCAGCCTTCTTGCTTTCGTCAGCATCGGCCATGATCTGCGCAAGCCTGGCAGTGCGCGACGCCGAATCGCTCATCGTGCCGTCGCTGCTGGTCAGGTCGACGGCTGACTTTTCCCGGTAGTCATCCGGGAACCTGGCGGCCATCGATCTCGACCACAGCTGCGGGTTCAGCTTGTCGCCATTGGACGACTGCCACATCCCGGTCTGGGCTTGGTCCTCCCACCACGACATGGCCAGGTCTCTCTCGCGCGCGCGATCGCGCCGGAGAACTCTTGGTGGTCCTTGCACCATTGATCAATGCTGTCGCGAGAGCAATCCAGCGCCGCCGCCATCTGCGCCTTGCTCTTGCCCAGCTTCCCGAGCTCGATGACCTCTTCACAAAACTGCGGCCGGTAATCGGTTGGTCTTCCCATCTCAGGATCCTCTCTTGCTGCTATCCGAGCCAGATGAACTTGGCTGCGATCTGATCGCGCACCCTGCCCTTGCAGATATCGCGGATGTGGCTTTTGCTGATGCCGCCTTTGATGTCGTCGAACTTTCTGGCGATCGCTCCGTAGCTCAACCCGTAGGATCTGAGCGCCAGGATCTGTTCGACGTCTGCATTGGTGAGCTTGGCGTTGTGGTGGGTTTCCCCCATGCGCCGGTGAAAATCGTTGATCGCGACGCGCCGGCGGGCCATGATCAATCGACGGCCTCCCGAATCATCTCGATCATCTCGACCCTGACCCGCACGCCTGGCACGGGACCGTAGCGCTTGACCTGCAAGCCAATGCAGGCCTGGACATCGTCGCGCCACACAACGCCGTTCATGGCGTCATAGAAGGCCTTGATGACGTTGTCCTTGTCGGGCTTGGTAGTCGGGTGCAGGCTGCCTTCCAGTGCCTGAGCCTGCTTCTTGCGCGACCAACTGGCGGGGATGGGCAGCACGATGTCCAGGCTGCAGCTGCAGGCGCTTTCTAGCAGCGGCCTGCCCTTCATTGCTGCGGCAGCGGCGTAAGCGACCAGGCTCTCGTAGCTGGCGGTCTTGGCTGGCGTGTACATCCGGCCGGCGGCCATGCGCGGCCTTTCCTTGCCGACGGGGGCGCCAGGGACCGTGAACTCGATAGCGCTTTCAGCTTGCATGGGCGTACCTTGACAGGCAAAATGCAATCATGAACAGCAAGCATCGCAAGACGCTCGAGGCCGTGTTCAGCAAGCCAACACCCGGCGCGCTGGAATGGTTGCGCATCGAAGCGTTGCTGATTGCCGCCGGCTGCAAGCTGGTAGAGGGACGCGGATCGCGTGTGCGCTTTGTGCATGGCGAAGCGATTGCGACCTTCCATCGGCCCCACCCGGCCAAAGAAGCCAAGCCGTACCAAGTTGAAGATGCCAGGGACTTCCTGCGCCTGATCGGAGTGACCCCATGAACACCATGAGCTACAAAGGCCAGACGGCCCGCATTGAGTTCGATGACCGCAGCAGCATTCTGGTGGGCCGGCTGGCCGGCATCGCGGACATCGTGAGTTTTCACGCCGACACCGTGGTCGACCTGCGGGCTGCGTTTGAGGAAGCGGTCGATGACTATCTGGAGACTTGCGCCAAGCTCGGCCAAGCACCACAGAAGCCTGCCAGCGGCCGGTTGATGCTGCGCGTGCCGCCGGATATTCACGGCGCCGCGTTGACCGCTGCACAAGCTGCCGGGACAAGTCTGAACCAGTGGGCGGCCAAAGTGCTGGGCGCCGCCGCTATGGCTGAGCGCGCCTGACTCGACGGCGCTCAAGCCGCCCTGCCCCGCTGGTCTTTCCAGTCGATCGCGAACTCATCACGCAGCCTGGCGCAGGCGACCGATCCTTCCTTGCGCTCGACGTTGCTGAGGTAGTCGCGGCGCTGGTGCAGGCCGAGCCGGCGCATGTTGAGGACATGGCGGTATCGGACCAGGCATTCCTGGCGCCAGGCCTCTGAGGCGCTGTCGACCGTGGTGCCGTCGATCAGGGTGACATCGTTGCCGGAGCTCATGCCAATCCCTCCCTGGTGGCGATGACCGCAGCTTCCACCCGGTTTGGCGCAACCGAGCTGCCAGAAGATCTGGCTGGTGATGCGCCGGATGTGATGGACGCTGAAGTTCATCAGCCCGGCGATCTCGTTGTTGTTGAAGCCCTTGGCGATGTACCGCAGGCAGTCAAGCTGCATCGGCGACAGGGCGTCGGTCTGGCGATCGCTCATGCTGCAGGCCTCCAACCGAACACACTTGCGCCATTGGCGGTCTCACGCCAGATCTTGCCCTGGCGAATCTTCTGGACTGCACTCGCGCTGACGCCCAGAGTGCGAGCAATCTGGACGCAGTTGCGTTCGTCGGCCCTGATCTCTCGGGCGATCGCCAGGCTGAGCTTGACGCCGCCGGGTGAGTTGACCTTGGCCGCGAGGCGCCTGCCGTAAGTCGCTTGCTGGTTGACCCGCTTGGCTGCGGCCTTGAAGACCGATGACCTGCTGGCGGCCCGCAGATGCTCGGGGTTGCAGCAGGCGCGCTCGTTGCATGTTGCGGCAACCACCGTGCCGCGACCGTCTGGCACCCAGTCGTTGGTCATCTCGAACACCCTGCGCCGGACAAGCACATTGACGCCTTGGTGGCTGGCCATCGGGTAGTTGGCTGGGTTGAGTCTTCCTACCCAGATCCAGCACTCGCCGACCTCGATGCAGCGATCGTGAACGCTCTTGAAGCTGTCGATGCTCATGCCCTGGCTCTCCGCGCAGACTGGAACGTTGGGCAGTTCTGCTTCAGATGCGCCAGATTGGGGCGCGACAATCATGGTGGCCGGCGGCCATGCTGGTTGACGCTGTCCAGATATAGCCAGTCCGCAAAAGCGGAGATCGCCGCGGTACGCTCTGGCAGGTACTTGGCTTGGTTGTAGACGCCACGCACACCGGACTCGACATGGTTCAGCTGGAGCTCGATAGCATCACCGCCGAACCCCGCCTCGTTCGCCCAAGTGCTTGCGATCGTCCTCCACCCGTGGCCAGACATCCGGTCCTTGTAGCCCATGCGATAGATCAGCGCCAGCACCGCGTTCTCGGACATCCGGCGGTGCGTTGATCGGTCGCCAGGAAAAACATACTTTGAGCCGCGGGACTGGGCGCGCAGCATGTCGAGGATCTTGAGCGCAGCGGGGCACAACGGCACGAGGTGGGCACGATCGTTTTTGAGCATTTTCTGCTCCGGGATGCGCCAGATGTCGCCGTCGATCTCGGCCCACTCCATCGACCGCAGATTGGTCGTCCTCACCCAAGTGAGCGCCAGCAGCTGGCACGCCAGCACAGACTGCAGTTCGGGTCGCTCCAAGGCCAGCCGCCCCATGAACTCATGCACTTCTGGCAGCGGCAGCGACGGGTAGTGAACCTCTTTTTTCTTCCGGAACTCGAGCTTGGGATCGATCTCGCGTGTCGGGATGGCATCGCAGTAGCCCCGAGGCTTGGCCCATGCAAACACCTGGCCACACCACTTCCTGACTTTGCGGACGTAGCTGAGCTTGCCGGCGGCGTCGAGCCGAAGCAGCACTGAGCGCATGTCGGCATCGGTGATCTCGCGCAATAGCCGATCGCCTAGAAACGGCTCGACGTGCATCTCGAGGCCGCGCCTGAAGTTCTCCCGCACTCCGACGCTGAGATCGGTTGATCGATACGTCAGATAGTCGGTCCAGGCTTGTCGGAATGTGATCTCTTCCTTGCTGGTCTTGGCGGCGGCCGGTTCGGCGGGAGGCCCATTGAGCAGCGCCTTCTTGAAGTCGATGCGCTTTTGCCTCGCATCGGCAAGCGACAGTAAGGGGTAGGGACCAAAAGTTTCGGTCTGAGGACGCCCTTCGTCCCTGTAGTCAAGCCGCCAGACTTTGGCGCCCGCGGCCGTGCAGTACAAGAACAGGCCTTCGCCGTCGTAGATCTTGGTAGGTCGTCGCTCGCCGCCCACAACTTTTGCAGCGGCTTGCTTGCACTTCGTATCGGTCAGTCTGTTCGTTGCCATGGGCCACCTGTAGCCCACCAAGAAAGGCGTACCGACAGGTAGCGTACCGACAGATGCCGTACCGACAAGCGGCGTACCGACTTGACCGATACCGACAGGCAATGTCGGTATCCTCAGGCTGTACCGACTGCGTACCGACAGAAGTACCGACATCACTCGGTGCGTACCGACAGGATTCGGCAGGCGCGGGTGGGGTTCGGAGCCCAATGTACTGGCTATTTACCTATGAGAACCCGTTTTTTGAGCCAGTTCGGAGGTGCCCAACCCGCTCGGGTTGGGGGCAACTGGCGTCCCCTAGGGGATTCGAACCCCTGTAATCACCGTGAAAGGGTGGTGTCCTAGGCCTCTAGACGAAGGGGACTGACATCTTTACCGACTTGAACAGCGCCACCTTAATTTCCCCAAGAAACAAGTCCCCAGAAGATGGTGGAGGTAAACGGGATCGAACCGATGACCTCTTGCATGCCATGCAAGCGCTCTCCCAGCTGAGCTATACCCCCGTAGACAACGCACTCACTTTTTCAAGTTCGTACGCCATCACTTGCTGTTCAAGCGAGTCCATGACTGTAGCATGATTTTCAGAGAGATTGCAAGCGGCTGAGTGCCGTCGATCGATCAAACAGCGCCACCACCGCATCAACCGATGGCGTCTGCGCCCGACCACAAAGCAACAGACGCAGAGGAATCGCGAGCTGTGGCATCTTGAGCTGGTGTTCGGCCAGGCTTGACTTGAGAGCCTGGCCAATCGCCACCTTGTCCCAATCACAGCCCGCCAGCCGACCGCGCAGCGCCACCAAGGCAGCGCGAACCGCATCGGTCAGCAGCGGCGCCAATTCGGCGGCCGGTGCTGCGACGGGCACAAAGTACATGCTCAGCCAGTCGGCCAACTCGACCGTCGTGTTGCAGCGGTCTTTGTAGAGCGCGCACATCGCCGCCAGCCGATCATCCGCCGCCACCGTGACGCCACGGCTGGCCAACTGCGCTGCCACCAGCCCCGCCAACCTGCCGTCGTCGGCGAGCTTGAGATGCTGGGCGTTGACCCAGGCCAGCTTGACCGGATCCCATTGCGCGGGGCTCCTGGCGAGGTGGCTGCCGTCAAACCAATCCACCATCTGCGCCAGGCTGAACAGCTCTTCGTCGCCATGACTCCAACCCAGACGCGCCAGGTAGTTGAGCATCGCCTCGGGCAGGTAGCCGGCCTGTTCGTAAGCGGTGACGCTGACCGCGCCGCGGCGCTTGGACAGTTTCTGGCCGTCATCGCCCAGGATGATCGGGCAATGGCCGAAGCGTGGCAGCGGCGCGCCCAGGGCGGCGAAGATGTTGATCTGCCAAGGCGTGTTGTTGATGTGCTCGTCGCCACGAAACACATGGCTGATCGCCATGTCCCAGTCGTCGACGACGACCGCAAAGTTGTAGGTCGGCACCCCGTCGGGACGCAGGATGATCAGGTCGTCGATCTCGTGGTTGGAAATGCTGATGCTGCCTTTGACCAGGTCGTCCCAGCTGACGATGCCGTCGACCGGGTTGGCAAAGCGCACCACCGGCTTGACGCCTGCGGGCACTGGCGGCAGCGGCTTGCCCGGCGCAGGCCGCCAGCGGCCGTCGTAATGGGTCTTCTCGCCTCGCTCGCGCTGGGCTTCGCGCATCGCGTCAAGCTCCTCGGGCGAGCAGTAACAGCGGTAGGCAGTGCCGGCGGCCAGCATCTGCTCGACCACAGCGTGGTAGCGCGCCAACCGCTGCATCTGGTAGATCGGCCCTTCGTCATAGCCCAGCCCGAGCCAGCGCATCGAGTCGAGAATCTGGCTGACCGAGTCCTGGGTCGAACGCGCGACATCGGTGTCTTCGATGCGCAGCACAAACTCGCCGCCATAGTGGCGGGCATAAGCCCAGGAGTAGAGCGCCGTGCGCGCCGTTCCCAGGTGAAGAAAACCGGTCGGCGACGGCGCGATGCGGGTCCGCACAGGACGAGTCGGGTTCATCACAGCGTCAC
>Ga0214919_10012336_pt1 | contig 10517 bp, 10 predicted proteins | sample LL1503_MetaG_FD_177994 | JGI IMG/M metagenome (GOLD analysis project Ga0214919, IMG submission 177994) | Freshwater microbial communities from Lake Lanier, Atlanta, Georgia, United States - LL-1503 | ecosystem: Environmental > Aquatic > Freshwater > Lake | place: USA: Georgia | collected... | reverse complement strand
ACAGCGACGCTATCTGAGATTGCTTCAAGTCCAGTTAAAGAAGAACCACCATTTGCAAATGCACGTAATAAAATAAAAATTGCACCTGCAGTTAATAATCCTTGGTTTTGTCCAATCGGAACTGCCCCTGGAACATTGACATCGTATTGCGGAAGGTTTCCAGAGAAGTAACGCACAAGACCGGTAATGAATACGATCGCCATAGAGCCAACAAAAAGGTAGGTTGGAAGGGCAAATACTTTCCCAGCCTCTTTCACACCTCGAAGATTTCCAAAGGTGAGTAGCAAAATAATTACTAACGTCATCTGAACTTTGTATGGCATCAATTCTGGAAGTGCAGAGATGATTGCTGCAACTCCTGCCGCACTTTGAATTGCGACAGTTACTATGTAATCAAGCATCAGTGCAACAGCAGCCGTTTGACCAGCAACTGGTCCAAAATTATCTCGTGAAACTATGTAAGCGCCACCAACTTTTGTGTAAACGGTTATCACGTCGCGGTAAGTCATCGTGATAACTGCAAGAATAATTAAAACTATTGCCGTCATTGGCATTAAAATTCCAAATGCTGCTAATCCAAATGCGGGAAGCAATGCAATTAATATTTGCTCGCTTCCATATGCCGATGATGAGATGCAGTCGGAAGATAAAATTCCTAGTGCATATCTTTTTGATAAACGTTGATGACTAAGTGTGTGCCGGTTTAGCGGCCGGCCCAACAACCAACATTTAATTCGATATCTCAGCGGATCTTTGGCGTGGGCATGACCGGCGAGTGCTACAGGTTTCGGAGCATCATCTCGCCAAGAGGTTGCCATCTTTAAAAACCCGCCTCCGGTTCGATCTACCCGCATAAATCGGGCGGGGCTTTCAACACCCCGGTATTAAATGGTACCGACCTGCGGAGGATAAGAGATTTGAACTCTTGAAGGGTTTCCCCTTACACGCTTTCCAAGCGTGCGCACTCGGCCGCTATGCGAATCCTCCTGGCACAACCTTCACTTTGCCCTCCCTTTCGGGAAGCCATGGGTAACGATACTTAAGAAAAGAGCATTTCCGATCCTTCCGTATGCTTAGTCCCAGATCTCCCGCATGGCGTTATCGTGCTGAACTCCCCCAGGGCTGGAAGGCAGCAAGGGTAGGTACGCTCTAATGGGTGTGCGGGGGGTCCTAAAAGTTCCTAACAAGTTAAGGTCTGCAACGTGTCATTAGCTCTTTATCGCAAATACCGGCCCGCTCAATTCAGTGAAGTGATCGGTCAAGATCATGTCACTGTGCCACTTGGTAATGCGCTGACTTCTGGAAAAATTCACCACGCATATTTATTTTCAGGGCCGCGTGGTTGCGGAAAAACTTCAAGTGCGCGAATTATGGCGCGAAGTTTAAATTGTGAAAAAGGTCCAACTGCAATTCCATGTGCAGTCTGCCAATCATGTGTTGATCTTGCGCCAATGGGTCCAGGATCGCTCGATGTAATTGAGTTGGATGCCGCAACACATGGCTTGGTAGATGATGCCCGAGATTTACGAGATAAAGCTTTTTATGCGCCCGTTCATAGCCGTTACAAAATTTACATAATTGATGAGGCACACCAACTTGGACCTGGCGCAGCAAATGCGTTATTAAAAGTTGTCGAAGAGCCACCTCCACATGTTTTATTTATTTTTGCAACTACTGAGCCAGATAAATTAATCTCTACAATCCGTTCGCGTACTCATCACTATCCATTTCGTTTAGTTCCACCTGCATTACTAACCACACATTTGGAATCAATTTGTAAATCAGAAGGTGTGCCAGTTTCAAAAGGTGTCTTGCCACTAGTGGTTCGCGCCAGTGGTGGTTCTGTACGAGATTCACTTTCAATTCTTGGACAGCTGCTTGCAGGTGCTGGCAGCGACGGTGTTACTTATGAGATTGCATTGCACTTGCTTGGTTTTACTGATGGAGCACTACTTGATGATGCAATAGATGCAATTGCAGCGCGTGATGGTGCTGCATTATTCCAAAGTATTGATCGAGTAATTGAAGCCGGACATGATCCAAGAAGATTTGCGCAAGATTTATTAGAAAGAATCAGAGATTTACTTGTACTTGCATCAGTGCCTGATAGTGCGCATTCAATTTTTAAACAGATGCCAACCGATCAATTAGATCGCATGCAAGCGCAAGCAACACGAATTGGTTCGGCAAATTTGACTCACTCGGCGCAAGTTGTAGGTGAAGGCTTAACGCAAATGCGTGGCGCCACTGCTCCGAGGTTGACGTTGGAATTTACTGCTGCGCGGATACTTTTACCGGAAAGCTCTGATGCTGGTTTAATTGCCCGCATTGAACGGTTAGAGCGGGTTGGGTCAATTGCTTCACTTCCTGCAAGTGCACCAACACCGGCTAAAACGGTTCAACCAGTTAAAAGTGATGTCGCAAAAGAAGAAGTTAAGCTGATCACAAAAGTTGAAGCAGTTCCTGAAAAAGAAGTTCCAGCTGCTGCTCCAAAAAAATCTGTTACAGCGCAACCAGTTGCCGGTATGGATTTAGTCGGATTGAGAAGATTATGGCCAGAAGTAATTGAAAATGTTAAGGGCCGGCGCCGGTTAACTTGGTCGTTGTTGAGTGCAAGCGCACAGATATCAGCAATTGATGATCGGGCTATAAGTATTGCAATGGTAAATGTTGGTGCGCGCGATTCATTTCTAAGATCCAATAGCGACGTTATTTTGCATGATGCTTTTGTTGAGATTACAGGTGTTGATCGAACAATAGAGGTAATTATCGATCCATCTATAGATCCTGGCTCGGTTGCCAAAGAAGTTGCAGAAAGTGCAGAGACAATTGAAAACTCTAAAGATGTAAATGAATTACAAGGTGCTGCTTTACTTGCACGTGAGTTAGGTGCAAAAGTTATCGGCGAGTATCCAAGTAAGTGATGCGCACAGGACCTAAGGTTTAACTATGTATGAAGGTGCGATTCAAAATCTAATTGACGAACTCGGGCGCCTACCTGGCGTTGGGCCAAAGAGTGCGCAAAGAATTGCATTCCATATTTTACAAACTGAAAATACTGATATCACTCGGCTAGTTGAATCGATTAGAGAAGTTAAAGAAAAAGTTATTTTTTGCGCTACCTGCGGCAATGTTGCTGAGGAAGAGCAGTGTCGTATCTGCCGCGATCCTCGTCGTGATCCAACGGCAATTTGCGTAGTTGAAGAGAGTAAAGATGTTCAAGCAATTGAAAAGACGCGCGAATTTCGTGGCAAGTATCACGTCCTTGGTGGAGCGATTAGCCCGATCGAGGGCATTGGTCCAGAGAATTTACGGATTCGTGAATTAATGGTGCGCTTGGCTGATGGAGTGGTAACTGAAGTTATTTTGGCAACGGATCCAAACCTTGAGGGGGAGGCCACCGCTACCTATTTGGCGCGATTGCTCAAGCCGATTGGATTGACGGTGACTCGATTAGCTAGTGGGCTTCCGGTTGGTGGAGATCTGGAATATGCCGATGAAGTTACGCTTGGAAGAGCATTTGAGGGCCGTCGGAAGTTAGATATCTAGTAAAGTTCATATATTGAGATTTTAGGCGTCTTAAATAATGAGATATATTCGCTTGAAGGTAAAGCTCTCTGTCATTGTTAACGCATGGGTTTAATCGTTCAAAAATATGGGGGCTCCTCAGTAGCCGATGCTGCGGGAATGAAGCGGGTGGCTGCCCGGATTGTGGCTACTAAGCGGGCTGGTCATGACGTGGTTGTAGTTGTAAGTGCGATGGGCGACACGACAGATGAGTTAATTGATTTGGCTAAACAGATTACGCCGATGCCGACGGGGCGCGAATTGGATATGTTGCTGACATCTGGTGAGCGAATTTCAATGGCGCTACTTGCAATGGCGATTGGAAATTTAGGGGCAGAGGCTCGTTCCTTCACCGGAAGCCAAGCAGGAGTAATTACTGATTCAGCTCATGGGCGTGCCCGCATTATTGATGTAACTCCAGGACGAATTGTTGATGCATTAAAAGAAGGCGCAATTGCAATTGTGGCTGGCTTCCAAGGAATTAGCCAAGATACAAAAGATGTAACAACTCTCGGACGTGGTGGTTCGGATACGACTGCTGTTGCGCTCGCCGCAGCACTAGAAGCTGATGTTTGTGAAATTTATACAGATGTCGATGGCGTATTTTCAGCCGATCCACGAATCGTGCCGAGTGCACGTAAATTAAAAAGCATCACATATGACGAGATGTTAGAGATGGCTGCAAGTGGTGCAAAAGTTTTACATCTTCGTTGCGTTGAGTACGCACGTAGATTTGATTTACCAATTCATGTGCGTTCATCTTTTAGTAGTAATGAAGGAACTTGGGTAGTTAAAGACCGACCAGAAGGAGATAGCGATATGGAACAAGCAATAATCTCAGGAATTGCTCATGATCGAAGTGAAGCGAAGGTGACTATCGTTGGTGTGCCTGATCGCACCGGAGTTGCTGCACGTATATTTCAGGCGATCGCTGATGTTGATATAAACATCGACATGATTGTCCAAAATGTTTCTGCCGCCGCAACTGGCTTAACTGATATCTCATTTACTTTGCCAAAGAGTGAAGGACAAAATGCAATCGCGGTGTTGCAAAAAATTCAAGGTGAAGTTGGCTTCGCTTCAATTCAATATGATGATCAAGTTGGAAAAATCTCATTAATCGGTGCAGGAATGCGTTCTCATCCTGGAGTAACTGCAGCATTTTTTGCGGCGATGGCAGATGCTGGTGTCAATATTGAAATGATCGCGACATCTGAGATCCGCATTTCTATCATTTGTCGTGAAGGTGATTTAGATAAAGCTGTTCGTTCTGCGCATACCGCATTTGGCCTGGATGATGACCAAGAGGCAGTTGTTCATGGGGGTACTGGCCGATGAAACCAACTCTTGCAGTTGTTGGCGCAACTGGTGCAGTCGGCACTGTGATGTTAGATATTTTGAGTAAACGCGAAAATGTGTGGGGCGAAATCAGATTAATTGCCTCTGCTCGTAGTGCCGGAAAGAAATTAAGTTGTCGCGGAGAAGAATTAACAGTTGTTGCATTAACTCCTGAAGCATTTGATGGTGTTGATGTAGCAATGTTTGATGTCCCAGATGAAGTTTCTGCTGAGTGGGGACCAATAGCTGCAGCGCGTGGGGCTGTTGTTGTAGACAACTCAGGAGCATTTCGAATGGATCCTGAAGTCCCCTTAGTTGTACCTGAAGTAAATCCAGAACAAACCAAAAATCGACCAAAGGGAATAATCTCAAATCCAAATTGCACAACACTCTCGATGATTGTGGCAATTGGAGCGCTCAACAAAGAGTATGGAATAAAAGAATTAGTAGTGGCTTCTTATCAAGCAGCATCTGGAGCTGGACAATCAGGAATTGATATCTTGCATGCGCAAATATCTGAAGTGGCTGGAAAAGATTTGGGTTCCGCATCCTCAGATGTGCGAGGAAGTGTGAAAGATAATGGTCCATTTCCAGCACCTCTTGCCCTTAATGTGATTCCTTGGGCCGGCTCACTTAAAGAAGCTGGCTACACATCTGAAGAGTTAAAAGTGCGGAATGAATCACGCAAAATCTTGGGTATGAATGATTTAAAAGTTTCAGCTACCTGTGTACGAGTCCCGGTAATCACAACTCACTCACTTGCAGTTCACGCAATTTTTGAAAAAACTGTGACACGTGAAGGTGCCCAAAAAATTCTAGCAAGTGCACCTGGAGTCAAATTAGTTGATGAACCTGAGAAACACATATTCCCGACTCCAATTGATGTAGTTGGTACTGATCCAACGTGGGTTGGTCGAGTGCGCGCAAGCCTTGACGATCCATACGCATTAGATTTATTTTTGTGTGGGGATAATTTGCGCAAAGGTGCAGCACTGAATACTGCCCAAATTGCCGAATTAGTTGCCAAAGAGTTCAACTCATAATTCTCACTGTTAGGCTGATCTCATGACCATTTTGGTAGCTGGCAAAACAGGTTTAGTAGGTTCCGCCATTTTACGTGGATTAAACAAAGCTGGCAGAGCAGCGGTCGGTATAAATTCTAAAGATGTAAATTTGCTAGATCGTAAGAAAACCTTTGAATACATTCAAGATTTAAAACCTACTTTAATAATAGATGCCGCAGCACGAGTCGGTGGCATTGGGGCCAATAGTAATTTTCCTGTTGATTTTTTATCTGAAAATCTTCAGATTCAATGTAATCTAATGGATGCAGCTCATGTAGCCAAGGTAGAAAAATTTGTATTTTTGGGGTCTAGTTGCATTTACCCTAAATTTGCAACTCAGCCCCTAAGTGAGGGATCTTTATTAACGGGAGTACTTGAAGAAAGCAATTCAGCATATGCGATCGCCAAGATTGCAGGGATCGAACTAATTAAATCTTATAGAAAACAATTTGGACATAACTGGATATCTCTTATGCCTACAAATTTGTACGGACCATATGATAATTTTGATTTAGAAAATAGTCACGTGCTTCCAGCATTAATTAGAAAGTTCATCGATGCAAAAAATGCAAATTCAGATTTTGTCACTCTTTGGGGGTCAGGCACACCTCTTAGAGATTTTATGCATGTCGATGATTTATCTGAGGCAGTAATATTCTGCTCCGAAAAATTTAATGAGAATGAACACATTAATATCGGATCGGGGCAAGAGATTTCAATTAATAATTTAGCCGTGCTGATTTCCAAAATTGTTGGTTTTACTGGAAGAATCGAGTGGGATAAATCAAGACTGGATGGAACCCCACGGAAAGTATTGGATGTCAGTAAATTAGAATCCTATGGGTGGACACCAAAGATTTCCTTGGAGAATGGAATTAGAGACACGGTAAAGTGGTATCAATCAAAAGGAGTGGCCATTAAATGAAAACGCAAGTTGCTTTAATTACTGGAGTTACTGGTCAAGATGGTTCGTATTTGGCAGAATTTTTGCTTGGCAAAGGCTACGAAGTTCACGGAATTATTCGCCGGTCAAGTTCATTTAATACTGGAAGAATTGATCATATTTACCAAGATCCACATGACCCTAATCCAAAATTAATTTTACATTATGGCGATATGTCTGATGGGGTTGGTCTTACTAACCTTGTTCGCGAAATAAAACCAGATGAAGTGTATAACTTAGCTGCGCAATCCCATGTTCAAGTTTCATTTAGTATGCCGCAATACACCGGACAGATCGATGGTGTTGGTCCAGTGGTTTTGCTTGAAGCGATTCGAGCAGCGGGCAGCGAGACGCGTTTTTATCAAGCCAGCACAAGTGAGTTGTATGGCTCTACTCCACCACCACAAAATGAAGAAAGTATTTTTAGACCACGCAGTCCTTATGCCGCAGCAAAATTAATGGCTTACTGGACCACAGTTAATTACCGCGAGGCGTATGGAATTCACGCCACAAATGGAATTTTGTTCAATCATGAATCACCACGCCGTGGTGAAACATTTGTTACTAGGAAAATTACTCGTGCTGTTGCTGATATCGCACATGGCAAGAGCAAGAAGTTATATCTAGGAAATGTAGATTCTGTACGTGACTGGGGATATGCAAAAGAGTTTGTTGAGTCAATGTGGATGATGTTGCAACAAGACAAACCTTCGGATTATGTAGTGGCCACCGGAGTCGGCGCTACAGTCCAGCAATTTGTTGAAGTTGCATTCGCTCATGCAGGATTGAATTGGCAAGATCACTTAGAAATTGATCAGAAATATATTCGCCCCACTGAAGTTGATGCACTGATTGGCGATCCATCTAAAGCGACACGAGAATTAGGATGGAGCGCTAAAACTCATTGGGAAGATTTAGCAAAATTAATGGTGGATGCAGATCTAAAGCTGGTTAAGGGTTAACTAAAGTTAATAGCGTCGCCTCAGGAGGCGACGCTATTCTGAAGGGTGCAAATGGACTAGTTCCTACCCCAGCTGAAATGTGTAACCAAGGTTGATCTACAACCTTACTTAGACCCCGGGCCCGCCAAGTCGGTAAATCGCAATTGGTAGTTAAAGCGCGAGAGCCACCGAGAAATTTTGGAAGTGGTAATCGAACTTGGCCACCATGGGTATGTCCAGCGATAATTAAATCTAGATTATCTTGGGCCATTGCATCAAGTAATCGCGCGTAAGGCGCATGGGTCACACCAATCGATAAGTGGGCATCAGGATTTTTTATGCCAGAGACAGTTTCATAATCATCTCGATTTAAATGTGCATCATCTGTTCCACGTGCCTCTATCGTGATTCCGTTAATTGATGTTATTAATTTACTTTGATTTAAATTTATCCATCCTGATTTAACCAATTCATTTTGTAATTTCAACCACGGTAAATTTTCACCTCGCCGACCACCACTGCTATTAGAAAATAAATATGAAATCGGATTTTTAAGAGTTGGCGCATAGTAATCATTAGAACCGAAGACAAAAAATCCTGGTTTGTGCAGCAGCCCACCTAAAGCATCAATAACTGCGGGGACTGAATCTTGGTGGGCCAAGAAATCACCAGTGACTATGGTCAGATCAGGATCGAGGTAACTCAACTTTTTCAAATCTGCAATCTTATTTTTCTGTTTTGGAGTCAGATGCAAATCAGATAAATGTAAAATGCGTAGAGATTGGCCATTTGTAAAGATTGGCAATTCAACTTGGCGCAACTTAATCACGAGGCAATAGTAGAGCGAAAGGATCAATGTGAGATGATTGCGCCATGGGACTAAAAGATTCACTTAAGCATGATTTAACAGAGGCAATGCGCGCCCGAGATGAGTTAGTTTTATCAACCATAAGGCTTTGTTTAAGCGCAATAACCAATGAAGAAGTCTCCGGTAAAGAGGCCCGAGTTCTAACTGAGGCCGAGGTCATTCAAGTACTCTCACGCGAAGCCAAAAAACGACGTGAATCTGCGCAAGCATTTGCTGACGCCAAGCGCCCAGATCGAGCCGAGCGTGAAAATGCCGAGGGTGAAGTTATCGCGAGATATTTGCCCACACCGTTGAGTGAAACCGAACTTGCCTCCTTAATTGCCGATGCGATGAAGGAATCAGGGGCAGCTGGGCCTGCAGGCATGGGGCTAGTGATGAAACTCCTATCGCCAAAAATTGCCGGTCGGGCTGATGGGGCAGCTGTCTCGGCAGCGGTTCGTGCTGCACTCGCTTAAGATTGCACAATGACTAAATATGAATATGTAACGGTTCCGCTTCTGACTCATGTAACAAAACAAATTCTTGACACTTGGGGCTCTGATGGTTGGGAATTAATACAAGTTGTTCCAGCACCAGGTAGCACCGATCAATTAGTTGCTTACATGAAAAGAGAGTTGGCATAAATGGCACATGAAAAAGTGAAAGTAAAACTTGCAGAATTGGGATTAGAACTTCCAGTAGCCGCCGCACCTGTAGCTGCGTACCTTCCAGCAATCAAGAATGACAAATTGGTTTTTACCGCTGGTCAATTGCCAACTGTAAATGGAGCAATCTCAAAAGTTGGAAAAGTTGGTTCAGATGTAACTCCTGAAGAAGGTAGAGATTTAGCACAAATTTGTGCATTAAATGTTCTTGCTGCGCTTTCATTAGTTTGCGACCTTGATGATGTAGTTCAAGTTGTAAAAATTGTTGGATTCGTAAACGCCGCACCTGGATTCACTGGCTTGCCAGTTGTTGTTAATGGTGCGAGCGAACTCTTCTTGCATGTATTTGGTGAAGCAGGACGAGCAGCACGATCATCTGTGGGTGTTGCTGAACTACCATTGAACGCACCAGTAGAAGTTGAAGCAGTAGTAGCGCTTCGTTAATTTACTTAGAAATTATTTAACGCGCGCGCTTTGAAAGTCGTTCTTCATCAAGAATGATTACAGAGCGCGCTTCAAGTCGAAGCCAACCACGACCAGCGAAATCAGCCAGAGCTTTGTTCACTGTTTCGCGAGAGGCACCTACCAATTGCGCTAACTCTTCTTGAGTTAAATCATGATTTACATGAAGACCTTCGTCAGTGGGCTTTCCGAAACGTCCAGATAATTGAATTAATGCTTTTGCAACTCGTCCTGGGACATCTGAAAATACTAAGTCTTCAACAATTTCACTTACTCTTCTAAACCTCTGTGCCAGAGATTGCAACAAGTAGAAGGAAACCTCTGGACGCGCACGAAGAAGTTCTTGTAAGTCATCATTTCCTAAACTAAAAAGGCGAACATCTGTAACAGCAGTGGCAGTAGACGTACGAGGCCTTAAGTCAAAAAGCGAAAGTTCACCAAACATATCTCCGGGCCCAAGGATTGAAAGTAAATTTTCGCGTCCATCGGCGCTGACCGTGCCAAGTTTAATTTTCCCCTCGCCAATGACATATAGGCGTTCCGCCTCATCACCTTCAGAGAAGAGGGTTTGCCCGCGAGTCAACTTAACTTCATCCATAGATTTTCTGAGCGCGTTCGCTGAGTCATGATCAAGGGCGATAAATAATGGCGCGCGGTGGATGATCTCTACTAATTCGCTATTTTCGATCA
>Ga0214919_10012335_pt1 | contig 10519 bp, 15 predicted proteins | sample LL1503_MetaG_FD_177994 | JGI IMG/M metagenome (GOLD analysis project Ga0214919, IMG submission 177994) | Freshwater microbial communities from Lake Lanier, Atlanta, Georgia, United States - LL-1503 | ecosystem: Environmental > Aquatic > Freshwater > Lake | place: USA: Georgia | collected... | reverse complement strand
AAATGTCTACCTTTTGCGGCGCTCTGGTGACGGCGAATTGCCCCAATTCAGCCACAAATTGTTTACGTTTTGTCTCTCTGAATGACGATGGAGCCGCATGTCGAGCCTGGGCGTCAAAGGGGTGGCAGGGCCGCGGGTACCCATCGACAGACCGCCAATCCGATGCTGATGCGGCGTTTAAAACATGGTGTGGGAATAACCCGTCGCTCCCAGAATGTTCGTGCGTGAATGCCGCAGATAATCCGACATACGCCGCGCTCAAGGCTGGTGGAATACAGGTTCCGGATTACTGTTGGTACACGCCGTGTTCAGACACTCGAAATATCGGGACGTTTGAAGACCAGTCGCAACAATGTCCTAAGAGCATATGTCAGACCATCATAAACACGGCACAGTCTCAACAAGTAGATTATTCCAATTTAAAGCTCATAACAACTTGTACGGTCCCCGATGACACCACGTGTCCCAGTGGCTGCGCAGACGCAACGTGCACAGATCAAAAGTGTATTCATTGTCAGTCCGGAACGCCGGATGAAAATGGAAAGTGCTCCGCAGCGCCGGGGCCATCTCCAAGTCCGAGTCCATCACCGACAGTTCCATGGTACCTCATAGGTGGGTTCATCTTTGTGTTGCTCGGGATACTTTTATATATGAGTCTAAAGTAACATGGATTGGTTTCTCGTCACGGTGTTTACCCTCTTGATTCTTGGAATCGCATCCTATCTGGGATACAAGTTTGTGTACCTCCGAAATACATGTTCGAGTCGAAAGTCTACAGACCGGGTGCAGGATTGGGTTTACACATCGGGCTCTTGCTTGGCGAACAATTGCGTCTCTGGATTTCGGGGTGACCAGTGCGAAGTGACGATTACATGTCCTGACCAGTGTGCATCCGATAAGTGCAGCGTTGACAAAAAGACGTGTTCTGGATGCACACCGGGGTACGGTTCCAGTATGAACGGAAGTTCTGACGATAGTGGACAGTGCCCAGAATACTGGCTTATGAAACCGGACGTGAGTTACGACGGTGACACTAGTGATGACACCAAGTATCCACCGCTGGTTGTTCCGAATGATGACGCGTGCATAAACAATTGCATAGGAATCCCGAATTGCGCCTTTGCTGTGAGCAAGCCTATGAACAGCGGTGGCGTTGAATGCTACATTCGCTCCAAGTTTGGCAATTATAATGCTTCGGACAAGGAGTCCCACCTCCTCATTAGAGTGAGTGACAAAGACAAGGTTACTTAAACACTGGAGCACCAATACAAACAAGTATGGCTCTCAATCTGTATCGCGATTCCACGCAACAAGTATGTGAAATGAAGGGGTGGAACAAGGCGCCAATCAACACCGTGTGGCTCTTGTTCACTGAGGAAATAGGAGAGCTCGCGTCTGCGATTCGTCAGTACACGCGGGTGTACCAGAAGACGAACCTTCAAAAGGAGCGCGGGACAGACGTTCAAATGGAAATGGGTGACGTGTTTAGTTATCTCTTTCAATTGGCGTCGATGCTCAACATTGACCTTGATGAGATGTGGTACAAACATCAGTGCAAAGTCGTGGAGAAGAGGTACGGAGCCTAGTTTTTTTAGCACGCAATAGTAAATGTCGAGTATGATGCTCGACGATGAAAACCAAATGGGTCGAGTGAACCCATTTGTGAACAACCCACCGGGCAGATGGGGAGCACCAATCGCATTTTCGAATGAACGCGTCACCCCAATTAAAGAGATTCCACAATGGGACGCGGGTGATTCACCGGCGTGCACCGCTGGTCTCGACACAATCTGTCTCTACGACACCCCAGACTCACTGTGTCCTCTCAACCGACAAGTCGAGCCTCACTTTCATCATCAACCCGACCTGTTCACCGGGTACATTGACCGATTACTCGGGAACAACGTGGTGCCTCGTGACGGGGGATACTGGGTCTTTGCGGTCATCATTGTGATACTTGCTATTGTCACCTGGGCTCTTCTCAAACGATAAGCACTCACGCCGCCGTGAGTCCTCTCTTCATCTCGTCAAAGTACCTCTTGAGGTTCTTCACGTTGCGACACGTCGCCGTCACGTGAAGAGACACGGGTCCAATCATGTAATCGACGAGCTCCATCTGCCACCTGCACGCGGTGTTCATCCTGGGAGACACAAACGTCGGGTCGAGAATCTCGAGGCACTCGAGTGCAAAGTACTTGTTCTGATTCGTTTCAAATTGATACTCGTCGAGCACCAGCTTTGCGAGTTTTCTGTGCACCTCGAGTTCTGGCTGAACGAGCGCCTGAAGAAAGTCCGTGTACCTCGGGAGATGGTCTTCATAAAACTTCAACGAGGTCCAATTCCCGCGAGGTTGCGCGTATACGAAATCCGTCTTTTTCGACCATCCGATGCCAGGCTGATACTGCGTGTACAGTATCTCGATTGATTGTTCTCCAACGGTTGCTTTGTGAACGAACGCCATTCTACGAGTACTGTGCGAGTTGCTTTTAAGCCACCTCGTTCATCAATGTAAAATTCTTCACCATATTCTTGAACTCTTGGTTCGACATTCGAGCGAATCGACCTCGGTTCACCTTCTTCAGCGTCTCAATCTTCTTCGCCTTTGTGAGCGGACCAGTCTTGTACGCCTTGACAAGCCGTTCACCGGGTCGAGTCGGCTTGAACACCTTAGCTCCAATGTTTGTCACCATCCGCTCGACATTCTCCGGTCTCATGTTTCGAAAGTTGGCTCGGTTATTGTCGTACACGTTGTACGGACTCTTTTCGAGGTACTCGGCGACTCTTACACGTGCAGTCGTCGGTGACATCTTCGACGTCTTCATCATCTTCGCCAAGAGCTTGTTTCCGGGACGTGCCCATCCGACTTGCTTGTTCCACACGTTGGGAGAAACAAAGGCGTGTCTGTGCGACACGTTCCCACTCGCGTTCACATTCTTCAGGTTTCCGGGAAATCTTGTTCGAAAGGTGTTCTTGTTCGTGAGATGCGACATGATACTCTTTGAAAAGCTGTGCTTGATAACCTTGCCTTCCGGCTCATACGCTCGAAGCATATTCGCGTTAGAACGACGAGGCTGACCTCTATTTCGAAGGTGCACGCGTACCCTCGACGTCACGGGAAAGTATTTCGGCGTTTTCTTGACAACCTTTGCACCAAACTCTCGGTCAATCTGTCTCACGATGGAATCGAAGCACTTTTCGGTCGGATTCTTGAACTTTTTGTGCGACCCGTAATCAAAGATGAGCACTCGAACCAAGGTGCCGTCTTTGTTCACCAACACGGCAATGTTGTTCATGTGGAGGTCACCGTGGTACCCGCCAGTCACCTTCCAAAACTTTTCAAGGGTGTTTCTCAACATTGCGTACAAGGGGTGACCTCGACCCGGACACACTCCTTTCAGGTACTCGCTCGCGAGTTTGATTGTGAGCGTCGGGTCACCCTTGACAAAATTGTCCATGATGTATTCACCCTTGGTCGCGACACCGTGTTCGTCTCGAACGATTCTCCACGCGTAAATCCTTGGGCCGACGAGTGAAATATCTGGAAGTCCACCAACGCGAACTTCATTCAGGAAAATCTTCAAGAGGTCGGACTTTCGGTCGGGGTCGAACACCATCGTTTTCAAAACAAACTTGTTGTCCACCCCGAGCGCGTGAATGCTCCCATATGCAGACTTGGCGCCGATGCGAGCCCCGAGCTTTGACGCATACGTGAGAACCTTTTTGAAGAGTTTGCTTCGAGTCCCACCTGTTGATGTGACCACGGCCGCGTAGTTACGACGCGGGTACGGACCAATGGTGGCGTTTGCTGGTATCCAATTTGTGCGACATCTCGAACCGAGACACCTAAACATATCCTTTTCGGGGAATAAAAGTTGGTACCCAATCTTTTTATCCACAGTGAGTAATGAACGTCAACGTGTATGGAGGAAGACGAAATGTGGCTCGGGTTCCCCCCGCGTCTCCAGTATTGAGAGTCGCCACAATGAACTTGAACCCGGTGGTGAGGAAGGTTCGGTATCAGCTCATCGTGACGCTCGTTCGAGCCATTTTATTCACGTACATCATTGTCAAGGTTCTTTTGCACGCGTCGTCCCTCGACCAGGCCAAGACTGAACGACTCATATCGGACGTTCTTTCCGCGCTGCGAGTGAGTCTCGACCAGGCGGTGCGTCTCCTCGAGCGTCTTGAAAAGATGAAGATTCCCCGAGCGGTGTACAACGCCGCCGCCGGCAGTATCATGTCCGCATCTGGGAACGTCATGAGCTTCAAGAGACCGAGTCTGACGAGGGCTGCGGTGTTCGGTGGAGCGACCGCCGTGTACGGCTCGTACTTTCCTTCTGTCAGCCTCCTCTCACAACTCAAGGGAATCCAAAAAACAACAACCAAGTACGAAGGAAGCATGAGGTTCTTTTTGTCTCGAGCGGGAAACGTGGCGAGAACAACGCTCGGATTTCAGTCAAAGGCGCAGCAGTACTCGCAACTGAATGCTACTATTGTCAGGTACACTGTGAAGTTGGCCCTGGCGCTCGGACTTCACCTGTCGAAGGACCTCTTCAAGATTGTGAAATTCATGCGGTCGAGTGACGCCAACAAGAGGTTCAGTCTCCTCACCAGACAAGAGAGGAACGTCATCGCCAGACGGGTGATGAACATAGCGAGCGAGTCAATTAGTTAAAGATACCTCACTCAAATCAGGCATGTCCTTTTACAACAAGGCTATTCATCTCACGAATGCACTGCACGCGACTCTGCAAAAACAGATTGTTGACGAAACACTCCCCGCAGAGCTTCGTCGTATAAAACCAGAAGATGTGGAAAAGCTGGACAACTGGAACCGAATCAGGGAAGACTTGTTGCAATTTATTCGTGATGAATTTACGCCAGATGACCCACGCACGAACTTGCGTGACCAGTGCACGGAGCTCATGAATGGCATGTTTGATGAATTGAGAGAGAAGGTTGAAGTTTTCGAAATCGACCCAACCAATGAACACTACAAGGCTCTGAAAAGTATGGGTGTCGGAGTGAGTCCAGTTACAGTTCAAGTCACACTGGAAAAGCAAGAACGACTGAAACGAATACAAGACGAGTTGTTGCTTCTTGTTCAAAAATGTGTCGAGTGAGATGTCCAAAAATGTGTCTGACCGTGCCTCACGTGGGTGGTACCCATCAAAGAAACACTCTGGTCAGGAACAAGTGTTTCGTACGTGAACACTTGATGACCGAAACTGCTCAATTTTTCGTGACGATGGACAAGCTCAAAGACCCAGAGACGTCATGGGTGAAGCTCACAACCATCACCATGATTTCACACTTTTCAACTTCGTTTGATACTGAGTTTATCAAGACTCGTCTCACTGAGCTTGGACCTGTCACATTGGGAAAGAAGCCAGAAGGTGTATACATACCGAGCGTCCCTCTTTATTTGTACACCATTACAAAAGACCCAATCACCGGAAAGAAGAAGCGTGTTCGGGGTGAACAGTATGGAACCTTGAACCCGTTTGAATGGACTCTGTTACAAGTTTCGTTTTATAACCAGTTTGCACTCGGGTACCTCGACCAATTTTCAAAGAAATCCGTGAAAATCTTTTCGAATGGAGGCATTCACGTCACTGGGTGTGCAAACGCCGCTGACTGTACACGAACTCTGAAACAACTCGAGACTCTCTTGTCGAGTATCATTGCAACACCTCTTGAGTACGAGCCTCCAAAGGTTGTCATGGTGAATGCAAATTTTAGTATCAATTACAACATCAATCTCATTGAAGCAACACGACTCTTTGGTGCTTCAAAAAGGTTCACCGTTGAATTCAATCCAGATAGATACTCGGCCATCAAGGTTCAAGTGAGACCATACGAGGGTGCCAAGGAAATCAAGTTGAACATCTTTAGCACTGGACGAACAATCATTACGAGTGCTGTGAATCTCAAAGAGATTGTGATGACATACAAGATTATTATGGACTTTATAAATAGTCACGGTGATAAAATCAAGGTGAACAAGTCCAAGTCTCGAGAGGTGTTTGATGTCGTCGAAGGGTGGAACATCATCGATGTGATTTCACATTTCAAATCCCAGGGTGTTCTTCCGTATGAGAGTGAGTTCTGAGCAGCTTCATTCTGAGTGGGGGGCCAAAGACCCCCCACTCAACTCTTTAAAACCCGCGTCGTCCAAAAATGTGTTCGAGTATACCTTGTGTTAGTTAAAGAGAATCTATAAAGTAAGTCCTCTACACACTCGATTGAAATGAACTCGTGCTGGCAAAACACCCCTACAGAAATTGTCAACCATATTCTCAAGTTGGCGTGTAGTCGTTTGATTTATAGGGACGGGAAGTACCTTGAAATAGGACAGGTTCCCCGTGACACCAAGTGTCTCGAGTGTATCAAGAGAAAGATTCAAGTGACAGATAAAATGGTACTATACGGGAACAGGGGGTGGGACCTTTCATTTCACTTTCCAGAAGTCACACGGGGTATGAATTTTATACATGTTGACAACCACTTTGAGATTACATATTGGTTCACGCGCGAAACAAATGCAAGGATGTACTATAATCAAGTTCGAACGATTGTACAATAACGTCCCTAAAAACCACCTCACACCAAAAAGATGTTTGAATGAAGCTCACGGTTCGCTTCCACACTCGATTTTAAACCTTGTGTAGAGTAAATGTCGACTCGATTCGGGATGCAAGATGGCAGGTGCTTCACCATTTACACAGCAAGCAAACTTTTTGACGATTACCTCATGACCAAGAATGGCATCTCCTTGGCCGACAATCACGCGTATCGCCTCTTTCTCCAGAAGAAGGGTCCGGCTCTCTTTGACGAGTTCAACAATGTCGACAAGAAGAACTGTGGGCAGTGCAACAAGGCGCTGCTGAATGTTAAAAATATTTATTGAGTCAGGTGCCCGCGTGTCGTCCTTTATTAAATGTTAAAAGCGTATACTAATCATGTGTTCAACATGTGGTAAGGATGTTCTTCTCGATGGGTTGTGTGTGCGTCACCTCAAGCAAACGTGCAACATTTGCTTCGACCCAGTCGGGAGCACAAACACAATCAAGTCAAAGCGACTCGCGTGCGGTCACTCGTTTCACCCAGAGTGCATCCTCAAGTGGTTCGTCACGTCGAACGAGTGTCCCACGTGTCGAATGAAACAAGACGGTGACGTGTTCATCGAGTTCAAAGATGCCGTCGAAGAAGAACTCCGAATCAAGTTTCGCGATTACACCAACTCGCTCGAAAATGAAATAAAGGGTCTCAAGGAGACGCTTCGTCTCCAAACAATGTTTCGAGCCTTTATGCCTTTACCGAGTGACATGAGTGTGAGTGTTCACTTTGAAGTCGAAGAGACTGACGGTGAGGTCGAAGGGTTCATGGTATGAAAAACCAAGTTTGTTTCGGCAGTGTCGGAGACACTTGGCTCGGAATGACTTGTGACCGGACTCATCAAGTGTCTCCGAGCCGGAGACACTTGGCTCAGAACCGCGTATGAAATACGCCATTATAATACAGGTGATTACATGGAGTGTTCTATTTGTCTCGGTCCTCTTCGTCATACACGCACGGCGAAACGGCTGTCGTGTGGACACGAATATCACGGTGCGTGTATAGACACTTGGATGCAGACAGGGACCACGTGTCCTTTGTGTCGTCACAGTGAAAAGCGATACAAGATGTCACTCACCGTCGAGGACCTCTCGAGTTCTCAACGAACGACGAGCAACGTCTTTACACAAGAGCAAATTCTTGGCGTTCTTATGCTACTTGGTGTATCACAGGAACGTTTTCAAGAGGCCAACTTTGTCTTTCCACCCGACTCTCTAGATAGCATTCAAGCTATTCTCCGTGACCTTGGGCTTGAGCTTGATACCTCGGTTCTTCACACAGAATGAACTGCAGTATCTCGTGTACTTGTACCCGTAGTTTCTGTTCGCCCGCCTCGGGTCTTTAATTACCTTTCCACTCGCGTCGTACAACAAGGGACCCGTCGCCCACCCCTGCTTGTGACTGAAACAATTGGCCCGAATCTTTATCGTCTTTCCGACTTGCAACTTTGACACGTGACGAAACGTTCCATTTTCACCACGTGTCGGAGCCAACCGAACCCTCGACACTGGAATCCGAAAGAATCTCGCGATGGATTCGTACGTGTCACCCTTTCGAATCTTGAGATACACGAACCCGTGTTGCTTGTAAAAGTGAAAGTCGCCGTGTGGGTCACCGTAATCATTCTTCGGTGCCACAAACATCATCACCTTGTAGAACCCCTTGCGACACCTCTCATTCGCCTTGGAGAGGTACACCTTTCCGGGGTTATCTCCTATGACGCGCTTGTCGAGACCCTTACACGTTTTAAAATCACTGAAAAAAGGCGGAAGTCCCTGATGATTTCCTGGAACACTTCGACTCCTGAACTTTTCTCGCGCCCCAAACGCGTACGCGTAGCAGTTCACCCTGTGAATCAGGGAAGAACCCCAGGGAGACCACGTGTACGGTGATTCACTGCCGGAGAGAGGAAGACCGCCGGGTTGAACACGCGTGCGATTCACCTTCGTCCTCGTAATGTTTGTACCGGCGGAATTGTTCGGCGTGTTTTGATTTCCCAGGGTAATACTTTGGTGCAGTCTCATGAAATTTTAAAATGTTTTTTTCTCGATGCATTGTAAATGAGCATCATTCAGAAACTCTTTGGCTGCCGAAGCACAGGCGAATGCATTGAAGCTCTTGTTATGTTCCTCGTCGTTCTGCTCGTGAACATCCTCATCGTCCGCTTCTTGTGGAACACCGCCCTCGTGAAGCACATCACCGTCTTGAAGCCCGCCACCACACTGCTCGACACCTTCCTTCTCGCCCTGTCTCTGTCCCTCGTGTTGGGCATTCCGAGGAGGTAGAGCGTTTCTTCAGAAACGCGACCGAAATGAGTGCTACGCACTCTGACAGAACTCGGTCTCAAAACGTCGTGTACCCAATCTTCACAGCTCCATCTGAGCTCTTCAGCGTTGGAAAGCTGGTGATTCCATCGCATCCACCGTTTTCACAGTTGACGTATTCATATGAAACGCCCTTGGCGTCCATCTCTTTCAGCTGCTTACGAGTCCAGCCGCACCCGTCGGTCCCGTAAACAGTCCAGCTTGAACCCGTGTACTTTTGCTTCTTCGTCAGGTACTTCATTCCGAATGCAACCGCCGCAACAATGAGCACGCCAACAATGAGAAACGTAAATATTTGCAACGGTGTCATCTACTGTCACGTGTGAAATTAATCGATTGGGTCCCTTACCATATTCTGAGAACGAGTATTTTCTACCCAATCGATTAGGGGGCAGAGTCCCCTAATCAGTTCCGACCGTATTCTGAGAACGAGTGCCCCTGGCACTCCCCCCACTCAACCTATCAGTCCACATTCGAGAGACGACCCAGGTACTTGTTCGAAAAGCCACTTGTGTTGCCTGTGTACTCGCGCAAGTACCTCGGCTGACCGGGTTTCGGAGCCTGCTTCGACCTTGTCCTTTGATAGATGATGGGTGCCCGTGTCGTCAGCGTTTTCAGGTGATACTTTTTCGGGTTCCTCTTCAGAATCTTTCGCATTTTGGAGACATGACCATGCGACGCGCTGTGAAGACCGTACATATCAAGAACCCGTCCGAGTCTGGGGATGCTGTTCACGTTTTCGATGCCCATTTCGGCCGCGAGCTTCCTCCTCACGTTCGCGGGTGTCATTTTCAAAACGGCGTTGCGATTCATCTTGGATATGAGGTTCAGAGCCAGCTGCTCGTACGCACTTCTCGAGAGAGGGCCGACACCAGGTTTGAGCGGCTGCCTCGGCACCTTCACGGAGCTCTTCCACGAGAGAGACTTGACCTTGTAGCCGCGAGGAGGACCGACCACGACGCCGACGCGATTGCTCGGGATGTTCCGTCGGACCTCCTGCATGATTTTGCGGAGGTTCTGATTTATCTTGCGGTTCATAGCGTTGCGCCTCTTTCCTTCCGCGCTCGTGTTGGACCCGAACGAGTTGGAAGACTCGCCAAAGATGGCGCGGCGCTGGTTCCTCTTGGCATAATAGTTCTTCTTGCGGCGGTCGTACTCAATGCGTTGCTTCCACGACATGGCGGGCATCGCCCCGGTGACGCGAGTCGACACGGGTTCGCGACGGGCCAGTCTTGATGCGAACGTCGGGTACTTCATGCGCGTGAGAGCCGGGTGACGAACAGTCTTTTCAAGGTTGTAGAACCTGTGCGCCTTCACGTTGGTGATTCTCGCGCCACTTCTCTGCCTCTTGGGCGACGCACGCTCATTGGAGCTCGAGCTCGAAAAGTACTCCTTAGGGAGGTTCAGCGAGCGGTACGACTGCGAACGAGATGGCGACGTGTTCCTCTTGCCAGCCCTGCGAGGCATCTTTCCCTTTTTCTTCGCCTTCTTCTCGTCCACGTCTCCAAAGTACAGTTCGTGCGAGAGGTTGATGAATCGCTTGCCGCGCATCGGGTTCTCGTTGCGGAACGCTTGGC
>Ga0214919_10012334_pt1 | contig 10519 bp, 9 predicted proteins | sample LL1503_MetaG_FD_177994 | JGI IMG/M metagenome (GOLD analysis project Ga0214919, IMG submission 177994) | Freshwater microbial communities from Lake Lanier, Atlanta, Georgia, United States - LL-1503 | ecosystem: Environmental > Aquatic > Freshwater > Lake | place: USA: Georgia | collected 2015-03-15 | reverse complement strand
AAGAGGAGTTTGCGGAAGCTTTGGCAGATTATGCGGGTCGGGACCGGAGATTTGGAGGGATTTAGCATGCTTGGAGCCAGACTTTTCTCTTCGCTTCTGCTTTGGGGTATCATTTTGGCCTTGGTAACCCTTCGCTACACCAATGGGGTGTTTCTTCTGATTGCGATTGTCGGATTGGCGGCGCAAAGAGAATTTTATCTTTCCCAAAGAAGTGCAGGTCGGACGGTTTTCTTGAAAACGGGTCTTTTGGCGGGCGGTCTACTTTATGCCGCGACATTTTTCTCTGTGGTATCACCCTCGGGTGGATTTCCAGCGGCATTTTCCGGGGAGGCGGTACTGGTTCTTTTGGTGATTCTAGGAGCGCTCACACGGCGGGTGTTCCACCCGAAGGTAGAGGGGGCTACGGAGGCCATGGCTTTGACCTTATTTGGTTTTTTCTATGTTCCCTATCTTTTAAATTACGCGACAAAAATTCTCTACACTGGAAGTCAGGGAAATGGGATCGCGCTTCTCACCTATGCGGTGGCTGTGTCTAAATTTACCGATGTGGGGGCTTATATCGCAGGAAAGCTTTTTGGTCGGCACAAGATGAGTCCCGTGATTAGCCCCAAAAAAACGTGGGAGGGATTGGCGGGAGGAGTTATCCTTGCAGTGGTGACGAGTATAAGTCTGCCGTCTCTCTTTCCCGACGCCTTGGGTAAATTGGGTGGAATTCATGCTTGGATTTTGGGGCTGGGTTTAGCGGGTGCGAGTGTGATTGGGGATTTGGGTGAGTCGGTTGTCAAAAGGGATGCCCAAGTAAAGGATTCGGGTCATTTTCTGCCTGGAATCGGAGGGGCATTGGACTTGGTAGATAGCTTGCTTTTTAGTCTTCCCGTTTTCTACGGGTATATCGTTTTAGCTGGGAGAGTATGAAAAAGGTTATTCTTTTAGGATCGAGTGGGTCGATTGGGGAGAGCACATGCAAAGTGGCTCGGGCTCTCCCTGAAAAGATGAAATTGGTTGGATTGGGGGTAGCGAGGAGCACAGACCGAATGCTGGAGCAGGCGAAGGAGTTTGGAGTTAAGGCGTTGGCAGTATCCGACCCGCAAGCGGCTGAGAAGGTGAAGTCGCATTTACCTCAGGGGACGCAATTTTATCCGGGGGCTGAGGGATTGGCACGTATGGTCGAGGAAACCGAGGCGGACATGGTTTTAGTGGCCATTGTGGGAACGGCGGGTTTGGCGCCGGCTTTGGCGGCGTTGCGGAGCGGAAAAGATCTGGCTGTCGCGAGTAAAGAGATTTTGGTTTTAGCAGGGTCGGCTGTTATGGCTGAGGCGAAAAAAAGGAAAAAACAGGTATTACCGGTGGACAGTGAGCACAACGCCATTTTCCAGTGTCTGGTCGGAGCAGATGAGAAAGAGGTGCGAAAAGTCATTTTAACGGCATCGGGTGGGCCTTTTCGGCAAAGCAGTGCACAGGCAATGGAGAAGGTGACCTTGGCGCAGGCGTTAAAACATCCCACATGGTCGATGGGACAAAAGATAACAATCGATTCGGCCACCATGTTTAACAAAGGCCTGGAAATGATTGAAGCCCACTGGCTTTTTGGTTTGCCGATGAGGCAAGTAGATGTGGTGGTGCACCCTCAAAGCATCGTTCATTCGCTGGTTGAGTTTATTGATGGATCGGTATTGGCGCAGTTGAGCGTGACCGACATGTGTTTTCCGATTCAGTACGCAGTGACGTATCCTGAGAGAATGCCGAGTGGATTGCCTCCTTTGGATTTGGCAAAACTGGGCACATTGAGCTTTGAACAGCCGGATGAGGTCAGGTTTCCTGCGCTACGCTTGGCTCGTGAGGCGGGGGAGCAGGGGGGGACTTTGCCTGGGGTGTTGAATGCGGCGAATGAGGTGGCGGTGGAGGCATTTCTTGCCAAGCGTATTTCATTTCCAAGGATTTGGGGCATGGTGGAGGAAGTGATGAAAGAGCACCGGACGGAGAAGGAGCCCAGCCTGGAGGCCATTATTGATGCGGATCGTTGGGCAAGGGGTGAGGCTAAGGCCAGATTAGAGAAGAAAAAATGAGTTTCTTGTCAGGGCTTCCCTGGATGGAGATCGTGACTGTGGCTGGGACAATCCTCTTTGCTCTGTTTCTGTTCGGGGTGACTGTGGCAGCACATGAATTCGGACATTTTTGTGCAGCGAAGAAGGCGGGATTGGTAGTGGAGCGATTTGCGATTGGATTTGGGCCTAAAATCTACGGAAAAGTAATCGATGGGGTGGAGTGGCAGCTGAATCTTCTCCCTTTGGGGGGATTTGTGCAGTTGCCCCAGATGAGTCCAGCCGAAGAGTTGGAGGGAAAATCGAGTAAGGATTTCAAGGAGCTACCGCCTGTGTCACCCGGAGCAAAGATTTTTACGGCTCTAGCTGGACCTGTGGCGAGTTTGGGTTTGGGAGTGCTTTGTGCTGTGGGGGTATGGATCTTTGGGGTACCGACGAACATGACATATCGGACGACCACGATCGGTTGGGTCGAGCCCGGTACTCCTGCTGCGAAGGCAGGAATCCTTCCCGGGGACGTAATTTTAGCAATTGATCATCAGAGGCCAGAGAGGTGGGCGGGGCGACCAGGAGCGGTCGTGGAGAGTATTCTTTTGGGAACGGATCGGGAGATTCTTATCGAGCTCGACCGAAATGGGAAAGAGATCGTTACGGCCAGAATTTTACCCGAGCAAACAGTTGAGATGGACGGATTGCGCAGGTTGGGATTTGAGATGTATCCGGCTCAGAGCGCGTGGGTGGAGCAGGTGATTGCGGGAGGGCCAGCTGAAAGGGCGGGAATTCGACCGGGGGATCTCATGATTTCATTAGGGGGAGAAAAGATTTGGAGTCCAGCTGCGGTCAAAGCGGCTGTGGAAGATGGGCGGGAGGTTTTACAGCTGGGAATCCGTCGTCCGACAGGAGAGGAAGTTCAGGTCAAGGTGCGGCCTGAAAAAGCCACGAATCGTAAGGATAAAATGATTGGAGTAGTTTGGAGGAGCTCGGAAATCAAGATTACCCATCCGACACCTCAAGAGCAGGTGAGTTCAGCTGCGGGTTTGGTATGGCGAACCCTTCGGGCCTTGGTAACCCCTGCTTCCAGCGTTGGCTTGCAGCATTTAAGCGGCCCCCTCGGGATATTTGATCGATTGGTATCCTTGCTTCGGACGGATCCGAGATTAGTTCTCTATTTCAGCGTGATTTTGAATGTGAACTTAGCGGTCATGAACTTATTGCCAATTCCGGTCTTGGATGGAGGGCATATCGTATTTTCGTTGCTTGAGGCAGTACGGCGCCGGCAGATGGAGGCCAAGACGATTGTTAGAATTCAGACATGTTTTGTCGTGCTTTTAGCAGGATTTTTTCTTTTGGTGACGTATCATGACTCGATGAGGCTAAAAAAACGTATCGAGAAACCTGTGGAAAGTGCTGAGATCCCTGTGTTTGAGAAAAAAGCAAAATGAAAACCTACTGTAGTAGCCCATACCGATATACCCGTCGCGCAACACGCGAGGTCAAGGTAGGACAAGTAGGAATTGGTGGAGCCAATCCGATCCGTGTCCAGAGCATGATTACCTGTGACACGATGGATACGGCTGCCTCGGTTAAACAGACCCTAGACCTTGTGAAGGTGGGTTGTGAAATCGTCCGTATCACAGCTCCGACAGTGAAAGACGCAGCCAATCTTCAGAAAATCAAAAAAGAGCTGGTTGCGGCTGGGTGTCATGTCCCGATTGTGGCGGATATTCACTTTAAGCCGGATGCGGCAATGGAAGCCGCGCAGTGGGTGGAGAAAGTTCGCATCAATCCGGGTAATTTTGCAGATAAGAAGAAGTTTGCCGTTCGGGAGTACACCGACGACCAGTATGGGGAAGAGTTGGCACGGATTGAGGAGACCTTTGGGCCGTTAGTTAAGTTGTGCTTGGAGCGAAAGATTGCGATTCGGATCGGAACGAATCATGGATCTCTTTCAGATCGAATTATGAACCGATATGGGGATACGCCCCATGGAATGGTCGAAAGCGCATTGGAGTTCGCCCGAATCGCGAGAAAGCTGAATTTTCACAACTTCCTCTTCTCGATGAAGTCATCCAATCCAAAGGTTATGATTGAGGCGTATCGATTGTTAACAGTGGCTTTGGCGAAGGAGGGTGCGGATTGGAACTATCCGTTGCACTTGGGCGTGACGGAGGCGGGGGACGGAGAGGACGGACGAATCAAGAGCGCGATTGGCATTGGATCTCTTTTGTTGGATGGGTTGGGAGACACCATTCGGGTAAGTTTGACCGAGGACAGTGTACATGAGATTCCAGTTGGGCGCGCGTTAGTTAAGTATTTGGAGGAGCGTGCTAAGGGCAGTTTTGATTCTGAGGCGAAGCTTTCCTACGATCCTTTTAGTTACAACAAGCGTGTCACGACAAGGGTTGTAGTGGGTGGAGTAAAGATAGGTGGGGAAGAACCGCCAAGGGTTATGGTGTCTGCGAAAGTGGAAGAGGCTCTGCGGCCCCGATTAGCACAGCTCGGAGATCTAGCGCCCGAACTGATTCATGAAAAAACTGCCATCGTGGAGATCGATCCGCAAAGTGAAGCTGAGGTGAAGAGCCTCGAGGAGAAAAAGGACCCGGTTCTCGTGAGTGTCAAAGATGGTTTGGATTTGAATGTTGTTTCGGCAACCCGCCTGTTGGCTGCTCGAATTCCAGCGCGACATCCAATTTTATTGAAAGACACATTGCATCCGAATGCATCGGAAGGAGGATTGAGCGGTCTGATTCGAGCCTCGGTTCATTTGGGAGCGTTACTGTGTGATGGAATTGGGGATGCAATTCTGGTCAGGGGTGAGCCTGCTCCTGGCGCCTGTCTGCGGCTTGGGTTCAATATTTTACAAGCGGCGGGAAGTCGGATCTTTAAGACGGATTACGTGGCGTGTCCTTCGTGCGGGAGAACCCTCTTTGATCTCCAGAGCACAACCGCCAAGATCAAGGCTGCTACGCTTCATCTCAAAGGCGTTAAGATTGCCGTCATGGGATGTATTGTGAATGGGCCTGGAGAGATGGCGGATGCCGATTTTGGTTATGTGGGAGGAGCGCCTGGGAAGATCAACCTCTACGTGGGAAAGACTCCCGTGAAGTTCAATATTCCAGAGGCCGAGGCGGTAGATCGTTTGAAGGATTTAATTCGCGAGCACGGCAAATGGGTGGATGCACCTGCGGGTGGAGTTCCTGTGCCCGCTTAGTCTCGAAGCATACGCATTAGAGCCGCATAGGATTTCGGGCGGCGGTGACAAAGATCATCAAGGAGAGATCGAGCGGTCCGTCGCGGGTCATCAAGGCCGAGGGTTTTGAGAAGAGCTCGCTCGAATCTTTCCACAAGGCGGGAGTGGGGATCTTTTTTGCTAAGCCACTGAAGTGCAGTTTGGAGAAGATGATGAAGAGATTCCAAATGTGCATCTGTTTCGGCGATGCTTTCGATCTGTTGCGAGAAGTAAGTTGCTGCGAGTAGGCGCGAGTAAGATTGGCGCAGGCCTGAGTGGGTCTCCCGCAGGCGTGCTTCTTTGAGGTGATGAAGTGAGGTTCGCCGGGAGAGGTCCCAGGTGATTTCGCACTCATGAAAGAGGTCGAGTTGTCCCTTAAGCGGGCTACCAGGTTTTGCAGCTCCGCGGGCTAGGGAGCGTAGAATCCCGTGGCGTCGGGTTAGCCAAACGGCCAGAAGGCTGGTTTCACCTTGGCGGCGGATATGGAAGAGAATCCCTTCATCTTGAAGTGTTTGGCTCAAGAGGTGGAGTCTACCAGAGGGGGGAAGGGGTGGCGAAAGTAGGGAAGAACGAGGGGTGACTCAGGGGTGGAAAATGTGTAGAAAGTCGGGATGGGCACGGCAAGAGAGACTACTGTTCTTCAGGAGGCGAGTATGACAGGGATTTCCCTGCATAGCGGCTCGAAGGTGAGATTGACCGTGAAGCCGGCTGGGGCTGGATCTGGCTATCAGTTCCGTAGGATGGATTTGGCAGATCAGCCTACCATTCCGGCCTTCTTGGAAAAAGTGAAGCAGGTGGAGCGGGCCACCACGCTGGCAGAGGGCAGTGTTAAGGTCAGCACTGTCGAACATTTGTTGTCGGCTTTGCGCGGATTGGAAATTGATAATGCCTTGATTGAGTTGGATGCGAATGAGCCACCGATTGGGGACGGAAGTGCAGCTCCTTTTTTGGAGATGTTGGCGCAGGCAGGTCGCAAGGAGTTGGAGGCCCCCAGATCGGTTTTCGAGATTCGGGAGCCTGTCTATGTGACAACTCCTGACGGGGGCTACATGGCGGCTTTGCCTCACGACGGATTTAAAGTTTCCTGCACGAACGCAAATCACACCCATCATCACACGCAGTTTTTGAGTTTGGAAGTTGGGGCTGCGAATTACGCCAAAGAGATTGGACGGGCACGAACGTTTGTATTTTACGAGGAAGTCGAGCCGCTTTTGGCCAAGGGTCTCATCAAGGGGGGAAGCCTGGAAAACGCGATTGTGATCCGCGGTGAATCGGTGATGAGCAAGGAGCCTTTGCGTTATCCCGACGAGTTTGTTCGTCACAAGATTCTCGATATCATTGGGGATCTGGCGCTTTTCCCCGTGCCGATTCGGGCCCATATTTTGGCGGCAAAAACGAGTCACGGGCTCAATCTGCTATTTGCCAAGGCTCTCTACAAAGCGTACCGGGCCTATCAGTCGTCGCTGATGCCTGTAGAAAATATTCCTGTCGGGGAGCGGGCGATGGATACGAACGATGTGATGAAAATCTTGCCCCATCGATACCCTTTCTTGTTGGTGGATCGCATTTTGCGTTTTGAAGGCGAGACTAAGGCGGTGGGGATGAAGATGGTGACGATCAATGAGCCCTTTTTCCAAGGTCACTTTCCGGGGCACCCGATTATGCCAGGAGTATTACAAATCGAGGCGATGGCGCAGGTGGCGAGCATCCTTCTATTACGCAACACCGAGAATGCTGGGAAATTGGGCTATTTCATGAGTGTGGATAAGGCAAAGTTTCGCAAACCTGTGATGCCAGGGGATATGCTTACGATGCACGTAGAGCTTACCAAATCTAGGGGGAAAATAGGGAAGGCGGAGGGTCAGTGTCTGGTGAATGGCGAGGTAGTTTCAGAGGCGGAGCTTATGTTCGCGATCATCGATCGCTGAGGAGGGATTGTGCCGGTTCACTCATCCTCTGTGGTTCATCCGAAGGCGAAGGTGCCTAGTTCCGCAGTGATTGGGCCCTACTGTGTCGTGGGTGAAGGGGTGGAGTTGGGAGAGGATTGCGTGTTGCAGTACCATGTGAATTTGGAGGGGCCGAGTCGGTTTGGGAAAAAGAACGTGTTTCATCCCTTCTGCTCGATTGGGGGGAAGACGCAGGATTTAAAGTACAAAGGAGAACCTACCTATTTGGAAGTGGGGGACGAAAATAACTTTCGGGAATTTGTGACGGTCAATCGTGGGACGGGACCTGAGGAGAAGACCCTCATTGGAAGTCGGAATCATTTTCTGGCATACGCACACATCGCGCACAATTGCGTGGTTGGAAACGACTGTATTTTTTCCAACAACGGGACCTTGGCGGGGCATGTGATCGTGGGGGACTTTGCGGTGGTAGGGGGATTATCTGCCGTTCACCAGTTTTGCAGGATTGGGCGGCATGCGATGATTGGGGGATGCACTAAAGTTGTGCAGGATGTACTGCCGTACATGATTGCAGACGGAAATCCTGCAGTGACGCGGGCAGTGAATCTGACCGGATTGCAGAGGAAGGGGTTCTCCGAAGAAGCGATCCGCAGTTTGAAAGATGCGCTGAAGGTTTTATTGAACCCCAAATACAATCTTTCCCAAGCAAGAGAGTATTTAATTGAGAAGGGAGCAAAGACAAACGAGGTGAAAGAGCTGATTGAGTTTTTGAAGGCCTCAGAGCGAGGCGTGGTATTGCGCTAGTAACTGATTGATCTACGACCCGAAGGATGGAATTTCGGGGATCAGGCCCGATTTGTGCGCACGGCCAAAGAACTCTTTCAGGCCTGCGCGGCCACGGTCACCGAAATCCAAGGTCAGATCATTTACATACATGCCGATGAATTTGTCGGTGCGTTTTTCGTCCATTCCACGGCTTAGGGGCAGGGCATGGAGAACTCCTGCCTTGCGATGTTCCAAGGCGTACCGAACACTTTCCCGTAGTGTTTCCGTGACAGACGAGATGACCTCTGAGCCAAGTTTTCTGCGAACTACATTGCCTCCAAGTGGAAGTGGAAGACCGCGGGTCTCTTTGGCCCACCAAGTTCCCAAGTCTTCGCAAAGCTTAAATCCCTCCTCTTGATAGGTAAGTTGGCCTTCGTGGATGATTACGCCTGCATCGACTCGGCCTGTAAGAATCTCCTCCTGAATCTTGTCGAAGGGTAGGTTCAATGCGTCAAAGGAGCCGTGGGGAAGACCAAGATAGAGTTGAAGGGTGAGGTAAGCACTCGTGAGAAGCCCTGGGACTCCAATGCGCATCTTTTTCATACTTTCGCGGCTGATCTTCTTTTTTGAAACCAGGCATGGGCCATAGCCATCGCCAAAGCTTGCCCCGCAGGATAGCAGCTCGTAGGCGTCTGAAATGGTTGTATAGGCGTGGAAAGAGACGGCCGAAATGTCCAGTTCACCTACCTGGCAACGCCGGTTGAGTGTTTCAATATCCTGAAGAATATGGGTGAATTCATGGCCTCGGAGGTTCACCAGATTTTTGGCCATCGCATAAAACATGAATGCATCATCCGCGTCAGGGCTATGGCCTAGAGTCAGTTTCATTTGAAAAACTGTAGCGGGTCGGCAGTGGCGGAACGAGTCGAGAGACTAGTTGTAGTCGTCTTTTGTTACAGAAGCGGCATCGCGGGATCCCAGAATCTCAGCTTGAAGAACAACTCGGGTCACAGCTTCATCGAACCGGTAGGCATGGCAGTTTGGGCAGAGGAGAGCCTTTTTTAAAACAATACTGCCGCAACCCTCGCATACCTTGTAGTCAGACGGTTGGGCCAAAATCTTGGCCGCAGCAGTCGCTCGATCCGGGGTAACTCCCATGGGCGGAAGCTAATCAACCACACGGTTTCGGCAAGTGCTTCGCGAAAAAAAAAGTGGTGGTAGGATGGGTCTATGTCAGGAAAAGCAAGCCGGATTTCCCAATTGTGGGAGGGGATTGATCCTGAGGGAAGGGATGTGCGATATGCCGCCTATTTCCATCATTTCAACCGTGAGGATTACTACGAAGCCCACGATGTTCTCGAGTCCCTTTGGCTCGAAGGAGGACGGAAGGCAAGGGGCGCGGCTTTTTACCAGGGGCTAATCCAGTTGGCTGGGGCCTTTGTTCATATGCGAAAACATTTTGAGTATCCCGATCACCGGGTGCACCGGCAGCGTCTTGCACCCGCTTTTCGACTTCTAGGGTTGACGGAAAAAAACCTGGCCGGATATGGAGAAGAGTGGGAAGGAATCCAGATAGAAGTGATTTTAGAATTAGCGAGGGAGATGAAAGCTGTTTTGTCGGTGGGGGAGTATGAAAAAAATCCCTGGAGTCCCCAACGGGGGCCGAAGTTAAAACTCCCGAAGAGACCGAATTAGTCGTCTTTTTTCTTTAGGCCATGCTTTTCCATGGCTTCGCCGAAATGTTCGGTGACGCTCTCGGCCAGTCGACCAATCTGCATGGATTCCTGAAGCCCGGTTCCCTTGGCAATCATATTACCGAGTTTGGCAAAGGGGCTGATTCCGGGTCCGGGAGACATCTTGGCTTTGGCAGAGCTGTTATAGACGAGGAAGGGTTCGGTGATGGGATGACTGGAATCGGCCACGGATATGACAATACCAACGACGGGATTGTCAGTTCCAAGAACCTTTTTCCCTGGATCGAGGTTGACGACGTTACCCTCTAGCTTCCATCCATCGGAGGGAACAGGGGAAGAACTGGTCCAAATCTGCGCGGGTAGTTCGGCGTCCTTCATTTTTTCAAGGATAGCAGCCGTCAGGTCGGTTTTCAGGTCAGCCAGTTTTGTTTTCGTCTCATCATCGTCAGCAGGCAGGATGGATATTCCCGCCTCATTTTTCTTTTTGGCGTCGGTGATGGCTGCAGGGTCGATTTTTACAGGGAGGATGTAAATCTTTGACGCCATCTGGGTCGGCCAGACGATCGTGCTTGGAGTAGCGACTTGAGCGGTTTTGACGGTTTCGTCTGCTGCGTATGTGGACAAGCAACACAGGAGGAGCGCCAATAGAATGGATTTAATCACGAAAGTTATTAAAGGAGAGAGAGACGGGGAAGTCGAGACCACGCAAATGGGCAATCGCTGCTTGGAGGTCATCTCGATTTTTCCCAGAAACGCGTACTTTTCCACCTTCGATAGCCGCCTGAAGTTTTAGGCCGGAAGAGCGGACTGACTGGCTAACCGATTTTGCATTTTCGCCCGAAAGACCTTGTTTTAAGTGCATCTCTTGACGGGCACGACCTA
>Ga0214919_10012333_pt1 | contig 10519 bp, 9 predicted proteins | sample LL1503_MetaG_FD_177994 | JGI IMG/M metagenome (GOLD analysis project Ga0214919, IMG submission 177994) | Freshwater microbial communities from Lake Lanier, Atlanta, Georgia, United States - LL-1503 | ecosystem: Environmental > Aquatic > Freshwater > Lake | place: USA: Georgia | collected 2015-03-15 | reverse complement strand
AATCAAGTCAGCATCAACGGCATCCTCGGTTGGAAACGGACCAATACCTAACAAACCATTTTCAGACTGCAGCCACACTTCAATATCAGTCGGAACATAGTTGGCCACCATCGTCGGTAGACCAATGCCTAAATTTACATAAAAGCCATCTTGCAGTTCTTTCGCTGCACGAGCGGCCATTTCTTCACGTGTCCATGCCATCGTAATTTCTCCGCTTTACTGTGCACGAACCGTGCGTTGTTCTATACGTTTTTCTGGATTAGCATTCACCACAATACGATGAACAAAAATACCCGGGGTATGAATCGCATCGGGGTCAAGCTCGCCAATCCCGACTAATTCTTCAACTTCAACAATCGTTGTCTTGCCCGCCATCGCGACATTCGGATTAAAGTTTCGCGCGGTCTTGCGATAAATCAGATTGCCAACTGGGTCTGCTTTCCATGCTTTGACCAGCGATACATCTGCTACCAATGATTTTTCCATCACATAGGTCTCGCCATCAAATTCACGTAACTCCTTGCCTTCAGCAACCAACGTACCTACACCAGTACGTGTAAAAAACGCTGGGATACCTGCGCCACCTGCACGTAGCTTTTCAGCTAGCGTTCCCTGCGGTGTGAATTCCAACTCTAATTCACCGGCGAGATATTGGCGTTCGAATTCTTTGTTCTCGCCCACATAGGAAGCAATCATTTTTTTGATTTGACGCGTGTTGAGCAGTTGGCCCAAACCAAAACCATCAACACCTGCATTATTCGATATGGCCGTTAAACCCTGCACACCCGAATCGCGCAAAGCAGCAATCAAGGCTTCCGGAATACCGCACAAACCAAAACCACCCACCGCAACGGTCTGACCATTTTTAACAACGCCTGCGAGCGCGCTCGCAGCATCTGGGTAAAGCTTTTTCATAGATGTTCCTGAAAAACGTAGAAAAGACCGAAGAAAACTCTGTTAAAAATCAAGCATGCAATTCTGCCACGGCCATTCAAGTAATAACAATCAAGTGACACATAATTTCATGATCAAAGCACGCATATCATCGGGCAGCGGTACCGATTTTTCTATACGTTGATCGACCCAAACCACCTTAGACCCACCTTCGGCCATCAGCGTGGTGGGATCATCGACTCGACGTATTTCATGACGCGTATGAAAGCTTGAGCGTCCGAAATCGCCAACCAGCGTATTGACGGTGATATCACCGGGGTAACGCAACTGTTTCAAAAAAGTACAGTGAGCACTGATGATGACGGGACCAATACCAGAAAACGCGGGTGGGCAACCCATCGCTTCAAACCATTCAATTCGCGCTTGCTCTAAGTAACGAAAATAAACGGTATTGTTAACGTGCCCCATCGCATCCATGTCGCCCCAGCGTAGCGGCATACGCACGCTGTGCACTAGGTTGTAGTCAGACACTGCGCTCATTAGAAAGCTGACATACCATCGTCTGCCGTCATGATCGCGCCGTTGAGAAAGCGTGATTCATCCGACGCTAATAACAATAACAAGCCATCGAGGTCTTCAGGTTGGCCCACGCGTTTGCGCGGCAACATATCGACTAATTTACGACCACTTTCGCTACGAAAGTACTCGCGATTAATCTCTGTCTCGATATAGCCTGGGCAAATAGCATTCACATTGATTCCGTAACGGCCCCACTCGAGCGCCATCGCTTTCGTCATCTGCACAACGCCGGCTTTACTCATGCAATACACACCAATCTGTGACAACACACGTAAACCAGCCACGGATGCAATATTGACGATGCGATGTTGACGATTAGGCTCACTCTTTGCACGCATGATCATGCGTTTAGCCGCTTCTTGCGCTACAAAAAACGAACCACGCAAATTGGTATCCATCACAAACTGGTAATCTTCCGGTGTAACGTCGACTAAACGCTGGGTCGTTGAAACACCTGAGTTATTGATCAGGATATCGATATGACCCGCTTCAGTCTCAGCATGAGCCAGCGCAGATTTGATGCTCGCATAATCCGTCACATCCAAAGCCACCATATGAGCCGCACCACCCGCGGCTTCAATCTCGGCGCGCAATTCTTTTAAACGCTCAGTGCGACGCGCTGCCAGCACCACCTGCGCGCCCGCTTCGGCAAGTATTTTTGCAAAACGAGTACCTAATCCACTCGAGGCGCCCGTTACCAACGCCACCTTGCCATTGAGATTTACTTCGATGCCCACGATGTCTCCCTAAAATTATTATTTCAGCTACTCGAGCCGGCAATCGCCAGCCAACCCGCTATCATTACATGATTCAGCCCGAAACGGCTTGCCCGAACTAGCGCACAAGGCCAAAATCCCTGACAATACCGACCTACTATCTTCGTCGCCCAAAACTATCCCGTACGCCATGAATCCAAGCCAAAATCCCGCCTTTTTAGAACAATACGGCCCGCGCGAATGCATGGACTATGACGTCGTCATCGTTGGTGCCGGCCCCGCAGGGCTCTCGGCCGCTATTCGCTTGAAGCAGCTGGCCGAAAAACAAGGCAAAGAAATTTCGGTTTGCGTACTCGAAAAAGGTAGCGAACCCGGCGCTCACATCCTTTCCGGTGCAGTCATGGATCCACGTGCCATGAGTGAATTATTCCCCGACTGGAAAGAGCGCGGCGCACCGCTCAACACTGCTGTCACTGAAGATCGGTTTCTGTTTTTGACTGAGACTAGCGCAACCAGTACACCACAGTGGATGCTGCCCGACTGCTTCAAAAATCACGGTAACTATGTCATCTCACTGGGCAATGTCGTGCGCTGGCTAGCGCAGCAAGCTGAGAGTCTAGGTATAGAAATCTTTCCCGGCTTTACTGCGGCTGAAATTTTATATGACGAGCAATGTGCTGTGGCGGGCGTTGCGACCGGCAATATGGGGGTCGATCGAGAGGGCAAACCCACCAGCGAATTTCAACTGGGTATGGAGTTACGCGCCAAGTACACCTTGTTTGCCGAAGGCGCACGCGGCCACTTAGGTAAGCAATTAATTTCTGCTTATCGATTAGATGAAGGTCGGGATCCGCAAACCTACGGCATAGGCATTAAAGAACTGTGGGAAATCGATCCGGCCAAACACCAGCCTGGCCTAGTAATTCACACCGCCGGTTGGCCGCTCGACTCTGACACCTATGGCGGTTCATTCCTTTACCACTTAGAAAATAATCAAGTCGTAGTTGGTTACGTCGTTGGTCTGGCGTATCAAAATCCTTATCTCTCACCGTTCGAAGAATTTCAGCGTTACAAAACGCACTCCGCCATACGCGGATTTTTCGAAGGTGGAAAACGTGTCTCTTATGGCGCGCGCGCCATTACCGCAGGCGGTATTCAATCACTGCCCAAGCTCACCTTCCCAGGTGGCGCACTAATAGGCTGCGATGCTGGATTTTTAAATGCGAGTCGTATTAAGGGCAGCCACACCGCCATGAAGTCCGGCATGCTCGCTGCTGATGCCGCGTTTGATGCCATCGTATCTGAGCGTGCGCAAGATGAACTCACCGCCTATGCCACATCCTTTGAAAAATCTTGGTTACATGAAGAACTGCATGTCGCGCGTAACTTTAAACCTTGGATGAGCAAAGGTTTATATACCGGCGCGCTGATGGTGGGGATTGATCAATTAGTGTTTCGTGGTAAAGCACCATGGACGTTGCACCATACGCATGCTGACCATGAAATGCTCAAACCCGCTTCAGAGTGCGCGCCTATTGTTTATCCCAAACCCGATGGCAAACTTACGTTTGATCGTCTATCGTCGGTATTCATTTCTAATACCAACCATAACGAACATCAACCGGCCCATCTCACCTTAAAAAATCCTGCCGTACCGGTTAATATCAATCTCGCGAAATACGCTGGCCCAGAATCACGCTACTGCCCCGCCGGTGTGTATGAATACATAAACGACACGAACGGCGATCGATTACAAATCAATGCGCAAAACTGTGTGCATTGCAAAACCTGCGATATTAAAGATCCTACCCAAAACATAGTTTGGGTAACACCCGAAGGTGGTGGTGGTCCCAACTATCCGAATATGTAAACAAAGCTTGTCATCTATCGTGACGACACCGGATGAAGTTTTAGTTGAATCGCATGAGCCTCCTGCCTCAGTATCGGTAGCTGAAGCATTCCGCTACTGGTTAAAACTAGGTTGCATTAGTTTTGGTGGTCCCGCGGGTCAAATCGCACTAATGCATGCTGATTTGGTTGAACGCAAGCGCTGGATTTCAGAACGTCGCTTTCTCCACGCCCTTAATTACTGCATGTTGTTACCCGGCCCTGAAGCCATGCAGTTAGCGGTCTATATCGGGTGGCTAATGCACCGCACGGTTGGTGGCATCATGGCCGGCGCATTGTTTGTGCTGCCATCCTTGCTGATGTTTATCGGGCTGTCATGGTTGTACGTATCGTTTGGTGATTTGCCGGTCGTGGCCGGAATTTTATTTGGCATCAAACCAGCCGTCGTCGCGATCGTACTTTCAGCGGCTTGGCGCATAGGTTCACGAACGCTTAAAAATCGCTGGTTAATCGGTATCGCCATACTCGCTTTTATTTCTATCTCGGTATTTCAGTTGCCATTCCCGCTCATCATCGGTGTAGCTGCGTTGATAGGCTTCATCGGCGGTCGCGTTATGCCGGATTTTTTTCAACCCGGCGGTGGTCACCCATCCAGCAAAGTTACGTTTGGTCCCGCGCTTATCGATGACGACACACCACCACCAGCGCATGCCGCTTTCAGTCGTCGCAAACTACTACTGACCAGCGTGATCGGCATCCTCATCGCCGTCACCGGCATGGCCTTACTGTATCTGGTGCTAGGTGAAAAAAATCCACTATCCCAAATGGCGTGGTTTTTTACTAAAGCCGCGCTACTCACCTTTGGTGGCGCGTATGCAGTTCTGCCTTATGTCTATCAGGGTGCGGTCACTACGTTTCAATGGCTCACTGCCGATCAAATGATGGATGGCTTAGCCTTAGGTGAAACTACACCCGGCCCACTGATCATGATCGTTGCGTTCGTCGGCTTCATCGGCGGCTGGACCAAAGAAATTTTCGCAAACTTCTCCTTATTTGGGCCGATCGCCCTGTTTGCCTCGGGCACTGCGGGGGCTGTGGTTGCCACCTTTTTTACCTTCCTGCCTTCATTTATCTTTATCTTGGCGGGTGGCCCTTTGGTCGAAGCGACACGCGACAATATTCGTTTAACCGCGCCGCTGACCGCGATTTCTGCTGCTGTCGTGGGCGTCATCACCAGTCTGGCTGTTTTTTTTGCCGATCAGGTATTTCACATTTCGCAGCCGCTCAGTCAGTGGGATAGTGCCTCCATCGCCATCGGGCTGGCCGCTGCTATAGCGCTGATGCGCTTTAAAGTCAGCACGACGAGAGTGATCGTGGCCTGTGCGGTTGCCGGCCTCGTGGTATCTTACGTGCCCTGGTGGTAGCCTCACATTGAGTGGGGCGCCGAATACCCGCATCACCGTCGTAGTTAACTCACATGACCGAGCGCATCATTCCCGTAGCCGACCTGCGTTATCTGCATGCCGTGCCCCATATCCCAGACGTACTGACGCCCGCTAATGGTTTACTGTCGGACACGCTCAGCCGACCTTTGCGCGATTTGCGTATCTCTGTGACCGACCGCTGTAACTTTCGCTGCGTGTACTGCATGCCGAAAGAAGTATTCGACACCAGCTATCAATTTTTACCGCACAGCTCCCTGCTATCGTTTGAAGAAATTACACGCATTGCGAAAATTTTTATTGCGCATGGCGTAGAAAAAATTCGTTTGACCGGCGGTGAACCGCTACTGCGAAAAAATATAGAAAAGCTGATTGAAATGTTGGCTGTGCTGACCACCATTGATGGCAAGCCACTCGATCTCACTATGACTACTAACGCGTCGCTGCTGGGTAAAAAAGCTCAATCGTTGAAAGATGCTGGCCTCAAACGTGTAACCGTCTCCCTCGATTCACTCGACGACGCTACATTCAAACGGATGAACGATGTCGATTTCCCCGTTACCGATGTGCTCGACGGAATTGCCGTAGCCAGCCAAGTCGGACTCGGACCGATCAAAGTCAACATGGTGGTTAAAGGGGGCATGAACGATCAAGAAATCGTTCCCATGGCGCGCCACTTCAAAGGTAGCGACGTCATCTTGCGTTTTATCGAATACATGGATGTTGGCGCATCAAACGGCTGGAAAATGGATGAGGTTATTCCTTCTGCCGAAGTGGTGCGACGTATCAGCGAATCGATGCCACTGGAAGTGGTTGATGCCAACTACACCGGCGAGACCGCCGAACGTTGGCGCTATACCGATGGTAGCGGCGAGATTGGCGTTATCTCTAGTGTGACTCAGGCGTTCTGTAGTGATTGCAATCGTGCTCGTCTCTCAACCGAAGGCAAACTCTTCACCTGTTTGTTTGCCACCGGCGGCCATGATTTACGTGCACTACTCCGCAACGGCCACAGCGATGCTGAAATCACTGCCGCTGTTTCTCATCTGTGGGCACAGCGTGATGATCGGTATTCTGAACTGCGCACCATCAATACTGAAGGCTTATCACGCAGCGATCGTAAAGTTGAAATGTCGTATATCGGCGGCTAAGCCGACACGCGAATGTCTCAAACCATTCTCCCAGAGCTATCTGATTTACTCGCTGATAACGAACAGCACGATGTGCCGGTTAAAATCATTCAGCAAGTTATAGCACGCTGTATTACGCCGTTAAGCGATACTGAAATCCTGCCATTAAAACAGACGTTGGGGCGCGTGCTTGCACAAGATGTCATCTCCCCGATCAATGTACCCTCTTACGATAATTCCGCTATGGATGGCTATGCCTTTATAGCGACTGATCTATCGAATACATCTGCAAAATTAAACGTTGTTGGCAAAGCCTACGCGGGTCATCCGTATATAAACGAAGTGCGCTCAGGTGAATGCGTACGCATCATGACAGGTGCAGCCATTCCGCGAGGATGCGATACCGTCATTGCGCAAGAGTTAGTGAGTAATGCGACTGATACGCACATCAGCATTGCGACGAGTACAGTGAATGCCGGCGACAACCGCCGGTTGGCCGGTGAAGATCTGCGCTCAGGATCCGTCGCACTTCGCAAAGGTAAGCGCTTGTCCCCAGCCGATATCGGTTTACTGGCTTCTTTAGGTATCGCCGACATCGCCGTCATTCGTCGGCCACGCGTCGCATTTTTTTCTACTGGCGACGAGCTACGTTCCATCGGTCAAGCCCTCGATGAAGGCTGCGTGTATGACAGTAACCGCTACACCTTGCACAGCATGTTAGTCCGTGCACAGTGCGAGCCGATTGATATGGGCGTGGTGAAAGACGATCCCGCCTCATTAGAAACTGCACTGCGAGAAGCTTGCAAACAAGCTGACGTTATCATCACCACCGGTGGTGTTTCCGCCGGTGACGCTGATTACACGCGTCAAATGATGGCGCGATTAGGTGAAGTCCTGTTTTGCAAAATTGCCATGCGCCCCGGTCGGCCTATGGCCTTTGGAAAAATTCATTGCGATGGACGTAGCGCACTATTGTTTGGATTACCGGGAAATCCTGTCGCCGTCATGGCGACATTCTATTTTTTGGCGCGCGATGCTATCTATCAGCTGATGGGTACGACGCCACATACACAAACCTTACTCAAGGTCGCTAGCGCGCATGCCATTCGAAAAAAACCGGGGCGCACAGAATATCAACGCGCCATTGTGTCAGCAGATAGTAGCGGCAAGCAGCAAGTCACACTAACCGGTGCACAAGGCTCGGGGATTCTTAGCTCCATGTCGGAAGCTAACTGCATGGTAGTTTTAGACCATGATCAAAGCGACGTCGCTGCAGGTGAGCTTGTCTCTGTCTTAGCCTTTGATGGTTTTATTTAGAGCACTTGCTAATCTAACCGGGTGAGTTTCTCATCCAATCTGCAGTACCAAACAAGCCATTAAGCAACTTATCTTGCGTTGCTTCGCTATAGTTCAAATCCCGCATCGCCAGTAGCATGCACGTTAACCACTCGTCGCGCTCTTTACTGGCTATCTTAAACGGCAAGTGTCGCGCTCGAAGAAACGCGTTACCAAAGCGTGGCGTATATAAATCAGGGCCACCCATCCAACCGGATAAGAAAAAGTACAACTTGTCGCGCGATCCATCAAGCGTCGCTGGATGCATCGCACGAAGAGCTTTGAACTCAGACTCTAAATCCATCAAGTCATAAAAACGATCGACCAGCGTTCGCAGTTCGGCATCCCCGCCAATCAGCTCATACAGGCTATGTTCATTTGAATTTTCGGTGCTCATAAGTCTGAATGATAGCGCACAGAATCTTAGTTGATCGAGCTCAACCGGACGGCACTTATGAAATTCACAACTTGTCCAATACGAACTCTGATCAATATCAATGTTCAGATTCGTCACTTAATTAAACAACGCGACACGAAACATGCGGGACATCACCCAAGAATATTCATCACTGACTGAGTATGCAGTGCGCGTTCTCGATATCGTCATCATTTTTGCATTGGCCCACAGCGCCGCTCTACTACGATTGTCCGTACCACTACACACACTCTCCAATTCACACCTAATCGTCACCTACTTTTGTGCCGCCCTCGCTTTGCCGATGCTACCGCGATTTGAATTTCGCATGCTTTCGCACAATCATCCTTTCGCTGTCACTTTCTATCAGATGGCCGCTTCGCTCAGTTTAATTATCGGGGTGGGAGTTCTATTTGTATCGTTAACTCAACCTAGTCATTCACTCTCATGGACGTGGATTGCTACGTGGTACCTCTTATCGGTCGCCAGCATCACCTTCATACACTTACTGATACGCGCTTGTATGCAGATCCTACGTGAACATGGTTACAACCAACGACGCATCATCATCATTGGTTACGGCGCTGCAGGTAAAGAACTACATAAGCGTGCCCAAAATCATCAATGGACCGGCTATGTGATTTGCGGGCTGTACGATGCCTCTGCTTCGATATGCCCTCAATCAGGCATAGAAATCATTCGCGACATGCATACACTGCCGTCCGCCATACAAAAGCATAATGCGCATGAAGTATGGATCACACTCTCTCTAAATGAATCATCGCAGCTACGCCAACTGCACTATTTACTCAGAAATAGTTTGGTGGATATACGCTGGATAGCCCTTCATCTCTCTGCGTACAATGGTCTGCGACAGAGCGACTGTAGAATGGGATGGTGGTTTATTCGTTGAGCTTTATCACACAGACAGGTGAGCCAAATCGACATCCTTGATTGATGCCCGCTGATTAGGAGGTAGCTTAGAAATACATCAAGCTTCGCGTAATGTTTGCATGGGCGGTGCAGAAAGAACATTTCGCAAACCAAACCAACCGCCAGCAAATGCGCAAGTAATACCGGCGAGTAGCCCGACACACCACAACAAGGGACTAACAGACCATTCGAAATCGAATACCTGATGGGCGAGCAACCACCCGACTAAGCTGGCACCGGTGGCGGCCAAGCTGCCCGCTGCACTACCAACGAACAAACATTCAACCCACTGTGCGCGCGATAACTGACTCCGTGTCGCACCGAGTGCACGCAATAAACCTGATTCATACGCGCGCTCGTGCTGCGATACCAACATGGCCGCCGCCAACACCATAACTCCGGCTGCTAAGGTAAATATAAATAAAAATTCAACCGCTGCTATCACTTGATCGATCACCTGCTGCGCCTGAGTCACCATACTTCCTACATCAACAATCGTGAGATTCGGATAGGTTTTAACGAGTTGGCTCACCAGAGAGATCTGTGCCGCTGGCAAATGGAATGCCGTAACCCACGTAGTCGGTAAAGCTTGAACGACATCTGGACTTACAATCACGAAAAAATTCACTCTCATGGAGCTCCAATCGAGCTTACGGATACTGGTGATTTTTACATTGATCGCTTGACCGGCCACATCAAAACGCAATGTATCGCCCAACTTTAATCCCAAAGTTTTGGCTAAGCCTTGCTCGACCGAAGCCTCACCTTGCGCAGTGGCGGTATCAAACCATTGCCCTTCGATGATAGCGTTATGCTCGGGCATGTTAGTCATGCTTGATAGATTAAATTCACGCTCAACTAAGCGCTGGGCGCGTTCTTCTTGATAGCTATCGCTTTGTATCTCTTTACCTGACACTTGTATCAATCGGCCTCGTATCATGGGCTGCAAACTCACATCGCTCACGCTGCTGGCTATCAGGCGATCAGTCAGAGGCTGTTGTTGATCAGGCTGAATATTGATGATGAAGTGATTCGGCGCATCAGGCGGAGTTGATTTGCGCCAAGCGGACAATAAATCATCGCGCACTAGGGTCAACAATAACAAGGCCATTAACCCCAGCGACAATGCCACGATTTGTAATGCACTTGCAGCGGGCCTGCGCTTCAAGGATGTTTGAGCAAAACGCCAAGCGTGCCACTGCATGGGAATAGGCAGAATACGAAAAG
>Ga0214919_10012331_pt1 | contig 10519 bp, 6 predicted proteins | sample LL1503_MetaG_FD_177994 | JGI IMG/M metagenome (GOLD analysis project Ga0214919, IMG submission 177994) | Freshwater microbial communities from Lake Lanier, Atlanta, Georgia, United States - LL-1503 | ecosystem: Environmental > Aquatic > Freshwater > Lake | place: USA: Georgia | collected 2015-03-15 | reverse complement strand
GCCAGCACCTCGGCTTGCACGGCTTTGGGGACCTTGGGGCCAAAGTCGCCCACCCGGACCATGCCCTCTTTCATGCCGCCCCACACAGTGCCAGATTGCCATTGCCCTTGCTGCAACGCCCTGACACGCGAGGTGTAGTAGGCCCCCCACTCGTGGGTCACCGCCATAATCTGCGCATCGGGTGCGACTTTGCGCATGTCTGAATGGTAGGCCACCGCCATCTTGCCGCGCTCTTGCGCAGCCGCCATCACTGCCGTGGAGGCCGTGTGAAAAGCAATCACATCCACTTTTTGATTGAACAAAGCCATGGCCGCATCTCGTTCTTTGGCGGGATCAAACCAGGTGTTGAGCCAAACCACTTTGACCTGTGCGCGTGGATTGACCGAGCGCATGCCCAACGTGAACGCATTGATGCCCTGCAACACTTCAGGTATCGGAAAGCCCGCCACATAGCCTGCTAAATTGCTTTGCGTCATGCGCCCGGCGGCCACACCGGCTAAATAACGGCCTTCGTAATAGCGGGCATTGGCCACCGCCACATTGGGGGCCGTTTTGTAGCCGGTGATGGACTCGAACTTCACATCCGGAAACTCTTGCGCCACTTTGAGCGTCGGCTCCATGTAGCCAAAACTGGGGGTGAAGATGATTTTGTGGCCCTCACGGGCCAAATCCCGTATCACCCGTTCGGCGTCTGCGCCTTCAGGGACGTTTTCCACAAAAGTGGTTTGCACAGAAGCCCCCAAGGCCTTGGCAACGGCTTTGCGGCCCTCTTCATGTTGGCGCGTCCAGCCGGCCTCTGTAATGGGCGAAACATAGACAAAGCCAACTTTAAGCGGCTGCGCAGATGTGGATGGGGGAAGCGAAAATAAACAAGCGGCCGCGAAAGCGGCTGCGAGGTTTTTATACATGGTAGTCCTCTACATGGCTCCGGATTTATCAAAAGCAAAGCCCGCCGGAGCACGAACCTTGCAACGTATTTTACAGACATGACAGCCCGCCTCTTGCAACTGCATTAAAGTCAAATCTGATTCAGTCCAACAACACACTTCAGGAGACGTCACCATGCTCGACCCCCAAGCCCGTCAATTTTTGGAACTCATGGCCGCCCAAGGTGTGCCACCCGCGCACACCCTCACCGCGCCTCAGGCAAGGCAAGCCTATTTGCAGCGCCGATCTCTGAGTCAACCCGGAGCCACAGCTGTTGCGGCCACGCATGACCACACCCTGTTGCACAGCGGCGTTTCCATCGCTGTGCGCGAATACCGTCCTGTGGGCAGTCAGCCGCAAGAAACGCTGCCCGCACTTTTGTATTTTCATGGCGGCGGTTGGACCGTGGGCGACATTGAAACCCACGACGTGGTCTGCCGCGCCTTGTGCAACGCTGCAGGCAGCGCTGTTTTTTCGGTGGACTACCGCTTGGGTCCAGAGGCCCCCTTCCCGGCGGCTTATGACGATGCAATAGCCTCCTTTCGATGGGCAGTTACCAATGCAGCCTCACTGCACATTGACCCTGCACGCATTGCCGTCGGTGGTGACAGTGCGGGCGGAAACATTGCGGCTGCTATGTGCTTGGGCCTTCGTGAACAAGCGGCACATCCCAATTTCCAGTTACTCATATATCCTGCAGTGACTATGCGCCCTGACACACCTTCCTACCATACCAATGGGCAAGGCTACATGCTCACGAAAGATTCGATGCGCTGGTACACCGCCAACTATTTGAGTCAAGACCACCATGCCGACGACTGGCGTGCATCGCCCCTGATGGCCGAGTCGCTTGCCGGGCTGCCCGCCGCTTTGGTGCTGACAGCTGGTTTTGACCCCCTGCGCGACGAAGGTCGTTTGTATGCCAACGCCCTGTCCCAAGCCGGGGTCGACACGCAGTACGTGTGTTTTGAGCGCCAGATACATGGCTTCGTGACCATGGGCAAACTGATTCGCGAAGCGCATACAGCCTTGGCTTTGTGTGGCAATGTCTTGAAAACACATTGGGCAGGCGTATAAGGTGAGCACTTAAATGACAGGGAGAGTTTGCATGCGTTTCACCGCCGTTGCAGTGATCACTGCCGCCGCATTGGGCGTTTTACATGGGTCTGCGCAAGCGCAAGCACCTGACGCAGTCAGTGTGCTTTCGGCAGCAACCCCTCAACGCATCACACAAGTCGAGGGCATCACTGAATACCGTCTGGCCAATGGCCTGCGTGTCCTGTTGGCCCCTGATGCGTCCAAGCCCACGACCACCGTCAACATCACTTACCTGGTGGGCAGTCGACACGAAAATTACGGCGAAACCGGTATGGCCCACTTGCTGGAGCACATGGTCTTTAAAGGCACGCCCACGCGCGGCAACATCATGCAAGAGTTGGGCAAGCGCGGCATGCATTTCAATGGCACCACGTTTTACGACCGCACCAACTACTTTGAAACCTTTCCCGCCAACGAAGACAACCTGACCTGGGCGCTTGAGATGGAGGCCGACCGCATGGTCAACAGCCTGGTCGCCCGCAAGGACCTGGACACCGAATTTTCGGTTGTGCGCAACGAAATGGAGTCGGGCGAAAACAACCCCGCTCAATCACTTTGGCAGCGCATGGCCTCTACCGCATTCGACTGGCACAACTACGGCAAAAGCACGATCGGTGCACGCACCGATGTCGAAAACGTCAAGATTGAAAACCTGCAAGCCTTTTACCGACGGTACTACCAGCCTGACAACGCCGTACTGCTGGTGGCCGGTAAGTTCGATGCCACCACCACACTGGCGCAAATTCAGCGGATTTACGGCGCCATTCCCACTCCCACCCGCGCCCTGCCCGTCACCTACACGCAAGACCCGGTGCAAGACGGCCCTCGCGAAGTGACAGTGAGCCGAGTGGGCGACACCCCATTGGTGGGCGTGCTGTACCACACGGCGGCCGGCAGCCACCCTGATGCGGCTGCGATTGCGGTGCTCAGCGAAATTTTGGCGGGCACACCCAACGGGCGCTTGCACAAAAGCCTGGTGCAAGGCAAAAAAGCCGTCTCCATCAGCCCTTGGAATTTTGAGCTGGCAGAGACGGGCTATGTGATTTTCATGAGCGAGTTGAGCAAAGACCAAAAACTGATCGACGTGCGCAAAGTCATGCTCGAGAGCCTGGAAAACATCCAAAAAACACCGATCACTGACATCGAATTGCGCCGCGCCAAAGCCAGCTTGCTCAGCGACATTGACAAGACCCTCAACGACCCCGAAAAACTCGCCGTGCAACTGTCTGAGTCGATGGCCAATGGCGACTGGCGGCTGTTCTTTTTAAGCCGCGACCGCATCGAAGCGCTGACTCCAAAAGATGTGCAACGCGTGGCGCAAAACTACTTCAAGGAAAGCAACCGCACCTTTGGTCAGTTTTTGCCCACCAAGACACCTGACCGCATCACCCCGCCCGCAGCGGTCAACGTGGCTCAGCTGGTTGAAAACTACCAAGGCCGCGCCGCCGTAAGCGAAGGCGAAAATTTTGATGTCACACCTGCCAACATCGAAAAACGGACCCTGCGCACCAGCCTGAGCAACGGCATGAAGCTGGCCCTGACGCCGAAAAAAACACGCGGTGAAACCGTCAGCGGCACCCTGCGTCTGAGCCTAGGCGATGAGAAAAACCTGTTTGGCCAAACCATCACCTCCAGTCTGGTGGCCGACCTGCTGCTGCGCGGCACCACGCAAATGAAACGTGCCGACATTGCAGCCAAACTGGACGAGCTCAAAACCCAACTCAGCATCTCTGGCGGTGGCCAAAACGTGACGGTGCGCTTTGACACCCTGCGTAAAAATTTACCCCAAGTCCTGGATCTGGTGCGCGATGCGCTGCGCACCCCCGCATTTCCAGCGGCCGAGCTCGACATGGTGGTGAAAGAAAACCTGGCGCAAATCGACAACCAGCGTAACGAACCCCAAGGCCTAGGCTCGCAAGCCGTTGCCCAAGCCATGGACGTTTACCGCAAAGGGGACGTCCGCGCAACGCTCAGTTTTGACGAGATGACGGCCCGCTTGAAAGCGGTCAAACTGGAAGAAATCAAACGCTTCCATGCCCAGTTTTATGGTGCAGACCACGCCGAATTTGCGTTGGTCGGTGACTTTGACGCCACAGCGGTGCAAACCCAGCTTCAAACCCTGTTTGGCAACTGGAAAAGCAAAGCCCATTACGAACGCCTGAGCAGCCTGCCGCGCAACGCCAAACCCGGCGAAACCACCTTGCAGGCACCCGACAAAGCCAACGCCTTTTACCTGGCAGCCTTGCCTGTTGCCCTGAAAGACGACATGCCCGACTACGTCCCCCTGATGTTGGCCAACAACGTGCTAGGCGGCGGCGTCAAGTCACGCTTGTTTGACCGCTTGCGTCAAAAAGACGGCATCAGCTACGGGGCAGGCAGCGGCCTGTCGGTCAGCGCCTTCGAAGCGGTCGGCATGCTCAAGCTCTATGCCATCTATGCCCCGAACAACCTGGACAAACTCAAAACCGGCGTGCGTGAAGAACTGGCCCAATTGATCAAGGACGGCGTGACCGAACAAGAACTGAGTGACGCCAAAAAATCTTTGCAAGAAGAGCGCAAAATCTCGCGTGCCCAAGACGCATCACTCGCCGCTGGCCTGGCCAGCCAATTGAACACAGGGCGGACCATGGCCTTCACTGAACAAATAGATGCAGCGATTGAAAAAGCCAGCCTGGCCGAAGTGAATGCTGCCTTGCGCAAATATATCGACCCCACGAAGTTCTTGCATGTGTACGCCGGGGACTATGCGGGGGCGGACAAGAAGGCTGCAGAAAAAAAGTAATCTCAATCCTGCTCAGAAAAACCCTGAAAGCATTGTTTGAGTTCGTGCATCCAAGCGTGCTTTTTCTCCTCTGTGGCAAAGCTGGCCTGAATGCTGTTGGCGGCGAGCTTGTAGGCATGTTGCCCCCCCAGATGCAAGGCGGCAAAGGTCTGCAGGTAATTGTCGTTCAGGTAACCACCAAAATAAGCAGGGTCATCAGAGTTGAGGGTCACGCACAACCCGGCATCGAGCATCTGACCCACTGTGTGATCGCTCAAGTTCTTAAAAACACACAGTTTGAGGTTCGACAAGGGACAGACTGTCAACGGCATTTGGGTGTCGGCCAGGCGCTTCATGAGGGGTGCATCGTGAATCGCCTGCACGCCATGGTCAATGCGTTCGACGTTCAAAGTGTCGAGTGCGCTCCAGATGTAAGCGGGCGGCCCTTCCTCGCCTGCGTGGGCCACCACATGCAAACCCAACTCACGGGCGCGGGCAAATACGCGGGCAAACTTTTCAGGCGGATGCCCCAACTCGCTTGAATCGAGCCCCACGCCGATGAATTGGTCTTGCCAAGGCAAGGCTTCTTCCAATGTGGCCATCGCATCTGATTCAGACAGGTGGCGCAGAAAACACAAAATCAAATCGGCACTGATGCCCCATTGGGTCTGCGCATCCTGGCAGGCCCGGTGCAGGCCTTCAATGACGGCACCCATGGCGACGCCGCGGGAGGTGTGGGTTTGAGGGTCAAAAAACAATTCTGCGCGCACCACATGGTCGGCAGCGGCCTTTGCAAAATAGGCCATGGCCATGTCATAAAAATCCTGCTCGTGCAGCAGAACGCTGGCACCGGCGTAATACACATCCAGAAAACTTTGCAAATTGCTGAAGGCATAGGCACCGCGCAAGGCCTCTACGTTGGCATAAGGCAAGCTCAGTCCATTGCGCTTGGCCAGCGCAAAGATCAATTCAGGCTCGAGCGATCCTTCAATATGAATGTGCAACTCGGCCTTGGGCATGGCCTTGAGTAACGAGGGCAGACGGTGAGGGGCGATGGCGTGGACTTTGAACATGTATTTTTCCCGATAAGTAGACCTATGTTAAGCGCAGCAATGAAGAAAGCCGCCTGACTTGCATCAAGCGGCTTTCGGTTACGGATCAAGTCCGGATTGACATCCTTGTCAACCGGAGATGGTTATTCGTAGCTTATTTGCCGCCAGGAATTTTGCCTTCCACGCCTTTGACGTAGAACATGATGCCGCCCATGAACTTGTCGTCAGCCACAATATCTTTGGCCAGCACTTCTTTGCCGTCTTGTCCCACGATAGGACCTTTCCAAATGCTGAAGCTGCCGTCTTTCAGACCGGCTTTGATTTCATCCACTTTCTTCTTCGTATCTTCGGGTACGTCAGCGGCCACCGACACCATGTCGATGGCACCTTCCTTCACGCCCCACCAACTTACGCCCGTCGCCCACTTGCCAGCCAAGGCTTCACCCACGGCTTTGATGTAGTAAGGGGCCCAATTGATCACTGCAGAACCCAGGTGTGCTTTGGGGCCGTAGGCGGTCATGTCGGAATCCCAACCGAAGGCGCGCTTGCCCATTTTTTCGGCCGTCTGCAATACGGCAGACGAGTCGGTGTTTTGCATCAAAACGTCTGCGCCGCCGTTGATCAAGGCGGTTGCGGCTTCGGTTTCTTTTGGTGGGTTGAACCACTCATTCACCCACACCACTTTGGTCTTGACTTTCGGGTTGACCGATTGCGCACCTAAGGTAAAGCTGTTGATGTTGCGGACCACTTCAGGAATCGGGATCGATGCCACCACACCCAATGTGTTGGACTTGGTCATCTTGCCGGCAATCACACCCGCCATGTATGCGCCTTCATAAGTGCGGCTGTCATAGGTGCGCAGGTTGTCTGCAGTTTTGTAGCCCGTGGCGTGCTCGAACTTGATCTCCTTGTTGTCAGCGGCCACTTTGAGCATCGGCTCCATGTAGCCGAAAGTCGTGCCAAAGATCAGCTTGTTACCTTGCCCGGCCATGTCGCGAAAGACACGCTCAGCGTCAGCGCTTTCAGGCACTTTCTCGGCAAAGCTGGTGACGATCTTGTCACCGAACTCTTTTTCGACAGCCTTACGGGCGTTGTCGTGCGCAAAGGTCCAACCGCCGTCGCCCACGGGGCCGACGTAGGCAAATGCCACTTTCAATGGCTCCACTTTGGCAGCGGGCGCTTCGGCTTTAGGCGCTTCTTCTTTTTTACCGCAGCCGAGCAAAGTCAGGGCAGCGGCGGCAGCCACGGCGGACAAGGCCACAGTTTTGAAGATCGAACGCTTGGTCAAGTCTGTCATGAAAAATTCCTTAAAGAATGAACAGGGTTGCACACGAGAAAACAACAAAAGAATAATTATGAACCCGGATGAAAGGGTTTTCCTAGCGATGTAGGCATATTGACCCGAATCCAAACCGGATTTCGTGATATCGAGGCCAACACCACAATGGTCGCCACATACGGCAGCGCGGTGAGCAATTGGCTGGGCACATCCACGCCCGTGCCTTGCAAATGAAACTGCAGCATGGTCACGCCACCAAACAGATAAGCACCCAGCAAAACGCGTGCCGGGCGCCAAGTGGCAAAGGTGGTCAAGGCCAGGGCGATCCAGCCTTTGCCGGCCACCATGCCTTCCACCCACAACGGGGTGTAAATCACTGAGATATACGCCCCGGCCAATCCACACAGCGCGCCACCAGTCACCACAGCGGCCATGCGGATGCGCCTGACGTTGTAGCCCAAGTCATGCGCGGACTCCGGCGACTCGCCCACCGAGCGCAGCACCAAGCCGGTGCGGGTGCGGTACAAAAACCAAATCATTGCCACCGCCAAGGCCATGGCACCATAAACCAGCGGATGCTGGCGAAAGAGTGCAGGGCCAATCAGCGGAATGTCGGCCAACCATGGCACTTCAAATTGTGGCCGGGTTGGTAATTTTTCTTGCACATAACCAATACCCACAAATGCGGAAAAACCCACGCCAAACAAACTCAGCGCCAGACCGGTCGCGTATTGGTTGGTGCCCAGCCAGATGACCAACAGACCGAATACAGCCGCCAGAACCGCACCAGCCCCCATGCCCGCCGCAAAACCGAGCAGGTCATTGCCGGTGTGGACCACTGTCGCAAAACCAGCAATGGCAGCGCACAGCATGAGACCTTCGGCGCCCAGATTCACGATGCCCGCTTTTTCATTGATGAGCAAACCCAAAGCCGCCAGCGCCAGCACCGTCCCCGCGTTCAGCGTGGCCGCCATCAACAATGCGTACGATTCCATCAAGCCCTCCGGCTCAGCCAACGCAGGCGATACGCTACCAGCGTGTCACACGCCAGCAAGCTGAACAACAACAAGCCTTGAAACACGCCGGTGATGGACTTGGGCAGGCCCAAGCGCGACTGCGCCAACTCACCACCGATGTAGAACATGCTCATCAGCACCGCTGAAAACACCATGCCCACCGGATGCAAGCGCCCCACATAGGCCACGATGATGGCCGCAAAGCCATAGCCTGCAGGCACATACGGCGTGAGTTGGCCAATCGGCCCGGCCACCTCCAGCGCACCGGCCAGCCCCGCCGCGCCACCCGACACCAACAGCGCCACCCACAAAGCCTGGCGCGATGAAAAACCGGCATAGCGCGCTGCGGCAGGTGCCAAGCCGCCCACCTGCTGGGCAAAGCCTGCACGGGTGCGAAACAAATAGACCCACATCAGGCCCACACCCGCGAAGGCGATGAGCAGGCCCACACTCACACGCGAGCCAGACATCAAACGCGGAATTTGTGTCACAGACTCAAAGGTTTTGCTCTGCGGAAAGTTGTAGCCTGCAGGATCTTTCCAGGGGCCATAAACCAAGTAGCTGAGCACCATGTCGGCCACATACACCAGCATCAGGCTGACCAGAATTTCATTGGCATTGAAACGGTCCCGCAGCAGCGCCACCAAGCCTGCCCAGAGCAAGCCCCCCAGAATGCCTGCCAACAGAATGGCCAGCACAATCCAGCGGCTGGTGTCTTTGCCCGCCAGCAAAGCCACGCCACCAGCGGCTACTGCACCCATCACAAACTGGCCTTCGGCCCCAATGTTCCAGACATTAGAGCGGTAGCACACCCCCAAGCCCAAGGCAATCACCAGCAGCGGCGTGGCTTTGACCATCAACTCGCCCAAGGCGTAGGCCGATTTGACCGGCTCCCAAAAGAACATTTGCAGCCCACGCACCGGGTCTTTGCCCAAGGCCATGAAGATGGCCACACCGACCAATACGGTCAATAACAAAGCCAACACCGGCGAAGCGTAGCCCCACAACTTGGAAGCTTCGGGCCGGGCTTCAAGCTTGAGCATGCGTGGCCTCCACCGTATTGCCAGGCCACAGGCCGCTCATCCATTCGCCCATCAGCGCCACAGTGGCCTCGGCCCTGGGCAGCGAGGGCGACAAACGCCCTTTGGCCATCACATGCAGACGGTCAGAAATTTCAAACAACTCTTCCAGTTCCTCACTCACCACCAGCACCGCGCAACCCGCGTCGCGCAAAGCCAGTATCTCGGCGCGGATCTGTGCCGCCGCGCCCACATCCACACCCCAAGTGGGTTGAGAAACGATGAGCAAAGCAGGCGCCGCGCTGATTTCTCGGCCCACAATGAATTTTTGCAAATTGCCCCCCGACAGCGACCGCGCAGTTGCGCCGGGACCGGCCGCTTTCACATTGAAGCGCGCAATCACGCTGCGAGCCTGCTCGGCCAGCATGCCCATGCGAATCCAACCACCGGTGGCCAGCGCTTCGCTGCGCGTGAGCAGCAGGTTGTGCGCCAGACTCAAAGTCGGCACTGCACCGCGGCCCAAGCGTTCTTCAGGCACAAAGTGCAAACCCAGCCGACGACGCGCCTGAGGACCGTAATGACCTGCAGGCTGACCTGCTACCTCAATCACAGCGGGGTCTGTGCGGGTGTCTTCACCTGACAATGCCCACAGCAATTCGCGCTGCCCATTGCCCGACACCCCGGCCAGGCCCACCACCTCGCCGCTGCGCACTTGCAAAGTCATGTTTTCAAGGTCCACACCAAAGGGATCCTCCGTCGCAAGCTGCAGCTGGTTAACGGACAGCATGACAGCGCCTGGCGTTTTGGGCGTGCGCGTCAAAGCGGGTGGCTCCGCACCAATCATCAAACGGCTGAGCGATGCATTGGATTCTTCCCGGGGGTCGCACACACCGGTCACCTGACCGCCACGCAACACGGTACAGGCACTGCACAGTGCCCGAATTTCGTGCAGCTTATGCGAAATGTACACAATGCTGCAACCCTGACTCACCAATTTGTGCAACACCACAAACAGTTTTTCAACGGCCTGAGGGGTTAACACAGAGGTAGGCTCGTCCAGTATCAACAACTTGGGCTCACTCAGCAAAGCGCGGATGATCTCAACCCGCTGCATCTCCCCCACGCTCAAGGTGTGCACCGGTCGTTTGGGCTCCAGGTCCAGGCCGTATTCACTGGCCTTGGCCACGATGCGCTGGGTCACATCGGCCAGGCTAAGGGATTTGTCCAGACCCAGCCAGACGTTCTCGGCCACGGTGAGCGTTTCAAACAGACTGAAGTGCTGGAACACCATGCTGATGCCCAGCTTGCGCGCCGCTTGCGGGTTGCGGATATGGACCGTTTGACCATTGAAAAAAACCTGGCCCTCA
>Ga0214919_10012330_pt1 | contig 10520 bp, 10 predicted proteins | sample LL1503_MetaG_FD_177994 | JGI IMG/M metagenome (GOLD analysis project Ga0214919, IMG submission 177994) | Freshwater microbial communities from Lake Lanier, Atlanta, Georgia, United States - LL-1503 | ecosystem: Environmental > Aquatic > Freshwater > Lake | place: USA: Georgia | collected... | reverse complement strand
GTGTAGCAACGCAAGAGCCTAGGAAAAATTTAGAGATGTTAATACAGGCTTTTAAATATTTAGCGAATTTAGATTTGGATTTAGTGTTGGTGGGTGGCGCGGGTTGGAAAGCAAAAAATTTAAAAAATTTAGTAGAAGAGACTCCAGGCGTTAAGCACATAGGATTTGTGTCAGATGATGAGCTGCGAATTTTATATGAAGAAGCTTGTCTCTTTGCTTTTCCATCGATCTATGAGGGTTATGGGTCTCCAGTGGGAGAAGCCCTTAGTGTGGGAACTCCAGTGGTTTTGAACAATATTCAAGAGTTACGAGAGTCAAGTCAGGGTTGTGCTTATTTTTGTAAAGATTTAAATGTCGGAGAGCTTGCGGAAACTTTAGCGCTAGCCGTTGATCAATCAAATGGCGCTGTTTTATCTGCCACAAAAAACTATAAACCAGTTCACTGGTTTGATTCTGGGAAAGCTTTTGTGGAAGTTGTTTTTTCAGTATTAAGCTCATCCAAAGAATAAAAATTAAGGGTAAAAAATTGATACAAGATTCTCTAAAATATTCGATATGGCATAAGGTAAATTTTGTTATTGGAAAAAAAACAAAGCTTTTTGCTTTGATTCCACTTTTTGTTCTGGCTTCTTTTTTGGATCTTTTGAGTGTGGGGCTACTCGCCCCTTTTACTTATATGTTAAGTAGTCCAGATGTAGCTCTAAAGAATAAAAAAATTGCCTATCTAGTCCATTTTTTTCCAGGGATGAATCAAACACAATTCATGTGGCTTTTTGCCGGTATTATTTTGTTCGTTTTTTTAATGAATGGATTGTTAGGTTTTTTATCTCATAGATTGGCCTGTCATTTATCATTTCAAAAGGGTTCTGAATTAATCGGACGTTTGATGCGACGATATCAAAAAGCGCCGTATTCGTTTCACTTAAAAGAAAATTCTGCGAATCTTCTGAATGTCATGACCGTAACGACGATTCATTTTATTGAACATTTTGTATTGTCTGCTGTTCGACTTATTAGCAACTCTATGGTGATTATTTTTTTATTGATCTTGCTAGCCTTTGTTAACTGGATTGCGACATTAATTATCTTCGGAATTATTTCTTTAATTATCCTGTTTAATAAATGCGTTATTAAGCCAAAAAGAAAATTGGCTCAAGATAGTGCTTTTCATGTTCGTTCTAGAATGATGCGCTATGTGAGAGAAGCTATTCGGGGATACAAAGAAATTCATATTTTGGGTCATCAGGCATTCTTTCAGTCTTTGGTTGAACAAGATGCAAGAGCTTGGTTTGAAGAAACGGCAGTGCAAGAAACTCTGATTGTTGTTCCAAAATATTGTGCTGAATTTGGTTTGGTTTTGTTTATTTTAGTTTTTTCAATGTTGAGTTTTTTGAAGGGCCAAAATAGTGGAGCCCTATTTGCTTCCATTAGTGTTTTTGTTGTTGCCCTTATTCGACTATTGCCTTCTACAAAACAGGTGAGTCAAGATTTGGCTGAATTGCAGCATGATAAGCAAGACTTAGAAGCAATTTTTGATTGCCTTACTATTGTTCAGTGCCCAGAAGAAAGCTCTAGAGATTCAATTAATAAAAAAATGGAAGCTTTTAACGAATTGTTTTTTTCGGATGTGTCTTTTTCTTTTTCTTCATCAGATCAAAGCGTTTTACGCTCCTTATCTTTTTCTTTATTAAAAGGAGAAATTATCGGTTTTGTAGGTTCCTCAGGAGCAGGTAAAACAACTTTATTAAATATAATTTTAGGACTGCTGCCAATTTCCTCAGGAATGACAAAAATTAATGGAAAAATAGAAGATCTTTGTTCCAGAGAATGGCAGGAACGTCTAGCTTATATTCCACAAGATATTTTTCTAATGGATGCTTCTATTGCTCAAAATATTGCCCTGGGAGTGGAGATAGACAAAATTGATTTAGTAAAAGTAGAGCAAGTTTTAAAGCAAGTGGATTTATGGAATCTTGTTTCTAATTTTCCCGAAGGTCTTGAAACTTTGGTGGGGGAAGACGGAGGGCGCTTATCTGGTGGCCAGCGTCAGAGAATTGGGATTGCGAGAGCCCTATATTTTGAAAAAGAAATTTTGATTTTAGATGAGATAACAGCAGCTTTAGATTCACAAGTTGAAAATCAAATCATGAGGCTTATTAACTCTTTGAAGGGCGATAAGACTATTTTGGTTGTTGCTCATAGATTTTCTACTTTGTCTGGATGTGATCGGATTTATCAACTGCAGCAAGGTCAAGTTATTGGAGTAATGACGTATCAAGAGTTGATTACTCGTCATTCATCAGGAACATAGGTTTTTATTGGGAGTTCTTTTGTTGAGTAATTTTAGTTGTCCACCTGTTTTACTTCTTGGATTTAACCGTCCTGATAATACACAAAAAGTATTTGAATCTATTCGAAGGGCAAAGCCCAAACTTTTTTTTATGGCTGTAGATGGTCCGCGTGAAGAGCGCGAAGATGACATTGAAAAAACACAACTAGTTAAAAAATTAATTGAACAAATTGATTGGCCTTGCGAAGTGAAAACTCTATTTCGTGATAAAAATTTAGGCTGTAAATTAGCTGTGGTTAGTGCTATCAACTGGTTTTTTGAATCTGTCGAATCTGGAATTATTTTAGAAGATGACTGCGTACCTTCACCTGATTTTTTTGAATTCTCGTATGTAATGCTTCAGCGCTATGCAGATGATCCTAAAGTGATGTTAATTTCAGGAACTAATTTTTATGCGGATCAGCAGAGATTTGGCATGCAAGCAGGTGCTTTTTTTTCGAAATATTTTTCAATATGGGGCTGGGCAACATGGCGGAGAGCTTGGTCTCAGTACGATGTATCATTGAAGTCAGTGGGTAGAAAAGAATTAGCTCAAGAGTTAAAAAAAGCTTTTCATTCTTTCTGGATCACTTTCTATTACTTGCAGATTTATGACGAAGCCAGGCATGCGAAGTTTGCTGGATGGGATTATCAGTGGTCTTTCAAAATTTTAGTGAGCGGGGGGCTTTGCATTGTTCCTGCTAGCAATTTAATCACTAACATCGGTATCGATGGCTTTCACTACTCAGCCTCGTCTCCTGATCTGCGTTTTTTAAACTTGGGAATGCAGTCTTATGAAGCATATTTAGTCGCGCCTGTATTGAAGGTTGAACCTGCTTACCATGAGCTTTTAGCTAGAGATATTTTCTCTGATGTTTCAAAGTTGAAACTTTATATTCGTGCGCTCTTATCTTTTTTTGGGCTTACTGGGCTTATTTTTAAATGGCGTAGTCGAAAAAAGAAAAAATAACCTGACTCGAGAGGTGATTTAGGCCACTTGTGTTCTAAGATTTTCGCCATCCTTGCTTAACTTGCGCTTACTTTGGAGCTTTGTCGAAATGGAATTTTTCGTACCTTATCTTTTTGGAATCTTCATCTGGGGTGCATCGGCTCTTATGCTTGTGTTTCGAAAAACGCAATGGCTATTAATTTTTTCGATCGTTCTTGCTACATCTCAATCATCTAGTGTTTTGAATTTCTCTTTTGCTGACAAAGGGCATGGAATTGAGCCGGCTTTGATTTCTTTTTTTTGTTTTATGGTATCTGTATTTTTTGAAAAAGATCGAAATTCTTATGTCCAAACTGTGAAAAAAATTTGGCCATTTTATATTTTTCTAATATGGGCATTAATTCTGAATTTTTTAGGGCCCTTTCTATTCAAGGGACTAACCGTTGCAAATCCTTGGTTTGAAGGCCCTGGAATTTTCGAACCTTTGCGCTGGACCTACGCTAATCTTACTTACTCTATTTATCTTCTTTTTTATTTTGCAGTTTTTACCAGCATTCTCGTTGATGCAAATCTCTTTAATCATGTAAAAGTGAGACAGATTTTTATAGCTATTTTTTTTGCTTTTATTCTAGTTTTTATTATTAGCGCAGCTCAAGTTTATCTTTATCTATCCAATAGGATGTGGCCGGTTTTCTTATTGAATAACAGATTAGGTGTTGCTCAGCTTTATGATCAGCAGGTCGCTGGAATGGTCCGCGCTTCGTCAACTTTTATAGAGCCTTCTCAATTAGCCTTGTATTTAAGCGGTTTATTTTTTGGGACGCTATTTCTACTAATAAAATCTAGAAATTTATTTTTCATAGGCTTTCTTGTTTTGATGCTTTTGATTTCAAGTAATTTCTTTTTAACACTTTCTTCAACGGCTTATTTAGTGATGTTGATCGGATGTATTGGAGCGCTGATCATTAGTTTTTTTTATGGCAAAAAATATGAGCTGTTGAAATGCTTTTTGCTGATAGTTTTGATTATTGGGGTATTTTTCATACAGTCTGGAATATTGCACGCAGTGCTGCATACAGATATTTCAAAAGGCGTTTTATCACACGCAGCCACTGCCTATTCTCAAAATATTTCTCAAGGTTTTCAAGATCAGTTTTTTCACAAAATGGGTACTGATTCTTTTCATGACCGTTCAATGACAGACCTTCAGGCGCTAAAAACTTTTTGTAGCTCCTATTTTATGGGTGTGGGTGGTGGCTCCTTCAGAGCTTCTTCTTTTTTCGCATCGTTTTTAGTTGGAAATGGATTAATTGGTCTTATATTAATCTTCTGGTTTTTTATAAAAATTTTTAGACTCAATAAAAATACCAAAGACCGTTCTGAATTGTTTAAAACGGCCAGAATCTTTTTTGGTCTTTGTTTTCTAGGCGATATACTTGCTGCTTCCATTTCTGTTGCAGATATAAATATTGCCTCGCTTTGGATTAACTTGGCGTTGTGGGTGAGTTTTATTTTATTAAAAGAAGAAAAAATCAAAACATGAAAATTTTTATCAATAGCCGTTGTTTAAATAAACCAATGACCGGGGTGCAGCGCTATTTAAACTCTGTAATGAAAGGGCTTGAAGACTTTCAGATTCAGTCAGAATTAATTCAACCACCATCATTTTTATCTTCAGGGCTATTCGGCTATTTTTGGGAGCAATGCATGCTCCCCTTTAAAATTCCTAAGAAAGCTTTGCTTTGGTCTCCAGCCAATATCGGCCCTATTTTTTATACCAATCAGGTTGTCACTGCTCATGATTTAGCTTGGTTGGATCATCCTGAGTGGTTTAAGTTTCAATATGTTCAAATTTATAAATTTATAAATCCGATTTTATTAAAAAAATGCCGTTTAATTTTGACGGTCTCTGAGTATTCAAAAAAAAGAATGATGGAAACTTTTGGAATTTCAGAAAAAAAAATCATAGTTACAGGGAACTATATTGATGAAAAATTTAAGGTTTATGACTCTGGACGAATTTCGGCCTGCCTAAAAAAATATAAGCTGACTAAGCCTTATGTCTTATCTGTAGGCTCTTTGGAGCCTAGAAAAAATATTCAAAGATTATTAGAGGCTTGGTCGCTGCTTCCTAAGTTCCATGCTTCTTATGATCTAATTGTCATTGGTTCGGCGGGGGTTGTTTTTAAAAATCAAGGTATTAATCGTTCAAAAAATTATGAGAGCACTTTGTTTTTAGGGCGAGTTTCTGACGATGATTTGTGTTTCTTATATGCAGGTGCTCTGCTCTTTGCTTATCCGTCTTTATACGAAGGTTTTGGTTTTCCAATTTTAGAAGCCATGGCTTCAGGGGTTCCTGTCTTATCTTCCAATATCACCTCTATACCTGAAGTTGCTGGAGATGCAGCTTATTTAATTAACCCTTATTCCATCGATGAAATTGCCCAAGGGCTTTCAGATCTCTTATCTAATCAAGATTTACGAGAGCAATATATTCAAAAGGGCTTTAAGCAATTGGAACTATTTTCGAGAGAGAAAGTCATGCAAAAATTTAAAACAGCTTTTGAGAGTGTCCTATGAGTTACAGCTTCTCCCTCAAATCCCACGCCAATCTCACCTCAAATTTTCTAAGGCTTTTAGATTTTATTATTATTTTTGCCCTTGGATTTTTTTCTTATTTTGTAAGATTTAGTGTCTTCAAAACTTCTGCCTGGGATTATCTGCTTGCTGAGCGGACTTATGATCTTGGCAACTACACGGCGCTGATTTTAGCCACCTGTGTTTTAAGTTTTATTATTTTTAATTTTTTTAGAATTTATGAGCATTTGCGGGGAAGATCTCTCTGGCATTTGTTTCAAAGATTATTATTTCCCTGGATTGTTTTAGTTTTAATCTTGGGCTTGTTTGCATTTTTAACTAAGACGGGCGCTGAATATTCTCGCCTATGGATGATGAGCTGGTTAGTCGCTGATTTTCTGGTTTTATATTTTTATAGGCTGATCTTAATTTTATGTTTTAGGTTTTTAAGAGCCAAAGGGTTTAACACCAGACATATAGTAATAATCGGCTCTGGAGACCTCGCCGAGAGGGCGATTAGATCCATAGAAAAGCACCCGTCGATGGGTTATGTGATTAGCAAAGTATTGGGCCCTGTGAGTTTAAATTCAGAAGAAAAATTAGCAGGAAAATTAGTAGAGGCCTTGCCCATTGATCTTTCCAGCTATCTAGAAAATATTGGCGCCGATGAAGTCTGGATTGCCTTGCCTTTAAGAAAAGAAAGTTTAATTAAAGAACTGATGCATCAGCTTAGATTCTCGACCATTACCATTCATCTAGTCCCCGATATTTTTGGCCTGTCTTTATTAAACCATTCTGTTTTTGAAATTGGTGGTGTTCCTGTTATTCAATTACGCGGAACGCCCATGCGCGGGATGAATGCCGTTTTAAAATCTTGTGAAGATAAAATTTTAGCCAGTGTTATTTTAATTTTAATCTCGCCAATTTTATTATTTGTCGCGCTGGGGGTGAAGTTAAGTTCTCCAGGCCCTGTTTTTTATAAGCAAGAACGAATCAGCTGGAATAATAAAAGTTTTAAGATGCTGAAATTTAGATCCATGCCAGTCAACACAGAGTCTAAAACGGGCGCAGTTTGGGCGAAACCAGGTGAGAATAGAGCGACGAGATTTGGCAGCTTTTTAAGAAAGACCAGTCTGGATGAGCTGCCCCAATTTATTAATGTCTTAAAAGGCGATATGTCCATCGTCGGCCCAAGACCTGAACGGCCTGTGTTTGTCGAGCAATTTAAAGATCAAATCCCTGGCTATATGTTTAAGCACATGATGAAAGCAGGGATCACGGGCTGGGCCCAGGTGAATGGCTGGAGAGGCGATACGGATTTAGCCAAGCGCATTGAATATGACTTGTTTTATATCGAAAACTGGTCTCTGGGTTTAGATATAAAGATTATTTTTATGACTTTGTATAAAGGGTTTATTAACAAAAATGCCTATTAAAAAAATTCGTCCTGTGATTCTTTCCGGCGGCTCTGGGTCTAGACTCTGGCCTATCTCCAGATCTAGTACACCGAAGCATTTGGTGAATTTGTTAGGTGAAGAGACTTTGTTTCAGAAGACGCTAAATAGATTAAAAGTGTCCCCTCTCTGTCCCTCGATTTCATCTTCGGGCCTGTCTCTCCCGCAAGGGGAGAGACGAGATCAGGATCTTGAATTTTTAGACCCCATTATCATCTGCAACCAAGACCACCGATTTTTAATCGCCCAGCAGCTTCAAGAATTAAATATAAAACCCCATGAAATTATTCTGGAGCCCTGTGGGAAAAACACAGCACCAGCGATAGCCATAGCAGCCATGAGTCTCTGTGAGCTAGACCCAGAAGAAATTTTATTAGTATTGCCCGCAGATCATTTAATTAGCCAAGAACAATATTTTTTAACAGCTGTTTTAGACGCTGTGAATTTATTAGATCAGCAGGATTATTTAATTACTTTTGGGATTGTCCCCACTGCGCCTAAGACGGGCTATGGGTATATCCAAAGAGGAGAGGGTTTGAATCAGGGCTTTAAAATTAAAAATTTTATTGAAAAGCCAAATTTAAATAAGGCCCAAGAGTATTTAAATTCTGGAGACTATGACTGGAACTCGGGAATGTTTGTGTTTAAAGCCCAGACTTATTTACAAGAACTAGAAAAAAATGCGCTTGATATTTTTACTAGTTCTCAAATGGCGTTTAAAAAACTAGAAAAAAATAAAGATTTTTCTTGGCTGGAATTAGGCAGCTTTAAAAATATTAGATCTGACTCTATTGATTATGCCGTCATGGAGAAAACTGAGCTGGGTGCTGTGATTCCCATGAATCACTCTGGCTGGTCAGATGTAGGATCTTGGGATGCTTTGTATGAAATAGGCGAGAAAGATCCAAATCAAAATATTTTATTAGGGGATGTTTTAAGTCTGGACTCTCAAGATTGCTATATCAGAGCTGAGTCTAGGCTAGTCGCCAGTATTGGCGTAAAAAATTGCATTGTGATTGAGACAAAAGATGCGGTTTTAGTTTGTCATAAAGATCAGGCTCAGAAAGTAAAAAATATTGTAGAGAGTTTAAGTAAAAAGGGTCGAGCTGAAGTTTTATGAGCAGCTTAATTTTTATAAGCATTTTGACCCTTGGAAATTTAGCTGATATTCTTTGCGTATATGTCTATAGTATACATGTGTCGATGGGTAGATTGTTTTAGATAGGTTAGTCTTTTTATGGAAAAATCTTTATTTGAAGAGTGCGTTGGATTTGATTGGGACATTGCTAATCAAGAAAAAAATTGGAAAAAACACCAGGTATCGCGAGTGGAATGCGAGCAAGTTTTTTTCAATATTCCCTTGTTGCTTTTCAAAGATGAAAAACATTCTATTTCTGAAAGGCGCTTGTATGTTTTGGGAAAAACAAATTTAAGCCGAAATCTATTTATTGCTTTTACCATCAGAAAAAAACTAATTCGGGTTATCTCGGCAAGAGATATGAGTAAAAAGGAGCGAGATATCTATGAGCAAAAATAAATTAAAAAAATTACCTGAGTTTAAAAATGTTTCAGAAGAAGCTGTGTTTTGGCAGGACCATGATTCTGCTGATTACATTGATTGGACTGAGGCTGAGGAAGCGAGCTTTCCTAATTTAAAGCCATCAACAAAAACGATATCACTTCGTTTGTCAGAGAGTCTTTTAAATGAAATAAAAACATTGGCCAATAAAGAAGATGTTCCTTATCAGTCTTATATGAAGATTTTACTCTCTCGCAGTGTCAATGATCTTCGAAAGCTTGGCCCAGTTTAAAATGACGATGAGTTCTCATATTTTATTAACCGGCGGCGCAGGTTACATCGGCTCTCACATGGCTCTCATGCTGAAAGACCAGGGTTATCAGCCCATAGTGATAGATCTAAAAAATAATGTTTGTTTAGAGAAAAATAATATTCCTATTTATATAGGCGATATTGGTGATCAAGAGTTTGTTTTGAATATTTTAAAAAAAGTTGATTTTAAAATTAACGCCGTGATGCATTTTGCGGGTGTGATCGAAGTCGGCGAGTCTGTGATTAATCCTATTAAATATTACGAGCAAAATTTTTCACGGACTTTAAATTTATTAGAAGTTTTAATTAAAAATAATATTAAAAAATTCATCTTTTCATCGACGGCTGCCATATTCGGCGAGCCTGAATACACGCCTATTAATGAACTGCATCCTAAAAAACCCTTGAATCCCTACGGCCAGAGCAAATTATTTGTCGAAAATAGCTTGAAAGATCTAGATCAATCTCTTGGCTTAAAATCTGTATGTTTAAGATATTTCAATGCTGCTGGCGCTGACCCCAAATTAAGAACGGGAGAGTCTCATAATCCAGAGACCCACTTAATTCCCCTGGTCTTGCAAGCGGCTTTAGGGGTTAGAAAAAATATTAAAATATTCGGCGATGATTATGAGACGCCCGATGGCTCTTGTATTCGAGACTTTATTCATGTCGAAGATTTATGCGCAGCGCACTTACTCGCTTTAAAATATTTGGATAAAAATAATCAAAGTAACCAATTTAATTTGGGCAATAGTCATGGGACTAGCGTTAAAGAAATTATAGAAATAGCTCAAAAAATAACGGGGAAAAATATCCCCGTAGAAATTTGCCCAAGGCGCGCAGGAGATCCCAAAATTTTAATAGCCGATAATCAAAAGGCTAAGAAAATATTGGGTTGGGAGCCAAGATATACCCACATGGAAGAAATTATCCAGCATGCCTGGGGTTGGATATCTCAATGAATTTTTACTTCTGATTATCAGAGTTCAAAGCCGCAGAGCACGTAAAAGCGCCACGATTTGAATTCGCATTGCCATTGAAGCCTACGGTAAATATTGCGCGCGTATTTTGTGCATTCAGCTGGATCTCACAACCGGGATTAAAGACGGTTCGGTGGCCGGCAGAGATTCTATTAATTTGGACCGTAATATTATTTTGTATATCTGATACTTTTTTAATATTAACGAAATAGGACTCGCCTTTTTTAATATTGTTTTGACCTCCAGTGACATAGACATCGCTGCCACTAGAAACTTTATACTCGATCATCAAGTTTTTCAGCCGTCAATTTAGAAACATGGGCAAAACAGGCTGCTTAGCTTGAGATCTCGAGAGTCAGGTCGGTAAAATTTTTAAGCATAAAATTCACAGATGACTTAT